>RRZU012030786.1_pt1 | contig 19802 bp, 17 predicted proteins | sample 2165561 | NCBI WGS metagenome assembly RRZU01 (sample SAMN10456909, study PRJNA506462) | wastewater metagenome | isolation source: wastewater sludge | place: USA: Moscow, Idaho | reverse complement strand
TTTGCGCATGACCTGCGCGCGTTCCTTGCCGGTGCGAGCGGCCCAGTCCTTCATCGCGGCGTCGGCGGCCTTGATGGCGCGGGCGACCTCGGCGCGCGACAGGTCGGCGACCTCGGCAATGATATCGCCGCGCGCCGGGTTTATGACCGGGAAGGTCTTGCCGTCATCGGCATCGATCCATTCGCCGGCGACATAGGCGCGGGTCTGCAACAGCGACGGGTCCCGCAAAAGCATTTTCAGATCGGTGGGTTGCTTGTTCATGGCGGGCTCCCTTGGCTGCGCGTCCGCGGCAAAGTTGCGCTTTTGCGATCACAACGCAAGCGAAAGCCATGCTGGTTGCGCAATCGGGCAATCGTGATGGACCCGCAGGGGTGGCGCGCGCGTTTTACCTGATCGTCAGGCTTTCCCTCTTGGCGATCTCGACTGGCGGCGCGCCGGTTGCGCGCCGCCTTTTTTCGCGGCGGGCGGCGGCGTCAGACCGTCCCGGCCCAGCAGGGTTGCAGATCGCCCGGGCACGGGGTTGCGGCATGGACGCCGCGGGCAATGGCGCGCGCCAGCACGCAAGCCGCGGCATGGCCCAGCGTAAAGGGCGTCAGCGCCGGGTCGGGCAGGGCGCGCGCCCCGGTCGAGACGGCAAAGACCAGATCGCCGTCAAAGGGCGTGTGGCTGGGCACGATGGCCCGCGCCATGCCGTCCTGCGCCGCCGTTGCCAGCCGTGTCAGCGCCGCCTTGTCCAGCGCCGCGTCGGTGGCGACGATGGCGATGGTCGTGGCCTCGCCCAGCCGCTTGACCGGCAGGGGTTCGTCGGCGGGCTGATAGGGGCCGGTCAGGCCCAGCCCGCCGAATTCGCCCTCCAGCTCCCACGGTGCGGCCCAGAACTGCCGTCCTTCGGCTGCCGTGACCGAGCCAAGCGCGTTCACCACCACCAGCGCGCCGACCGTGATGCCGCAATCCAGCACCGCCGAGGCCGAGCCAAGCCCGCCCTTCCAGCGATGGGTCAGCGCGCCGGTGCCGCCGCCCTCGCTGCCAAGGGCGAAACCGGGCGCGGCGGCGGCCAGCGCCGCGCGCCCCAGTGCCGGATAGGGGTTCGCGGCCCAGTCCTTGTCGCCGCCGTTCAGCAGGTCGAAGACGATGGCGCCGGGCACGATCGGCACCCGCACCGGGCCGACCTGAAAGCCCCGGCCCATGGCGCGCAAGCCCTCGGCCACGCCGTCGCAGGCCGCCAGCCCAAAGGCCGAGCCGCCCGACAGGACCAGCGCATCGACGGCGGCCACCATCTTGTCGGGGGCCAGCAGCTCGGTCTCGCGCGTGCCGGGGGCGCCGCCCATGACATTCACCCCGCAGGCCAGCGGCGCGTCGGACAGCAGCACGCTGACGCCCGAACGCAGGGCGTCGTCGCGGGCATTGCCGACCCGCAGCCCGGCAATGTCGGTAATCAGGTTTCGCGGTCCGGGGCGCATGGCTTTTTTCCCTTTTTTCCGTGCCGCCGCCCCTGCTGGCGGCCTGGCGGCGTTGCGGCAAGCTTGGCGCGCGCCTAAGTTTGCAGCAACAGCTTTCGGGAAAGGAGCGACCATGACAGCGCCGCTGCACAGGATATTCGACCGCCCGCTGGATGCCGGGGTGCCCAAGGGCTTCGATCAGGCGATCTTCGGCATGGGCTGCTATTGGGGCGTCGAGCGGCTGTTCTGGCAGCTTGACGGCGTCTGGCTGACCGAGGTGGGCTTTGCCGGCGGCACGGTCCCCGACCCGACCTATGACCTGGTCTGCGCAGGCGGCACCGGCCACGCCGAGGTGGTGCGCGTCATCTATGACAGTTCGCGCATCGGCTATGAGCGGCTGTTGCAGGTGTTCTGGGAAAACCACGACCCGACGCAGGGCGACCGGCAGGGCAACGATACGGGCGACCAGTATCGGTCGCTCATCATGTATTTCAACGACAGCCAGCGCGTCGCGGCGGAACGGTCGCGGATCGATTACGGCAACCGGCTGGCGGTGGCCGGTTTTCCCGACATCACCACGCAGATCGTCCCCGCCGGCCCCTTCTATCCCGGGCCCGAGGATCACCAGCAATATCTGGATCGCCATCCCGATGGCTATTGCGGCTTGCGCGGCACCGGTGTCAAAGCGCATCTGACCGATATTTCCGAGGGAATCTGAATGGCGACCTGGACTGCGCTGACCCATACCGCCGGCCGCGAGGCCGCCGAGGCCCTTGCCGAACTGGGCGAGGATCTGGTGCCCGAACCCGTCGGCAGCGGCATCTTCGAGATCGAGGACGGCTCGAACCGCTGGGAAGTGGGCCTGTATTTCACCGAGGCCCCCGACGAGGTGGCGCTGGCGCTGCTGGCCGCCGCATGGGGCGCGCCGCCCTTTGCCATCTCGGAACTGCCCGAGGTGGACTGGGTCGCGCATGTCAAGCGCGAGCTGGCCCCGGTCGAGGCCGGGCGCTTCTTCGTCCATGGCAGCCATGACGCCGATCTGGTGCCCGAGGGCGCCGAGGCGCTGCTGATCGAGGCCGCCATGGCCTTTGGCACCGGCCACCACGCCACCACGCGCGGATGCCTGCTGGCGCTGGACCGGCTGATCGATCAGGGCATCAGCCCGCATCGCATCGTCGATGTCGGCGCCGGCACCGCCGTGCTGGCGATGGCGGCGGCGCGGGTGTTTCCCGTGATCGTGCTGGCGGGCGATATCGACCCGGTGGCGGTGGACACGGCGCGCGCCAATGTCATCGCGAACGGGCTGGACGGGCGCGTGGAATGTGTCGAGGCCGCGGGTTTCGATCACCCGATGATCGACGACAACGCGCCCTATGATCTTGTTTTCGCAAATATCCTGAAGCAGCCGCTGATCGATCTGGTGCCGGATATGGGCCGCCGCGTCGCGCATGGCGGCCGGGCGATCCTGTCGGGCATCCTGACCACGCAGGCCGACGAGGTCATCGCCGCCTATGCCAAGGGCGGTCTCGCGCTGGAAAGCCGTGACGATTACGGCGACTGGTCCACGCTGGTGGTGCGCCGGGCATAGGGGAAAGGGGCGCGGGTCAGGCCCGCGCCCTACCCAACAACACGGGTCCAAAAACACGGACCCAAAACGCTTATCTGAAAACAGTTACCTTGAAACACTGGCCCCAAAAACACCGGGCCAGAACATCACTGGAAAACGACACAGGGAAAAAGAAGAACGCGGAAAAATACGAAAGGCGGCCTGCGGGACCGCCTGTTTTTCATGGCCCGTCAGGGGCTTTGCGCTTGTCGTGGTGCCGGTCACGCATCTGGTCGATGGGCCGCGCTTTCCGACAAGCCCGCGCTTCAGAAGCTGCGGGCAACCGTTTCGATATCACCGCGAGTCAGGCCGATATCGTCCAGCTCGCGATCCGTGAGACGGCTCAGCGCGTTTTTGGTCACGCGCGCATCGTTCCAAGCGGTCACGGCCGCCCAGATTTTCGAGCCAATACCGAAAGAGCCCGTCCCGCCATGGACGCGGTTCGTGTCAATCGCCGACATTTTAGTCACCTTGGGTTTTATCTGCCCGCTCAACGGGCGTTTCGTTTACGATGCTGGATATAGGCCGGGCGGCTGGGGAAAACCACGCCCGCACCGGCAATGCTGCCATGCAGCAATTGCATAAGACCCCAGTTTTTATTAACTTTTTATCACGGACGGGTGATAATGACGCTGCGGCGCAATATTCTCCTGCCGAGGGTCGGTTTTTCGTCAGAAGATTGTGCGATTGCAGCCTGACGCTTCAGCGCCAGTCGCCTAGCGCCGCCTGCCACAGCGCAAGTGACGCGACGGCAGCCGTGTCCGCGCGCAGGATCCGCGGACCCAAAGACACCGGCGTGACGCAATCCATGGCCGAAATCCGCCTGCGCTCTGATTCGGACCAGCCGCCTTCAGGGCCGATCAGAATCGCCCAGGGGCCGCGCGGCAGCCCCTGCAAGGTCTGCGCGGGACCGGCCAGCGCCTCGTCTGCCCACAGGATGCGGCGGCCCGCGTCCCAGCCGTCCAGCAGACGCGAAAGCGCGGTCAGCTCGCCGACCTCGGGGACGAAGGTGCCGCCGCATTGCTCGGCCGCCTCGACGGCATGGGCCTGAAGGCGGTCCTGGCGGATGCGCTCGGCATTGGTGTGGTCGGTCTGCACCGGCAGGATGCGGGCGGCGCCCATCTCGGCGGCCTTCTCGACGATGAAATCGGTGCGCGCCTTCTTGATCGGGGCGAAGATCAGCCACAGGTCGGGCGGGTCAAGCTGCGGCGCGGTCTGGCGCATCGCCAGCAGATCGCCATTGCGCTTGGCCAGCCTGTCGATCCGCGCCAGCCATTCGCCGTCGCGGCCGTTGAAGACAAGGATCTCGTCCCCCGGCCCCTGCCGCATGACCGAGGCAAGGTAATGCGCCTGATCGGCGTTCAGCGGGATGCCTTGTCCCTCGGCCAGCGGGTGATCTATGAACAATCTGATTTTCGCCATGATGGGGCGCAGCCTAATGCAGACCGACCACCCGACGCCAGAGGGCCAAAGCACCGTCGCCGACGCGCCCCCCGACAACTGGGTGGACCGCTATGCCCCCCCGGGCTGGAGGCCATGGCTGCGCCTGTCGCGCGCCGACCGCCCCATCGGGACCTGGCTTTTGCTGCTGCCCTGCTGGTGGGGGATCGGGCTGGCGATGATGGCCGACCGCCCGGCATGGCAGGACCTGTGGATCGCGGTCGCCTGCGGCGTGGGCGCCATGCTGATGCGCGGCGCCGGCTGCACATGGAACGACATCACCGACCGCGATATCGACGACAAGGTGGCGCGCACGCGCTCGCGCCCGATCCCCTCGGGGCAGGTGACGGTGACGGGGGCGCTGGTCTGGCTGGCGGCGCAGGCGCTGGCGGGCTTCGCCATCCTGCTGACGCTGGGGGCGGCGGCGATCATTCTGGGCGTCGCCTCGCTGGGGCTGGTCGCGATCTATCCCTTTGCCAAGCGCTTCACCTGGTGGCCGCAGGCGTTTCTGGGGCTGGCGTTCAACTGGGGCGTGCTGCTGGCCTGGGCGGCGCATATGGGCAACCTCGCGCCGGCGCCGCTGCTGGCCTATGTGGCGGGCATCGCCTGGACGATCTTTTATGACACCATCTACGCCCATCAGGATGCCGAGGACGACGCCCTGATCGGCGTCAAGTCCACCGCGCGGCTGTTCGGGCAGGATACGCCGCGCTGGCTGGCGGGCTTTGGCGCGGCCTCGGTCGTGCTGCTGGCGCTGGCGGTGCTGGCCACCGGCGCGGGCGGCCTGTCGCTGACGCTGGGGCTGGCGGGCGTCGCGGGCTTTGGGGCGCATCTGGTCTGGCAGTTACAGCAATTCAATGTGAACGACAGCGCCAACTATCTGAAACTGTTCAGGTCGAACCGTGATGCGGGTTTGATCCTTGCGCTGTTTCTTGCCCTTGCCGGGATCGTCTGATTGCGCAATTCCGCCGTCCGGATTAAATGCATCGGGTCGGAAACAGCCCCAAGGCATCCCTGATGGCCACTTCCCCGCGCCCGGCGCGGCCCCCCGCGCGGCGGGGTCCCGCGATCGCCGCCAGCCTGATCGCTCTGGCCGCCGCTGGTGGACTGGCCTTTCTGGGTGCCCGCGCCAGCGCCGATTTCATCGAAAGAAACACCGCCCGCGACCTGACGGCGGCGCTGGCGGAATATGACTGGCTGACGCTGCGCACCGACGGGCTTCAGGTCATCCTTGAGGGCACCGCCCCCGACGAGGTGCAGCGTTTCCGCGCCCGCGCCCGGGCCGAGACGCTGGTCGATGCGGGCCGTGTCGTCGACGATACGCAGGTCGCCGCCCGCGCCAGCATGGCGCATCCCGATTTCGACGTGGAACTGCTGCGCAATGACGATGGCATCTCGATCATCGGGCTGGTGCCGGCCGATCTGGACCGCAAGGCCATGACCGAGCGGCTGGCGCGCGGGTCGGGTCAGGGCAAGGTTCTGGACCTGCTGGAGACCGCCGATTACCCGGTGCCCGACGGCTGGCGCGAGGCCTTTGCCTTTGGCCTGCAAGCCGCCGAACTGGCCCGCCACGCCAAGATTTCCGTCGGCAAGGGTCAGGTCTCGGTCCAGGCGATCACCGACAGCCCGCGCGAAAAGGTCGATCTGGAAAACGCGCTGAACCGCGCCCGCCCGGTCAATGTGGCGCTGACGCTGGATATCAGCGCGCCGCGCCCCGTCATCAGCCCGTTCACGCTGCGCTTCGTCAAGGATGCCGCCGGGGCGCGCTTCGACGCCTGCGCCGCCGACACGCAAGCTGCCCGCGACCGCATCCTTGGCGCGGCGATTGCGGCGGGCGTGCCGGAAAAGGCGCCGTGCACGCTGGGCCTTGGCGCGCCCTCGACCCGCTGGGCCGATGCGGCGGTCGCGGCCATCGGCGCCGTGCAGGCGCTGGGGGCGGGGTCGGTGACGATCTCGGGGACGGATGTGGCGCTGTTCGCGCCCGCCGCGATCAAGGCCGACATCTTCGACGAGGCCGCCGGCCGGCTTGAGGCGGCGTTGCCCCAGCCCTTCACCCTGACCGCCGAGCACGAAAAGCTGCGCGATGCCGCCAAGGGGCCGGCCGAGTTCTCGGCCGTGGTCGATGCGGGCGGCGTGTCGCTGCGTGGCCGCATCGCCGACGAACGGATGCGCGATGCGGTCGAAAGCCTTGCGCGGTCGCGCTTTGCGCAGGTGGACAGCGCGCTGCGCAGCGATGGCAACGTGCCCGCCGGCTGGACGCTGCGCGCCATTGCTGCGCTTGAGGCGGCGCAGGGGCTGAACCGCGGCATGGTCACGGTGACGCCTGAACTGATCAAGATTACGGGTGTTTCGGGCGACCAGATGGCGTCGGACCGCGCGGCGGCACGGCTGTCGCAGCGTCTGGGCGCCGGTGCGCATTACGAACTGGCGATCCGCTACGACCGGCGGCTGGACCCGCTGCTGGGCCTGCCCTCGGGGATGGAATGCGTGGACCAGCTGACCGCCGCCATGCGCGAATCGGAAATCGGGTTCGAGCCGAACAAGTCCCTTATCGCCGGCGACCCCGCGCCCACGCTGGCGCGTCTGGCCGAAACGATGAAGACCTGCGCCGATTTCCGCATCGAGGTCGGCGGCCATACCGATTCGCAGGGGTCCGAGGCGTTCAATGCCGAACTGTCGCGCCGCCGCGCGCAGGCGATCCTTGAGGCGATGACCAAGGCCGGCATCGACACGCGCTACATGACCGCCAAGGGGTATGGCGAAAGCCAGCCCATCGCCGACAATGACAGCGATGCCGGGCGCGAGGCGAACCGGCGCATCGAATTCACCCTGCTGGCCGACGATCCGGTGATGACCGACATCCCGAAACCGGCCGAGCCGGTGCATGGCGTCACCGACAGTGCCGAAGAGGTCGCCGACGCGCAACGGACCGCTGCCACCCTTGCTGCGACCGGGGCCGCCCGCGCGGTCGTTCCTGCCCCGAACCCCGCGGCCGAGGCGGCAGCGACCACCCCGGCGGCCGAGGTTCTGGCCCCCGCGCCCAAGGCGCCTCCCGCGCCCGAGGCCGCGCCGGCAGCTCCGGTCGTCACGCCCGACATGCTGGCGGCGGCGCTGCACGCGGCGACCGATCCGGCGGCGGCAGTGCTGGACCCCGCCGATCCTCATGCCGAGGCGGAGGCGGATGAGGGGGGCACCGACATGGCCCAGCCTGTCGAGCCTGTCGCCGCCGAACCCCCTGTCCAGCCCGCAGCGCCTGAACCCGGAACGGCTGAGGCCCCGCCAGCCGCCACACCTGCCACGGCCACGCCCGAGGCGCCCGCCTTCGCCATTCCCGCCGACGCGGGCACGACCGCCCCGGCGCTGGAACTGGCACGGCCGGGCGCCGCGGCGGTGCGGGCCGCTGTCTTGCCGATGCTGGCGGCGGCGGGGTTGGCGGCCGACCTGCCTGCCGCGCTGGTCTCGGGCCTTGCGCCGACCGAGCCGGGCGATATCGCCCGCGCGCTGGTCGAACGCGCCGTCCGCCCGCCGCCCCGCCCCAAGCGTTGAACCGCCCCAAGCGTTAACCCGTTTCCCGCAACCCCTGTTTCAGAACCAATGGCATGAACCGCACCGAATTCATTGTCGCCACCGCGATCATCCTTTTCGCCGCCTTCATGCTGGGCTGGTTCGCAAGCTGGCTGATCCACCGCCTGTCCCGCGTCACCCGCGCCGAGATGGGCGAGCTGGAAAGCATGGCCCAGCAATTGCACGAGGCCGAGGAAACCCGCGACCGCGCCATTTCCGAACTGGAAGAGCGCGAGGCCGATCTGGTCGCCAAGCTGTCCACCGCCGAGGCCGAGCTTCTGGCCGTGCGCGGCGAATTGCGCGAAACCCATGCCGAGATCGAGGAATTGCGCGACTATATCGAGCGCAAGTCCAGCAAGAAGACCTGACCGGACGACCCCGGGGGACGCGCCCGGACGAAAAAGGCCCGGCGCGATGCCGGGCCTTTGTCCGTTTTCGGGATGGCTGGCGTCAGACGCCGGCCTCGATGATGGCGCGGGCCAGAATCGGCACGGTGGTGTCGTTCAGGCCGGCGATGTTCAGGCGCGAATCGCCGACCATGTAGATGGCGAAATCGTCCTTGATCTTCTGCACCACCTCGGGCGAGGCCCCGAGGCGCGAGAACATGCCGCGATGCTGGGCGATGAAGCGGAAGCGGTCCGAACCGGAAAGCTGCTCAAGCTCGCGCGCGAGTTGGTCGCGCAGGCGCAACATGCCGCCGCGCACCTCCTCAAGCTCGGCCATCCAGTCGGCGCGCAGGTCGGGCGAATTCAGCACCGTCGCCACGATTTTCGCGCCGTGGAAGGGCGGGAAGGAATAGGTCTGGCGGTTCAGAAAGGCCATGGCGCCCTGCGCAAGGTCCTTGCTGGCCACGTCCGCGCATTGCGCCAGCAGGCAGCCGGTGCGTTCGCGGTAGATGCCGAAGTTCTTGCTGCACGAGGCCGCGATCAGAACCTCGGGGATGCGGGACGCGATCAGGCGGGTGCCGGCGGCGTCTTCCTCAAGCCCGTCGCCGAAACCCTGATAGGCCAGGTCGATCAGCGGCAGCGCGCCGGTCTTTTCAAGCAGGTCGGCGACCTCGGCCCATTCTGCAATGGTCAGGTTGGCGCCGGTCGGGTTGTGGCAGCAGCCATGCAACAGGACGACATCGCCCTTTTTCGCGGCGGCCAGATCGGCCTTCATGCCGGCGAAATCGACGCCGCGGGTGGCGCTGTCGAAATAGCGATAGGTCTGCACCGGCAGGCCCATGAAATTCATGATCGAGACGTGGTTCGGCCAGGTCGGGTCGCTGACGAACACCCGCAGGTCGGGGTTGGCCATGCGCGCCAGTTCCAGCGCCTGACGGATGGCGCCGGTGCCGCCCACGGTCGCCAGCGCGGCGGTCAGTTCGGGCTTGTAGCCGGCGCCAAGGATCAGCTCGGCCATGGCTTTCTGAAAGTCCGGCTCACCGGCCAGCGCCGAATAGGTCTTGGTGGTCTCGGTCTCCAGCATCCGGCGCTCGGCTTCCTTGACGGCGCGCATGATCGGGGTGTGGCCATCGGCATCCTTGTAGACGCCCACGCCAAGGTCGATCTTGCCCTGTCGGGGATCGGCCCTGAATTCGCCCATCAGGGCCAGGATCTTGTCAGGGGCCTGCGGTTTCAGATTGCCAAGCATCACGCATCTCCGGTTGCGATTTTAAGGTCGGGGAAGCTGCCCCATTCGGCCCAGCTTCCATCATAAAGCGAGTGGTCTTTGTGCCCGATACGCTCAAGCGCCAGAAACAGCGAGGCCGCCGTCACGCCCGAGCCGCAGGTGGTGATCACCGGGCGCGACAGGTCGACGCCCGCGGCCTCAAAGGCGGCGCGCAGGTCTGCCACAGGTTTCAGCGTGCCGTCCGCGGCGTAAAGCTGGCCAAAGGGCAGGCTTTCCGAGCCGGGAATATGGCCCGCGCGCAGGCCGGGGCGCGGCTCGGGCACCTCGCCGCGAAAGCGCGGCAGGGGGCGGGCATCGACGATTTCATGATCGCCCAGCTTGCTGGCGGCGGCGACTTGCGTCACGTCGCGCACCAGATCGGCGCGGCGTTGCACATTCAGGTGGCGGTCGCGGATCACGGGCGGGGCGGTCTCGACCGGGCGGCCCTCGGCCTGCCATTTCTGCAAGCCGCCATCCAGCATCGCGACCTTGTCGAGACCCATCAACCGGAAGGTCCACCAGACACGGGCGGCGGAATGCAGCGGCGAATTGTCATAGATGACCACCTGCTGGCCGTCGCCGATGCCAAGCGCGCGCACGCGGCTGACAAAGACCTCGGACGAAGGGGCCATGTGGGGCAGGGCGCTTTGCTGGTCCGAGATGGCGTCAAGGTCGAAGAACCGCGCGCCGGGGATATGCGCGGCAAGGTATTCGGCATGGGCATTGCGGCCCGGCTCCAGAAACCATGTCGCGTCAAGGATGCGCAGATCGGGGTCGTGCAGATGCTCTGCCAGCCAGCCGGTCGAGACCAGAACCCCCGGATCGTCGGAATCACCTACCCGCGACATGACCGCATCCCCCTTACAGCAACGCGCAAAAGCCATGTCCGATGTAGCCGGAGCCGCGCAGGGCTGCAATGGCCGAAGGGTCAGCCGCCCTGTTTCAACAGCCGCTGCTTCTGGCGGTTCCAGTCGCGCTTGGCGCTGGTCTCGCGCTTGTCGGCGGCCTTCTTGCCCTTGGCCAGCCCCAGCTTCAGCTTCACCATGCCGCGATGGTTGAAATACATCACCAACGGCACCAGCGTCATGCCCTGCCGGCCGACGGCCTGCCACATCCGCGCCAGTTCCTTTCGGGAAACCAGCAGCTTGCGTCGGCGCCGCTCGTCATGGCCAAAGACGCCGGCCTCTTTGTAGGCGGCGATATAGCCGTTGATCAGCCACAGCTCGCCCCCCTCGATCGAGGCATAGCTTTCGGCGATGTTCGACTGGCCGGTGCGCAGCGCCTTCACCTCGGACCCGGTCAGGACGATGCCCACCTCAAGATCGCTCTCGATGAAATAGTCGAACCGCGCCCGGCGGTTTTCGGCAATGACTTTGTAATTGGGGTCGGATTTCGTGGCCATGATCGGGAACAGATAGGGTGCGCGCGCCGGCCTGTAAAGGCTTGGCGGCGCGGGCCGGCGGGGCGAAAGGGCCAAGCGCCCCGGCAGCGTGGCTTGCCAGCGACAGCCGGCCCCGGCAAGACTGGCCTGACATGGGAAAAGGGGGCTTTCATGCGGCACGGTGGGCAGATTCTGGTCGATGCGCTTCGGGCGAACGGGGTCGAAAGGGTGTTCTCGGTCCCCGGCGAAAGCTTTCTGGCGGCGCTGGACGGGCTTTACGCGTCGGGCATCCAGAACATCGTCTGCCGGCAGGAAGGCGGCGCCGCCATCATGGCCGAGGCGCAGGGCAAGCTGACCGGCCGCCCCGGCGTGGCCTTCGTCACCCGCGGACCGGGCGCCACCAATGCCAGCGCCGGCGTGCATGTCGCGCGGCAGGATTCGACGCCGATGATCCTGTTCGTCGGCCAGATCGCCCGCGCCGACCGCGACCGCGAGGCGTTCCAGGAGGTCGATTACCGCGCCATGTTCGGCCCTTTGGCGAAATGGGTGGCCGAGATCGACCAGACCGGGCGCATCCCGGAATATGTCGCCCGCGCCTTTCATCTGGCGATGTCCGGGCGCCCCGGCCCGGTGGTGCTGGCCCTGCCCGAGGACATGCTTTCCGCCCGCGCCGAGGTCGGCGATCTGCCGGCATGGAGCGCGCCCCTGGCCGATGTCGCGCCCGCGGCGGTGGCGCGGATCGCGCAGGCACTGGCGGGGGCCGAGCGGCCTTTGGTGGTGCCGGGCGGCTCGCTCTGGTCGCAACAGGCCGCCGACGATCTGGCGCGGTTTGCGGAAAACTGGGGCCTGCCGGTCGCCGTGCCCTTCCGCCGGCAGGGGCATATGGACAATGCGCATCCGAATTATGTCGGCGATCTGGGCGTCGGCATGAATCCGGCGCTGGGGCAGGCGCTGGCGCAGGCCGATTGCGTGCTGTCGCTGGGCTCGCGCCTTGGCGACACGCTGACCCGGGGATATGAGCTGATGGACCCCACGCGCCCCCATGCGCGGGTGATCCAGATCTATCCCGACCCCGATGAGCTTGGCCACCTGTGGCGCCCCGATCCGGGGCTGGTCGCCGACCCGCGCGAGGTGGTGCGGATGCTGGCCGGCCTGCCTGCGCCGCGGCGCTGGGACGATTGGACCGCCGGCCTGCGCGCCGCCTATGAAAGCTGGCAGACGCCCCGGCCGACCCCGGGTGCGCTGCGGATGGAGGAGGTCGTCGCATGGCTCTCGGCCAACCTGCCCGAGGACGCCATCATCACCAACGGCGCCGGGAATTACGCGGCCTTCGTGCATCGCTATTACCGCTATCGCCGCTTTGGCACGCAGCTTGCGCCGACCTCGGGCTCAATGGGTTACGGCCTGCCCGCCGCCATCGCCGCCAAGCTGGCGCGGCCGGCGCAGACTGTCGTCTGCCTTGCCGGCGACGGCTGCCTGCAAATGACGGTGAACGAGCTTTCGACCGCGGCACAATATGGCGCGGCGGTGATCGTGCTGGTGGCCAATAACGGCCGCTATGGCACCATCCGCATGCATCAGGAACGCAGCTATCCCGGCCGCGTCTCGGGGACCGATCTCTTCAGCCCCGATTTCGCGGCGCTGGCCCGCGCCTATGGCGGCCATGGCGAGGTGGTGACCCGCCAGCAGGACTTTGCCCCGGCCTTTGCCCGGGCGCAGGCTGCCGGCACGCTGGCGGTGCTGGAATTGCGGCTGGACCCCGAGGCGTTGAGCACCGGCGCCACGCTTGCCGAAACCCGCGCCGCAGGCGAGGCGGCGCAGGCCCGCGCCTAAAGCCCGCCCAGCCAGGCCAGCGCCGCCGCCAGCCCGGCGGCGGCGGGCACGGTGATCAGCCAGGCCCCAAGGATCGTGCGCACATGCGAACGGCGCACAAGATGGCGGCGGCGGCGTTCCTCGGCCGGCAGGGCCTCGCCCTCGGGTTCCGGTTTGCGGTCGGCCCATTCGCGGTAAAAGCCGATGCCGAAAACGCCGCCCACCGCGATATGCGTGGTCGAGACCGGCAGGCCGAAGGATGAGAACACCAGGACCGTCGTCGCCGTCGCCAGCGACACGCACAGCGCCCGGTTCGGGTTGAGCTGGGTGATATTGCTGCCCACCATATGCACCAGCCGCCGCCCGAACAGCACGATCCCCAGCGCGATCCCGATGCTTGAGACCAGCAGCACCAGCGTCCGGCGCGGTGGGCCGGGATCGGCGGCAAGGCTGTCCAGCATGGTCGTCAGCGGCGCGGCGATATTGGCGGTGTCATTGGCGCCATGGGCAAAGCCCATCACCATCGCCGCCACGACCAGCGGCAGGCCGAGAAGCTTCTTGAAGGCCAGTTGCTCGCCGCTTTTGTCGCGGATCAGCCGGTCGATGCGCAGCCGGGCATAGACCCAGCCGGCGAAGGCCCCGGCCAGCCCGACCGCCAGCGCCGTCGCCGGTCCGGTCACATGCGCGGTGACGGTCGCGACCGCGCCCAGCATCCCCAGCGTCAGCGCCACCAGCACCGGCAGCCAGACGCGGCCCGCGCCGATGCGGTCGGCGCGGTTCATCACCCGGTTGCGCAGCGCCGCCAGCATCCCGGCGGCCAGCAGCCCCGCCACGATGGGCGAGGCCATCCAGCCGGTCGCGATCATCGCCATTGCCGGCCAGTTCACCGCCGTCATGCCGAAGGTCGCAAGCCCCGCGCCGGCGATGGCGCCGACCACGGAATGGGTGGTGCTGACCGGGGCATTCGCCCAGGTCGCCAGACTGATCCAGATACCCGCCGCCAAGAGTGCCGCCAGCATCATCCGCGCTGTCGCCGCGCCCTGGCCCAGCGTGCTGCCGACCAGCCCCTCGGTCAGGGTGGCGGTGACCTCATCCCCGGCAAGGACGGCGCCCAGCACCTCCATCCCGGCGACAAGGATCAGGCCCGTGGTCATGCCGATGGCCCCCGCGCCCACCGCCGGCCCCAGCGAGTTCGCGACATCGTTCGCGCCGATCGACAGCGCCAGATAGGCGGCGACGGCCATGCCGGCGGCGACGATGCCAAAGGTCGGCTGGCCGGTGAAAAAGCCGGTCGCGGTCAGCGCGGCGGCGATGACGAAGGCCAGCGCGATGCCCAGCCGCAGCACGCCGCGCGCCGATTGCAGCGCCGCGCGTTCGGCATTGGTGACGCGGCGCAGATCCTTGTCGAGCGTGCGGAACTCGCGCGATTCACGGGCCATCCGACGGCGTGGCCCCCTTGGGTTCGGGCAGGCTCAGCAGGATCTTCTGCAGCCCGGTCTCGGCCACAAGCCGGGCGGCCTCGGCGGGCGCGAACCAGCGGCGCTTGCGCTCATGCGCCTCGGGGAAGGATTTCTGCGTCGCCGAGACATAAAGCGGAAAGACCCGCACCTCGACCGGAATGGCGAAGCCGCGGTCCTGCGCCTTGTCATAGTGATAGCGGCCGATCTCGGCCTGACTGACGCGGCCGCGGACGCCCGCTTCCTCCCATGCCTCTTGGGCTGCGGCATCGGCAAGGCTGCGGCCCGGCATCGGCCAGCCCTTGGGCACGATCCAGCGCCCGGTGCCGCGGCTGGTGACCAGCAGCACCTCGCCGGTCTTTTCGTTCAGGCACAGCGCCGCAACCTGCATGTCGGCGGGGCGGCGGCCGATCAGGCGGGCCAGCCGGTTACGGAACTGCGCGATCATTCGCCATCCTCGCCATCGCGGACGCGGCCGCGCATCGACTTGACCTCGCCGCGCTGGGTCTTGGCGGCCAGCCGCCGGCGCTTGCTGCCAAGGGTGGGGCGGGTGGCGATGCGCTTGCGCGGGGCGACCAGCGCCGCGCGGATCAGTTCGGCCAGCCTTTCGCGGGCGATCTCGCGGTTGCGGGCCTGACTGCGGGTTTCCTCGGCCCGGATCAGCACGGCGCCGTCCAGCGTCCAGCGCCGCCCGGCCAGCCGGCGCAGCCGCGTCTTGACCGGCGCGGGCAGATTGGGGGACCGCTCGGCCTCGAAGCGCAGCTCGACGGCGGTTTCGACCTTGTTCACGTTCTGCCCGCCCGGTCCCTGCGACCGGGTGAAGTTCTCGGACAGCTCCCATTCCTGGAGCGTGATGGCGTCGGTGATGCGCAACATGGGCGGACTATGTAGCAAATTCTGGTTAAGAAAGGACCACCGGAATCGCGGCATGGTCAAAAAATGTCAATGCAGCCGAATGGCCGCACTGGCCGAGGCGCCGCTGGCGTCGATGACCGTCAGCCGGGCAAAGCCCGCGCCGGGATTGGGCAGGCTGGCGACCGGCTGCGGCATGGCGATGGCGACCGGCGTGCCGTTCAGCAGAAAGGTCCACGGCCCGCGCCCGCCGCGCGCCTTGGCGGTCAGGGGGCCGGTCGTGTCGATCTCGGCCCCGTCGGGCGGAAAGGTCAGGCGCAGCGCGTCGGGGGCGGCGGGGCTGGCGGCGACGGCACTGACCTCGCCCGGCGCGGCGAAGCGGCGCAGCGGCAGGGGCAGGGCGCTGTTGGGCAGCACCAGGGTCTGCGGCGGCGCTGGCGGCAGCGCCACGCCGGGCAGGGCGTCGAACAGGTCGAACAGCACCGGCGCGGCCAGATCGCCGCCAAAGGCGCCGGGCACCGGCGTGCCGTCGGGGCGCCCCAGCCAGACCGCGCCGACACGCGCGCCGTCGAACCCGACCGCCAGCGCGTCGCGGTTCCCGTATGAAGTGCCGGTCTTGTAGGCCAGCGCCCGCTGCCGCGCGCCATGCGGCGCCGGGTTCTGCGCCAGCACATTGCCGACCTGCCACGCCGCGACCGGGCCGAACATCGCCGCCGGGCGTTCCCGGGCGCCGCCGGGCAGGGGCGAAAGCGCGATCCCGCGGCCGCCGCGTGCCAGCGCCGCATAGCCGTTCACCAGCCCCTCAAGCGTGACGCCGACCCCGCCCAGCGTGATGGCAAGGCCGGGGCTGTCGCCCGCAAGGCTGAGCCCGATCCCGCCGCGCCGCAGGGTCTGTGCGATGCGGTTCGGCCCCACGACCTCGGCCAGCTTGACCACGGGGATGTTCAGCGACCAGATCAGCGCATTGCGCAGGCTGACGGTGCCGCGGAACTGATGGTCGAAATTCTGCGGTTGCCAGTTGCCAAAGACGGTGGGGCGGTCCTCGATCAGGGTTTCGGGATGGGCAAGGCCATCGTCGAAGGCCAGCGCATAGACAAAGGGCTTCAGCGCCGAGCCGGGGCTGCGCCACGCCTGCGTCATGTCCACGAACCCGGCCGAGGCGCCGTCCGTCCAGTCCGCCGCGCCGACCTCGGCCAGCACCTCGCCATTGCGGTGATCGGCCAGCAGGATCGCCGCCGAAAGCCGCCGACCGGCGCCCTTCACCGCGCGCGAGGCCAGCGCCTCGGCCCGGCGTTGCAGGCGCGGGTCGATGGTGGTCTCGATCCGGGCGGCGCCGGGATATTCGCGCGCCAGCCGCGCCGCCAGCAGGGGCGCCAGCGCCGGGAAGGCGCGTCGTGCCGCCGGCACCGGCTCGGCCATGGCGGCCTGCGCATCCGCGGCCGAAATCAGCCCGGCGTCAGCGGCGCGGGCCAGCACCCGGTCGCGCGCGGCCTTGGCGGCCTTGGGGAAACGGTCGGGGCGGCGCCGTTCGGGCGATTGCGGCAGGGCGACCAGCAGCGCGGCCTGCGCGGGGGTCAGGCGGCGCGGCTCTTTGCCGAACCATTGCAGGCTGGCGGCGCGGATGCCCTCGACATTGGCGCCGTAGGGGGCAAGGCGCAGGTAAAGCCCAAGGATCTGGCGCTTGTCCAGCCGCCGCTCAAGCGCCAGCGCCAGCCGGATCTGGCGGATCTTGCCGGACCATTCGCCGGTCGGCCCCTCCTCGACCAGCCGCGCGACCTGCATAGTCAGCGTCGAGCCGCCCGAGACGACGCGCCCGTTCCATGCCGCCTGCAATCCGGCGCGCAGAAATGCGCGCGGATCGACGCCGCCATGATCGGGAAAGCGCCGGTCCTCCCACAGCAGCAGCATGTCGAGGTAAAGCGGATCGACGGCCCCGGCATCCAGCCGCCAGCGCCCGTCCGCGACCTGAAACGCCCGCAGCAGGCTGCCGTCGCGGGCCAGCACCTCGACGCCCACCGGCACCTCAAGCGGGGGCAGGTCCGTCGCCGCCACCCAGTCGCCGAAAAAGTCCCGCGCCCCGGCCCCGATCCCCAGGGCCAGAGCGGTGACCATCAGCACATGGGCAAGGCGACGCGATCTCATGTCCCAGTCATAGGCCAGTCGCGGCGGCGATAGAACGCCCCTAGCCTTCAAATACCCATGAGACGGCGCGGATTTGCGGTCATTTCGCCTCATCCTCGCCGAAAAGGCCCTTCAGGCCGCGCGCGATCAGGTTGCCGACCTTGGGTCGGGGCTGGTGGATAAAGGGCAGGGGGCGGCAGACCTCCATCGCGGCGATGCCGACGCGGGCGGTCAGGGCGCCGTTGACGACGCCCTCGCCGAAGCGTTTCGAGACCTTGGCCAGCAGTCCGCCGCCGGCGACGGTATGGATCAGGTCGTCGCCCGCGGCCACGGCGCCGGTGGCGATCAGATGCGTCATCACCGTGCGCGCCAGCCGCCAGCCGCCGACGGCGCCGGCCCGTCCGCCATAGATTTCGGCCATGCGGCGGATCATGCGCAGGTTCGCGGCCAGCGCCGCCACCACATCGGCCAGGGCCAGCGGGATCAGCGCGGTGGCGGCGGCGACGGTGCGGGCGGCGGCCTCGATCTCGCGCCGGGCCTGCTGGTCCAGATCGGCCAGAAGCTGCGTCTCGGCCATGGCGATCAGGGTTTCGGGGTCATAGGCGTCGGATTTGCGGCGGCGCAGTTCGGCCAGCCCCCATTCCATTTCGGGGCGGTCGCGGTAAAGCCGCTCAAGCCGGGTGACGACCTGCCCCGCCGCCTTCAGATCGCCCGAGGCCAGCGCCGCGCCCGCCTCGCGGTTGATGCCGTCGATGGCGGCGAAGCGCGACCAGGCGCGGTATTCGCGCCAGGCCACCGCCAGCGTGGCAAGGCAGAACAGCGACATCAGCCCGATGCCGATCCAGCCCAGCAGCGGATAGGTGTTCAGCAGATCGCGCAGATAGCGCAGCGCCGCGACCGACAGCAGAAAGCTGAAGAGCGCCACCCCGGAGTTGATGAAGAACCGCGTCAGCCGCGACGGCCCGCGCCCGACCAGCCGCGCCACAAGCTGCATGGTGCGGGGCTGGGGCAGCGCCGACAGATCGCCATCCGCGATGGCCGGCGCATCTGCGGGCGAGGGCGCGGCCTCGCCTTCGCGCAGGTCGGCGCGCGGCGCCTTGCGTTCGCGCTGGTCCGGGCCGCGCAGATCGGGCCCACGCAGATCGGGGCTGCGCGCGCCGGCATCGGGTTGGTCCGTCCCGGCCACCGGGGCCTCGTCCAGTTCCATCAGCACCGGCCCGCGCCGTTTCGGAGGCTCAGTCATCGCGTTCCCCTATAGCCTGTCGCCGATCAGGAATTCCGCCGCGCGGTCCAGCCGGATATGCGGCGGCCCGTCGCCCGGGCGCAGCGTGTTCCGGGCGGGCGCGAAATCCATGATCGCGTAATCGCCGTCCAGCCAGCGCGTCGCGCCCTGCTGCGCCGGGATCAGCAGCTCGGCCGGGTTCGCGGGCAGCTCGCCCGGATAGAAGGCGGCCTGCCGGCCATCCATCAGCGTGCCGCGCACGGCGGGCAGATCCTCGCCATCCTGACGGATGATTTCCTCGGTCGTGGTGCGCAGGCTGGCGATGGACATGGCGTCGGTCCGCGCGCCAGAGAAGTCGGCGCGGTCGCGCGCCTCGCGCAGCATGGCGGCGGTGATCGCGGTCAGGCGCGGGTGCTGGACATGGTTCAGGTGGTCGGCCTTGGTGGCGGCGAACAGGATCCGCTCGACCCGGCGCGCGCCCAGAAGCTGCGCCAGCCAGCCGGTGCGGCCGGGGCGGAAGGCGGTCAGGATATCGGCCATGGCGCGGCGCATGTCCTCGACCGCGGGGGGGCCGGCATGGATGGCGCCCAGCACGTCCATCAGCACCACCTGCCGGTCGATGCGGGCGAAGTGATCGCGAAAGAACGGCTTGACCACCCGCGACTTATAGGCGCCGAAGCGGCGGGCGAATTCCCGCCCCAGCGGGCTGTCGCGCATCTCTTGCGGCAGGGGGGTAAAGGTCAGCGCGGGCGAGCCCTCAAGCTCTCCGGGCATCAGAAAGCGGCCGGGCGTACAGTCGGACCAGCCGGCATCGCGCGCCAGATGCAGATGGCGGGTATAGGCGGCCGCCAGCGTCTGCGCGGCGGTTTCGTCAAAGCGCGTGGTGTCGGTCGTGGCCAGCGCGGACTGGAACAGATCGGCGCCGGGGCGACCCGTCATCCGCTCCAGCACCTCTTGCGACCATTGGTCGAAATCCTTGTCCATCAGCCGCAGATCCAGCAGCCATTCGCCGGGATAATCGACGATATCCAGATGCAGCACCTGCTGGCCGCGCCAGCCGGCGATCATGCCGCGCGGCTGCACGCGCAGGGACAGGCGCAGCTGGCTGACATGGCGCGTGCCCTCGGGCCAATGCGGGTCGGGGCCGGTCATCGCCGCCAGATGGCGTTCGAAATCGAAACGCGGCACGGTGTCGTCGGGCTGGGGCTGCAACCACGCCGCCTTGATCGAGCCATCGGCGGCAGCGCGCAGCGCG
>RRZU013507193.1_pt1 | contig 19803 bp, 17 predicted proteins | sample 2165561 | NCBI WGS metagenome assembly RRZU01 (sample SAMN10456909, study PRJNA506462) | wastewater metagenome | isolation source: wastewater sludge | place: USA: Moscow, Idaho | reverse complement strand
CTCTAAAGCTTCTGAATTTTGTCCTGCATTTGCATCACCGGATGGTAACGTGCTATTTTTTAATTCTACCCGAGGTCTGACGAAAAAAAATAAGCCCAGCAGAATTACCGGACAAAATAACAACAACATTTTCTCCGCACGGAAAAATGTACAAGGGAAGTGGGAAGAACCGGTTATTTTAGAGGGAGATATCAATACTGAGTTTGATGAAGGAGCTTGCTCCTTTTCTGCCGATGGACAAGAACTATATTTTAGTAGAACAAAAACAGAAAAAGGGAAAAAGCTTGGAACTCAAATTCTCATGTCAAAACGAAGTGGTGGAGCATGGACAGTTCCACAAGTCGTGGCTATTTTCAAAGATTCTACTATAAATGTATCGCATCCGGCACTTTCTAATGATGGAGAATACCTCTATTTTGTTTCTGATGTACGTGGAGGCTATGGAGGGAAAGATATTTGGAGAACAAAAAAAGAAAATGGAACATGGACATATCCCGAAAATTTAGGACCAACTATCAACACTGCCGGAAATGAAATGTTCCCTTATTTCCGTAAAAATGGAACTCTTTATTTCGCCTCGGATGGACATCCCGGCTTTGGGGGGTTAGATATTTTTTCTGCTACCAAAAATGGAGAAAATGGATGGACAGTAACTAATATGATGGCTCCTATCAATTCATCAGGAGATGACTTTGGCATCACTTTTTCAGATAAAAAAGAACAGGGATTTTTTTCCTCCAACCGCGAAGATAAAAAGTTTTATGATCATATTTGGAGTTTTTCATTGCCCGAATTAGAATACAAAATAGAAGGAAAAATAACAGACAATAAGGAAGAACCACTCAATAATGCCTCCCTTCGAATTGTCGGTGATGACGGTTCAATCGAAAAAATAACCGTTAAAAAAGATGGCTCTTACTCAGAAAACATAAAAAAGAACACTAAATATGTATTGCTGGCTTCTTGTCGCGGATACTTAAATAGTAAAAATGAAGTGTCAACCAAAGGGATGGAAAATAACAAAACTTTTCCCCTCGATTTCCAACTTGCTTCTATTAGTAGACCTGTAAAAATCAACAATATATTCTTTAAATTTGGATCTTCTGAATTAACACCCGAATCATCCGCTGCATTGGACGATTTAGTAAAATTACTTAATGATAACCCAAATATTACGATCGAAATAGGTGCCCACACTGATATGGTTGGAACAGAAGAAGCCAACAATCTTTTGTCCACACAAAGAGCACAATCGGTAGTAAACTACTTGTTAAAAGCAGGCGTAGAAAAAGAAAGATTGACCCCTAGAGGATATGGCAAATCTACCCCTGTAACAGTAGACAAGAACTTGGCTCGTCAATATAAATTTCTAAAAGTGAATACAATACTGGATGAAGATTTTATTAATACACTAAAAGAAGAAGAACAAGAAATTGCTAACCAGATAAACCGAAGAACTGAGTTTAAAGTACTGAAAACGACATACAAAATGTATTAAAATCAGGTTCATTTATATTTAAAGAATTATGAAACAATATCTTGACCTTTTGCAACGCGTTCTTGATGAGGGAACATATAAAGATGACCGTACAGGAACAGGAACAATAAGCATCTTCGGTCATCAAATGAGATTTAACATGGAAGAAGGATTTCCATGTCTTACCACAAAAAAGTTACATTTAAAATCAATTATTCATGAACTCCTTTGGTTCTTACAAGGAGATACAAATGCCCGTTATTTACAAGAAAATGGAGTACGCATTTGGAACGAATGGGCAGACAAAAACGGAGATTTGGGGCACATTTATGGTTACCAATGGCGTTCTTGGCCTGATTACAAAGGCGGTTCTATTGATCAAATAACAGAAGCCGTTAACACCATAAAGGAAAATCCAAACTCTCGTCGAATTATCGTAAGTGCTTGGAATGTTGCGGACTTACCCAATATGAATCTACCTCCTTGTCATGCTTTTTTCCAATTTTATGTAGCTGAAGGAAAATTAAGTTTGCAACTCTACCAACGAAGTGCCGATATTTTTATAGGAGTCCCATTTAATATCGCTTCGTATGCACTTTTATTGCAAATGATGGCACAGGTTACCAACTTAAAAGCCGGAGATTTTGTTCACACTTTAGGAGATGCTCACATTTACAGCAATCATTTGGAACAAGTTAAATTGCAACTTGCACGAGAACCTAGGTCGCTACCAACAATGAAAATAAATCCCGATGTAAAAGATCTTTTTAATTTTAAATATTCGGACTTTGAACTAGTTAACTACAATCCGCATCCACATATTGCAGGAACAGTTGCCGTATAAAAAACAATAGGTAGCCGCACTCGACTACCTATTTGTTAACCTTAAAATCAAATACTATAAATGCGTAACAAAGGTACCGTCCAATCTCACGTTCCGCAACATAAAAGAAGTGAAAATATACAAAAAATCATTATGACAACTATTTCAATAATTGTAGCTATCGACGAAGAAAATGGAATTGGTAAAGACAATCAACTTCTGTGCCGCCTACCCAATGATATGAAAAGATTCAAACAACTCACTACCGGTCATACAATTATTATGGGGAAAAAGACCTTTGATTCACTTCCCAAAGGAGCCTTGCCAAATAGAAAAAACATTGTTATATCACGAAACAAAAGTCTTATGATTACGAACTGCAATATTGTACACTCTTTAAATGAGGCATTCGCATATTGTTCATCAGATGAAGAGGTATTTATCATCGGAGGTGCATCTATATACGAACAAGCATATCCGTTTGCAAAAAAACTATACTTAACCCGAATACAAAATACATTTGAGGCAGATACTTTTTTCCCGGAAATCAACCCCTCTGAATGGGAAGTAGAAAGTTCCGAGCAACATTACGCAGACGAAACACATTCCTCCAATTACATCTTTGAAAACTTAATTCGTAAAGAAAAATAATAACTATTTCGTCATTTGATTGCTTGTTTTCCGATTTTTACTCGATTTTTAACAGCTTTGAAATATGAATTTATATTTTCTGTTGCTGTTAAAAAAAATTGCAATTATTTCTTTCCTATGTATCAAAGAATGAGCTATTTTTGTTAGCTTTGCAGGGAAAAATGAAATATCCGTATACATGGAACAAAAAATAATCAAAAGAGCCTTAGTATCAGTTTTCAACAAGGAGAATTTGGATAAAATTATTCTTAAATTACATGCCGAGAATGTGGAATTTATTTCGACAGGCGGAACACAATCATTCATCGAATCTTTAGGAGTCTCCTGTCAAGCTGTCGAAGATCTTACCGGATATCCATCAATCTTGGGAGGAAGAGTAAAAACGCTACATCCAAAAATTTTTGGAGGAATACTTACTCGTCGTAACGTAGATGGTGATAATACACAAATACAAGAGTATGGCATTCCTGAAATTGATTTGGTGATTGTTGATTTATACCCTTTCGAAGCAACTTTAGCTTCAGGAGCTTCCGATGAAGATATTATTGAAAAAATCGATATCGGTGGTATTTCTCTTATCAGAGCTGCCGCTAAAAATTTTGCTGACGTAATAATCGTAGCCTCTCAAGCTCAATATGCTCCCCTTTTTGATTTACTGGAAGAAAACGGAGCAAAAAGCACGTTGGAACAACGTAAATTCTTTGCTAAAGAAGCTTTTGCCGTTTCTTCTCACTATGATTCAGCTATTTTCAACTATTTTGACGAAGCAAAGAACAGTGCTTTCCGTTATTCCGGAAACGACATGAAACCTTTACGTTACGGAGAAAATCCTCACCAAAGAGGGTTCTTTTTTGGCAAATTTGAAGAAATGTTTGAGCAATTGCAAGGAAAAGAGATTTCATACAACAACTTGTTGGATATAGATGCAGCCGTAAGTTTAATTTCTGATTTTGATGACATCACATTTGCAATTCTTAAGCATAACAATGCTTGTGGATTAGCATCTCGTAACACTCTTCTTCAAGCTTGGAAAGATGCTTTGGCAGGCGATCCTATCTCTGCATTCGGGGGAGTTCTTATAACCAATGCTATTATTGACAAAGAAACTGCTGAAGAGATAAACAAATTATTTTTCGAAGTCATCATTGCTCCTGATTATGACATGGATGCTTTAGAAATTCTCTCTCAAAAGAAAAACAGAATTATTCTTATTTTAAAAGATTCAAAAATAAACAAAACGCAATTTCGTTCATTACTTAATGGAGTCCTTGTTCAAGATAGAGACTTAAATATAGAAACTGAAAAAGACTTCAAAACCGTTACAACAAAGGAACCGACTGCAACAGAGATTGAGGATTTCGTTTTTGCGAATAAGATTGTGAAACACTCGAAATCCAATGCTATTGTACTAGCCAAAAACAAACAACTTTGTGCCAGCGGTGTTGGTCAAACATCTCGAGTAGATGCTTTACGTCAAGCTATTGAAAAAGCCGGTGCTTTCAACATGAGTCTACAAGGAGCTGTGATGGCTTCCGATGCATTTTTTCCTTTCCCTGATTGTGTGGAAATTGCAACTGAAGCCGGCATTACCGCCGTTGTACAACCAGGAGGGTCTATAAAAGATCAACTTTCTATCGATTATTGCAATGAAAACAATATTGCAATGGTAACAACCGGAACAAGACACTTTAAACACTAAAAAAATTTAAAACGAAAATAACATGGGATTATTCTCTTTTACTCAAGAAATAGCAATTGACCTGGGTACGGCCAATACAATTATCATACAAAATGGTAAAATTGTACTTGACGAACCTTCAATAGTTGCCTTAGACGGACGTACAGATAAGCTCATAGCAATCGGTACAAAAGCACAACAAATGCAGGGAAAAACGCATGAAAACATTCGTACAATTCGTCCGTTACGAGATGGTGTAATTGCTGACTTCTACGCTGCGGAAATAATGATCAGAGGAATGATAAAAATGATTAGTAACAAAAACTCATTTTTCTCCCCATCATTAAAGATGGTTGTCTGTATTCCTTCAGGAAGTACCGAAGTTGAATTGCGTGCAGTAAGAGATTCTTCCGAACATGCCGGAGGAAGAGAAGTTTATATGATATTTGAACCAATGGCTGCCGCTATGGGTATCGGATTGGATGTAGAAGCTCCCGAAGGAAACATGATTGTCGATATAGGTGGAGGAACTACCGAAATTGCTGTAATTTCTCTTGGAGGCATTGTTTGTAACCGTTCTATTCGCATTGCAGGAGATGACCTTACTGCTGATATTATGGATTATATGGGAAGACAACACAACATAAAAGTGGGGGAAAGAACCGCAGAACTAATCAAAATAAACGTAGGTGCTGCCCTTACCGACTTGGAAGAAAATGCACCTGAAGATTACATTGTACGTGGACCGAACCGTATGACGGCGTTGCCAATGGAAGTCCCTGTTTCTTACCAAGAAATTGCACATTGCTTAGACAAGTCCATCTCTAAAATAGAAATAGCTGTACTTAGTGCATTAGAACAAACACCTCCCGAATTATATGCTGATATTGTTCGTAATGGTATCTATTTAGCTGGTGGTGGGGCCTTACTAAAAGGCTTGGACAAACGTTTGGCTGACAAAATAAACATTCCTTTCCACATTGCAGATGATCCACTTCGTGCCGTAGCAAGGGGAACAGGTATTGCTCTTAAAAATGTTGATAATTATTCTTTCTTAATGAGATAATAAATAGATTATTATTTCTCGAAGGGAATTGAAAATAAAATTGTCAGCAGAAGAAGCTCCTTTTGCTGACAATTTATTTTATCGCGGTTTAAATAATCGTTTTACGAAAAATCTTTTCCCTAACTTAACAAAGCTTTTTTAGTATGGAAAATCTTTTGCGTTTTCTTATAAAATCAAGTTCATTCCTTCTGTTTCTATTGTTAGAAATAGTTTCCATTTCTTTGATTGTATCGCATAATAATTATCACCAATCAGTCTTTTTAAGTTCTGCCAATGTTGTTATTGGCAATATTTATGAAACAGTAAACGAGGCAACTGCATATTTTGATTTAAACAGAGAAAATGCTCTTTTATCAAGAGAAAACAATGCTCTTAAAAACAAAAACAGCTACTTACTAAAGAAATTAGCAGACCTAAAGCCAAATGCTATAAAAACGGATAGTACCAGTGCGAACAGTCAATTTAAATACATTGAGGCTAAAGTTATTAATAGCTCTGTAAATAAGCAACAAAATTACATCACCCTCAACAGAGGCTCACTCTCAGGCATTAAGCCTGACATGGGTGTTATAAATGCGAAGGGAGTTGTGGGCATAGTATCTACTGTTTCGAAAAATTTTTCTGTGGTTATTCCTATCCTCAATCCACGAGCGAAAATTAGTTGTAGACTTGATTCAAGTAAATATTTTGGTTCTTTAGTGTGGGAAGGTAAAAGCCCTTCTTACGGATCACTCGAGGAAATTCCTCACCACGTTAAAATTTTCAAAAATGAAGCTATCCGAACAAGCGGTTTCTCAGCGATTTTCCCTGAAGGTATTTTGGTAGGAACAATAAAGAATTTTGACACTTCTGAATCAAACAGTTTTTACGATATAAAAGTTAAGCTTGCCGTAAATTTTCAAAATTTATCATACGTAAATGTTGTTTATTTTGAAAATAAAAAAGAACTAACAGAAATTGAAAAATCATTGAATCCATGATAGAATCACTTTTAAAAAATGCGATGCTTTTTATACTACTTGTTGCATTACAAGTGCTTTTCCTGAACAACATTGACTTTTTAGGTTTTATAAATCCATATGTTTACATTTGGTTTATACTATCAATGCCCGTTGCCATGAATAGAAATAGTGCCATAATAATAGCATTCCTATTAGGACTAACAATAGATGTTTTCAGCAACACTATGGGAATTCATAGTTTTTCGTGTGTTCTAATTGCCTTCTTGCGTAATTACTGGATTAATGCACTTTTCTTACGCAACGATTTCGAGTTGATTGTTCCTTCTATCAAATCTTTTGGATTTGCAAACTACATCAAATATGCCTTGGGAATAATTTTTCTTCACCATTTTTGTCTGTTCTTTCTCGAAGCCCTATCTTTCGATAATTTTTGGCTAATTCTTTTACGTGTTCTGTATAACTCCATCGTTACTCTTTTACTTATTCTTGGTTTCGAATTGATTAAAACAAAATGAAAGACAGCATAAAAAAACAAGAACTAAAAAACAGACAACAAGTCATCATTCTTATCATGCTATCCGTGGCTTTTATTTTCGTTGTTCGACTTTTTTACATTCAAGTTTTGGATTCAAGCTACAAAGAAAACGCAGAGAGCAATGCTTTTCTAAAAAAGACAATCTACCCTTCTAGAGGACTGATTTACGATAGAAACAATAAATTGATGGTATCCAATCAACCTGTTTATGACCTAATGCTGATTATGCGAGAAATGAAAAACTTTGATACGATTTCATTCTGCAACATTTTAGGTATAACAAAAGAATATTTTAACCAACGCATAGAAGAAATAAAAGATACGAAAAAAAATTATGGTTATTCTCGCTATACCCCTCAAATATTCATGTCTCAATTGTCTGTTTCCGAATACGGAAGACTACAGGAAAAATTATTCCGATTTCAAGGAGTCTTTGTACAACAAAAAGTTCTAAGAAACTATACAATACCTTATGGAGCACATGCAATTGGCTCTGTTGGAGAGGTCAACAGAAGACAAATAGAAGCAGACTCATATTACAACAAAGGAGACTATAAAGGTCAATCAGGAATTGAAAAAGAATACGAAGAATACCTGAGAGGAGAAAAGGGAGTAGAAATATTGCTTCGCGACGTACATGGAAGAATTAAAGGAAAATATCAGAATGGAGCAAAGGATATTTTACCCAAAGCAGGAAAAGACCTTGTCATGTCTTTGGATATGAATCTACAAGAATATGGCGAAAAATTAATGAATGGGAAACTCGGTAGTATTGTTGCTATTGAACCCTCTACAGGGGAAATCTTGGCTCTCGTATCAAGTCCGTCCTTTGACCCCGGGTTATTGGTAGGAAGAAAACGAGGAGAAAACTATCTTGCTTTGCAAAAAGATTCAACCAAACCCCTATTTGACAGACCATTGATGGCTCAATATCCTCCGGGATCAACTTTTAAGCTTGTGAATGCTCTTGTGTTTCAACAAGAAGGCATCATTAATGAGAACACTCAATTTCCTTGTAATAGAGGCTATTATTATGGACGAAGCAAACTAGCTTGTCACCCTCACCCTTCTCCTTTAGATTTACGAGGCTCAATACAAAATTCTTGTAATGCGTACTACTGCTATGGATTGAAGGGAATGATTGATAATCCGAAATATGCCAGTTCCGGTGAAGCCTATAATGTTTGGAGAAATGATGTCGTTTCTTTAGGTTTTGGAAGCAAATTAAATGTCGATTTTCCAAATGAAAAGGGAGGACTTATTTTGAAAAGTTCTCGTTATGATAAGATTTATGGCAAAAATCATTGGAAATCGTCTACGATCATTTCAATTGCCATCGGTCAAGGAGAGGTTCTTGCAACCCCTATACAAACAGCAAATCTGGCTGCTTGTATCGCGAATCGGGGATATTTTTACACACCTCACATCATAAAAGAAATTAAGGAAGGGCAAATAGACGCCCGTTTCCGGACTCGTCATCAATCGAAGATTAACAAAAAATACTTTGACCCTGTTATAGATGGTATGTTGGCAGCAGTAAATAGTGGTACCGCCCAAATAGGAAAGATAGACAGCATTGATATTTGTGGCAAAACGGGAACAGCACAAAATCCACATGGAAAAGATCACTCTATTTTTATTGCTTTTGCACCAAAAAATAATCCCAAAATAGCGATTGCCGTTTACGTAGAAAATGCAGGGTTCGGTGCCACGTGGGCAGTTCCTATTGCCAGTTTGATGATAGAAAAATATTTAACAGGAACAATAGATACAACTAAGATGCAACGTAAGTACTTGAATAAGAAAATGCTTGAAACTCGACTGTACTAATTACAATATCTCTACTATAAAGAAATTACAATATGCCTCGCAAAGTCAGTTTGATAAAATCTCTTGATTGGTTTACCATTGCCATATATGTTGTAATGGTGGCATTCGGATGGATAACAATCTATGCAGCCTGCTATGATTACGAAAATCCGGAAATTTTTAATTTCCAAGCCAGACATGGAGCACAATTAATATGGATAGGGATGGCTGGAGCTATCGCACTGTCCGTTTTATTAATAGACAGCAAGTTATATAACAATTTGGCATACCTAATCTATTTCCTAGTTATTCTTTTGCTCATTGCAACCATCTTTCTAGCTCCTGAAATAAAAGGATCCCGTTCTTGGCTAAAAATTGGATCCATAAGCGTTCAACCGGCAGAATTTGCAAAATATGCAACAGCTCTGTGTCTTGCAAAATTTATGAGTTCCTATCAGTTCTCTCTCATGAAACCTCGTAATATTGCGATTATTGCGACTATTATCGGATTACCCTTTTTAATTATTATTGCCCAACAAGAAACGGGTTCTGCACTAGTTTTTGCATCCTTTTTGTTTGTTCTTTTCCGCGAAGGAATGAACGGAATCTTCTTATTATTAGCATTTTTATTAGCCTTATTTTTTGTGCTATTTCTGCGATACAACAATCTACCAACTCCTGACAACATACCCTCTGAAGAGTCGTGGGGATTAGTAATCGTTTTCATCCTAGCTGTTATCACAGTAGCTCTTATGATAAAATTTTATTTAAATGACAGGAGTGTAATAAGAAAATTTTTGCTTATAAACATGGGGATATACGCTATTTCCAGTTTATTGCATTATTTTGAAATTACTTTCCTTAGCTACACAGTCACTGCTTATATAAGTATCATTTTTAGCATTATATATTTGATATTTTGGGGGTTTTACAAGAAGAAAAAACAATACTTTCTCTTTACCCTATTCATTGTAGGAACAATTGGGTTATGTGTTGGCGCCGATTATTTCTTCAATAATGTACTTGAACCTCACCAACAAATAAGAATTAAGGTCGTTTTAGGAATAGAAGATGACCCTCAAGGTGCGGGATACAATGTCCGCCAGTCAAAAATAAGCATCGGATCAGGAGGATTTATGGGAAAAGGTTTCTTAAATGGAACACAAACGAAACTCAATTATGTTCCTGAACAAGATACAGACTTTATTTTCTGTACAATAGGAGAAGAAGAAGGTTTTGTTGGCACAAGTGTCGTAATCATTTTATATATGGCACTGCTCATCCGAATACTTATTTTAGCAGAACGACAGCGTTCCTCTTTCAGTCGAATCTATGGTTATTCAGTTGCCGGAATAATATTCTTCCATTTTACTGTAAATATTGGGATGGTTATTGGGTTGGCTCCGGTTATTGGTATTCCTTTAGTTTTTTTCAGTTACGGAGGTTCTTCCTTGTGGAGTTTCACTCTTCTTTTATTTACGTTCATTCGTTTGGACGCAAATAGGATGGAAGTATTACAACAATAATACAGCATTTTTATTCCATACTTACCTTATTATCAAATAAAAAGCTATTTTTGTAACAATCTTGACGATTTTTCAAGTAAGAAATCAATCTTTTTTTTAAAAATTGTATTTTATTAAAATATTATGCTTTCCTTTGCAGTGGTAGATTCTCACATTGAGAATTTGCGGAAACATTTATTTATTTTTTAATCAATTTTTATGAACATTTACATTGGAAATTTGAACTACAGAGTTCGAGAAAATGACCTAAAAGGTATCTTGGAAGAATATGGTACCTTAGAATCTGTTAAACTTGTTAAAGACAGAGAAACTGGAAAATCAAAAGGTTTTGCTTTTGCTGAAATGTCGAATGACAGTGAAGCTAAACGTGCTATTGAAGAACTTAATGGTGCTGAATTTGAAGGAAGGACATTAGTTGTTAAAGAAGCAAATCCTAGAAATTAATTTGATATTTATTTCACGGAGAGAGAAAAACGAGCACCATTAAACGGTGTTCGTTTTTTTATGACACTCTGTTAACAACATAGTCGGCATAATAGACTAAAGCATTTTTAGTGGCAGATGCAGGGAAAGAAGCTATCTGGTCTAACGCAAGATTTTTATAATAAGCCATCTTTGTCTCAGCATATTCGATTCCTCCTTTATTGATGGCAAATTCTTGTAAAAACGAAATTTCCTCTTCTTCTAATGAGGTTTTTTCCACTAATCGGAGTACTTGTTTCTTTTCTTCTTCCGTGGCATTATCAATAGCGAAAATCAGTGGTAAAGTTAATTTGCCTTCTCGAAGATCACTTCCTGTTGGTTTTCCTATTTCAGCAGAAAAATAATCAAAAATATCATCTCTTATTTGAAAACAGTTTCCAATATATTCACCAAAAAGACGTAATTTTTCAACAACTTCAGGACTCGCCCCAACAGATAATGCTCCAATTTGAGAGCAACTGGAAAATAAAATTGCTGTCTTATCTTTGATAATTTCGAAATATGTTTTCTCGTCTATATAAACATGTTTAGCATTAGCGAGCTCCAAAAACTCACCTTCTGCAAGCATTGCACCAAGTTGAGATACAACTTCTATTATTTGTATATTTTGGGTATGAGCCACCTTTTGTAAAGATTTAGAAAGATAAAAATCTCCCGCTAAAATAGCTACTTTATTTTGAAATGCCGCATTGATAGATTGCTTACCCCTTCTTTCCATAGATTCATCTAACACATCATCATGGATAAGGCTTGCCGCATGCAATATTTCTAAAGAAACGGCAGAATATATTGTTTCTTGTTTTATAGATCCACTTATCTGAGCCGATAGCATCACCAATATTGGTCGCATTTGCTTTCCTCTCGTTTGTACTACAAAATCCGTCACCTTTTTGAGTAACGGATTTTCGGTATGCAGAGCCATCAAAAACTGCTCCTCAAATTCCGAAAAAGCATTTGCTATAGGCTTTTTAATTTCCTCTATAAAATTCATGCAAAAAATTATTTTTTGTATTCAAAAATATCGTGTATGTGAATTATTCCAATGATAGAAGTGTCATTTTTGTCTTTCATCACAGCTAACGTTGTAATTTTATTGTTCTCCATTAAGCAAAGAGCATCCTCCACTCGCTGACTTTCTAAGACAGATTTAAAACCTATCGTCATGAATTCTTTTGCCTTAAGATGAGTTGCTTCATTGAAATTTTGAATGGCACGACGAATATCCCCATCCGTAATAATTCCAACAGGTTTTCCTTCCATATTAGAAACAATAGTCATTCCTAACCGTTTATTGCTGACTTCATAAATAACATCCTTAAACGGAGCATCTTCTCTTACTAGAGGTACATCTGAGTGCATAACATCCCTAACGCGAACCAACAACCGTTTGCCCAAAGCTCCTCCGGGATGATATAAAGCAAATTCTTCAGATTTAAAATTACGACGTTCTATTAGGCTCACCACCAAGGCATCTCCCATAATAAGAGCAGCAGTAGTAGAGGAAGTCGGTGCTAAACCCAAAGGACAAGCTTCTTTTTCTACGGCTACATCTAATACATAATCAGATTCTTTCGCCAAGGTGGATTGGGGATTTCCTGTAATAGCAACAATTGGGCAACCTATGCGTTTGATTGGTCCGACAATACGAAGAACTTCTTGAGAAGTACCGCTGTTTGATAAAACGATAACAACATCCGATTTGCTTATCATTCCTAAATCACCGTGCATCGCCTCAGCCGCATTCATAAAAAAAGAAGGAGTTCCTGTAGAAGCAAGAGATGACGCAATTTTGTGTCCAATAATACCAGTCTTACCTATCCCCGTAACGACAACCTTACCAGAACAAGAATAAATAAGATCGACAACATCATTCATTTCATTGCCAATTCGTCTACTTACTTTTTCAAGTTCGGTTAATTCTTGTTTAAAAACCTCTTGACTTCTTTTTGCAAAATCCATATATAAAATTTTATTCCCTTTTATAAAAGAATCCTATTGCTTGATTATATCATCAATTTGAATGGCCACTTTCAAAATATCCCTCATAGAATCCAATCTTAATTGATTTGGAGCATCGGAAAAAGCCTTGTCCGGATTCGGATGTACCTCTGCAAAAATCGCATCAACCCCAATAGCCAAAGCAGCTCTCATGAGGGGCGGAACAAAGGATCTGTTTCCTCCGGTAGAAGAGCCCTCGCCTCCGGGTTTTTGTACAGAATGAGTAGCATCAAAAACAATGGGATAACCAAATGTTCGCATTTCAAGAAGTGCTGTCATATCAACAACCAAATTGTTATACCCAAAAGAAGAGCCTCTTTCGGTGAGTAGAATTTGCGTGTTTCCGGCCTCCTGTAATTTTTTAACAACATTCTTCATGTCCCAAGGAGCCATAAACTGGGCTTTCTTTACATTAACAACTTTGCCTGTAGCAGCTGCAGCTACTAGTAAATCCGTTTGTCGAACTAGAAAAGCGGGTATTTGAATAATATCAACAACTTGACCAACTTGTTTACATTGCCAAGATTCATGAACATCTGTAATGACAGGTATATTGTAACGACTTTTTACCGATTCAAGGATTTCTAAACCTTTTTCCAAACCAACCCCTCGAGGAGAAAATATGGAAGAACGGTTCGCCTTATCAAAAGATGATTTAAAAACAAAATCAATGTCCAAATCCGAACAAATCTTTTTAAGTTCCTCTGCCACTTCATAAGACATTTGTTCACTCTCGATGGCACATGGACCTCCTATAAACACAAAACGCCTCTTGCCTCCTATTGAAAACTTCTCTGCTATATTTATTTCTTTTGTAGGATTACAAAGCATCATTTTTTATTTTCTTTCTCTATCAAAGAGATACATTCTTCAACTGTATTTGCTATAAGATATTGCCTTTTATACGTAACATCAATGAATTTTTCCACAAAACATTTTTCCAACTGTCGTAAAAGATCATTGTAAAACCCATTGCTATTCAAAAAAACGACTTTCTTATCATGAGTACCTATTTGGGCACTTGACAATACTTCGAAAACCTCATCAAATGTCCCAAATCCGCCGGGTAATACAACAAAAATATCAGCATATTCCATCATCATTTCTTTTCTTTCCGCAAGATTGCCGACAAAAAAAACCTCATCAATGTACTGACTAACCAAATTTTTCTCTTTAACAAAATCAGGAATAATGCCAAGAAGCAATCCTCCGGCAACGTGTGTGGCTTCCGCACAAACCTCCATTAAACCAACATTTGCTCCTCCATAAACAAGCGTATAACCATTAGAACCAATATACTCGCCTAACTGACGAGCATCTTGTTGGTACAAAGATGATATATTTTCCGAAGATGATGAAAAAAGACAAATATTCATTAATCTTTTTTATTCGTTATTATGCGTCAATACGGGCATATGTGGCATTTTTCTCAATAAACTCACGGCGAGGAGCTACATCATCCCCCATTAACATGGAGAAAATATGATCAGCATCAGCGGCATTTTCAATTGTTACTTGACGTAACGTACGATTGGTCGCATCCATGGTAGTCAACTTGAGCTGTTCGGCATTCATTTCTCCCAAACCTTTGTATCGTTGAACATGGATACCCCCTTCCGTTCCATTGCCATATTTCTCAATAAAAGCCAACCGTTGCTGCTCGTCCCAGCAATATTCTTCTACTTTTCCTTTTCTACAAAGATACAAGGGAGGAGTTGCAATATATACATATCCGTTTTCTATCAATTCTTTCATGTAACGGAAAAAGAAAGTAAGAATTAAGGTAGCAATGTGGCTACCATCAACGTCAGCATCTGTCATGATAATTACTTTGTGATAACGAAGTTTATCCATATTCAAGGCCTTGCTATCATCTTGCGTACCAATAGTTACACCCAAAGCTGTATAAATATTACGAATTTCTTCACTTTCAAAAGCCTTGTGTTGCATGGCTTTTTCCACATTCAAAATCTTACCACGCAAAGGAAGAATCGCCTGCGTACTCCTGTCACGACCTTGTTTTGCTGTACCACCTGCTGAGTCCCCTTCGACGAGAAACAACTCGCATTTTGCAGGGTCTTTATCAGAACAGTCTGCCAATTTACCGGGCAAACCCGCACCGGATAAAGGAGATTTGCGTTGCACCAAATCACGTGCTTTACGTGCTGCATGACGAGCCGTTGCTGCCAAAATAACCTTGTCAACAATAATTCTGGCTTCTTTAGGATGTTCTTCCAAATAATTTCCCAAAGCTTCGCTAACAGCCATATCAACAGATCCCATTACCTCATTGTTTCCCAGTTTAGTCTTGGTTTGTCCTTCAAATTGTGGCTCTGCTACTTTTATAGATATCACAGCGGTAAGACCTTCTCTAAAGTCATTCCCGTCTATCTCTATTTTATTCTTTTCAAGTTTTTCGAGCAAATGATTATCATCCGCATATTTTTTTAATGTTCTCGTCAATCCTCTACGAAATCCGGCAAGGTGTGTCCCTCCTTCTATCGTATTGATATTGTTAACATAAGAATGAATATTTTCGTTATAAGAAGTATTGTATATCATAGCAATTTCAACCGGAGTATTAAATTTATCCGTAGAAATATGAATGACATCTTCAATTAATTTTTCACGAGCCTCATCCACAAACAATACAAACTCACGTAAACCTTCGATTGAATAAAAAACATCTTTTTTATATTCACCATCTTCCTCTGTTTCCCGCTTATCTATCAAGACAAGTTTAATACCGGCATTCAAATATGCCAACTCACGCAAACGACTCGCTAAAATATCGTATTTATACTCGGTTGCAGTAAAAATAGTAGCATCGGGCTTAAAAGAGATAATCGTTCCTGTATGAGTAGATGTTCCTATTTCTTTAATCGGAGCCAATGGTTTTCCAAAAGCATATTCTTGCAAATAAGATTTTCCATTTCGGTGTACCTCTGCCGTTAACAAAGAAGAAAGGGCATTTACGCAGGAAACGCCAACTCCGTGTAACCCTCCGGAAACCTTATAACTATCTTTATCAAATTTACCTCCGGCATGCAACACCGTCATAACGACCTCAAGGGCAGACCTCCCTTCTTTTTTGTGTATATCAACAGGAATACCACGACCATCATCTTTTACAACAATCGAGTTGTCTTCATTGATAATGACCTCAATATTTTTACAATAACCTGCTAATGCCTCATCTATTGAATTATCGACTACTTCGTAAACAAGATGGTGTAAGCCTCGAACCCCTATATCGCCAATATACATCGCAGGACGCATACGGACAGCCTCTAAACCTTCAAGAACGGTAATACTACTAGCTTCATACCCACCATTAACTACTTTTTCTTCTTCACTCATATGTTTTAATTTTTCTATTTCTTTAAATAAGCAGACAAATTTATACAAAAATATCTACAAAGCGAAATTTTTTAAGTTGCAAATACGCCCCGTCTGTAGGGTTTTTTCAAACTTTTGTGGCAAATAATAATAAGTTAATAAGAAAAAACCCACTATCTTTGCAACTGATTCATTCTTAGCAAGAAGACATACTTGTAGGACACTAAAACGATCATCCTACTTCAAATATACATAAATTTATTTTATCTCTTAAAATGAAAAAAAACATTGCTATTGTTGCAGGAGGCAATTCTTCCGAAGTCGTCGTTTCACTAAAAAGTGCAAACGGACTTTACTCTTTCATGGACAAAAACCGTTATAACTTATACATTGTTACCCTTGTCGGCAAAGAATGGAACGTAATAGTTGACGAAAAAACAAAAGTGACTATTGATAAAAATGACTTTTCTTTTACATTAAATGCGAAAAAAACGACCTTCGACTTTGCCTACATAACCATACATGGAACTCCCGGTGAAAACGGAATTTTGCAAGGATATTTCGACCTTATCGGTCTTCCTTATTCTTGTTGCGGAGTACTTGCTGCAGCCATTACATTCAACAAATATACTTGCAACCAATATCTAAAAGGTTTTGGAATAAACGTCGCTAAATCAATTTTATTACGCAAAAACGAGACTATCTCAAATCAAAATGTAATAAGTACAATAGGATTCCCTTGCTTTATAAAATCAAATGTCGGCGGTAGCAGTTTTGGCGTTACCAAGGTAAAAGAAGAAAAAGAAATACAACCAGCCATCAAAAAAGCATTCGATGAAGGAGAAGAAGTTATTATTGAATCCTTTTTAAAAGGAACCGAAGTTACCTGCGGAATGTACAAAACAAAAGAAAAAACAACGGTATTCCCTATTACCGAAGTCGTTAGCGAAAATGACTTTTTTGATTTTGATGCAAAATACAATGGACAGGTAAAAGAAATCACTCCGGCTCGTATCTCTAAAGAAATCACAGAAAAAATACAACAAACAACGGCTAATATTTATCAAATATTGGGATGCAAAGGCATTATTCGAGCTGACTATATCATTTCAGAAAATGAAACAATCAACTTGCTTGAAGTAAACACCACACCGGGGATGACTCCTACAAGCTTCATTCCTCAGCAAGTAAAGGCAGCAAACATCGACATACAAGAAGTTATGACTGACATCATAGAAAACGAAATTGCTTAAATAACATGAAAACGCAGGGGGAAATCCACCAAATCATCACACAAGAGCTATCAAAAATTGATTGGAGTATAAAGCCTGAAAAACTTTATCATCCCATTGATTACATCCTCTCAATGGGAGGAAAACACTTGAGACCGTCTCTTACACTTATGGCTTGCAACATATTCTCTGAGGATATTACTCCGGCTATCAAACCCGCTATCGGAATTGAAATTTTCCATAATTTCACTCTCCTGCATGATGATATTATGGACAAAGCAGACACTCGCAGGGGAAAACCGACAGTTCATAAAAAATGGGATGAAAACGTGGCAATTTTATCCGGAGACGCCATGTTGATAAAGGCATACCAGTATATTTCAACTTGTCCTGAAAAAAAATTAAGCAAAATTCTTGAGGTATTTTCGAAAACTGCGATAGAGGTATGTGAAGGTCAACAGTTTGATATGGATTTTGAAACACAAAACCTTGTAACTGAGGAAATGTACTTAAACATGATCCGCCTCAAAACAGCAGTCTTACTAGGTGCAAGTCTAAAAATTGGTGCTATAATTGGTGGTGCTAACCAACATGAAGCCAATTGCTTGTATGACTTTGGAATAAATATTGGGATAGCCTTTCAGTTAAAAGATGACCTGCTTGATGTATATGGCAACCCTAAAGATTTTGGCAAAACTATAGGAGGAGATATTACTTGCAATAAAAAAACTTTTTTAATGATTCGTGCCATCAATAAAGCAAATGAACAAGAAAAAGAAGAACTTGAAAAATGGTTAAATATAAACTCCCCTGAAAAAAATTCCGAGAAAATAAAAGTCATAACCAAGCTTTATTCAGACCTCAAAGTCGATATAGATTGTAAAAAAATAATGACAGAATACAAACAAAAAGCCATATCTAACTTGAAAGAAATGGAAATATCAGGTCGAAAAACAACGCTTCTACAGAGCGTCGCAGAATTTCTAATGGATAGGAACAAATAATATTTTTCAATTAACTCGAATAAATTTTGATTTTGAAGAATTATACAGTATCTTTATGTTGTTTTTTATATCTAAACTTTAAAATCTATGCCATATAGAAGACTCCCAAATACAGACTCAGCAAGAATGAGGGCTTTGCGTGCCATTTGTGAGCAAAAAAGTATAAAGGATGGGTTGGGTTTACCTTTTAGTAATAAGACTTTAAATGAAGTTCAAAATTTTATACCTCTCTTTGAAAACGCCCTATCTGAATATAAACAAGCCATTCTATCTCAGACAAGCAAAAGTAAGAAATACCAAAATCTAGTAAAAAATGCCCGTATGTACATTTCTCACTTCATTCAAGTATTAAACCTAGCTTGTATAAGAAATGAGATAAAACCAGAAAAAAAGCTCTTATACAAATTATTACCCGATAACAATTCTATTCCTGATTTAAGCACAGAAATGCTTCTGATAGAATGGGGAAAAAATATTATTGAGGGAGAATCAGAACGAACAAGAACAGGAGGTGCTCCCATTTACAATCCGGCAATAGCAAAAGTTTCTGTTCACTACGATCTTTTTAAGGAAGCATATCAATCAAAAAAAATAGCTCAGAAAAATGGACAACGCTTTCTTGAAAGCTTACAGATTATGAGGGACAAAGCGGATGCCATTATACTTGACCTTTGGAATCAAATTGAGAAAAGCTTTTCCCCTTTTGGAGTAGAAGAAATGCAAAGACTTTCAAGGGAATATGGCATCATTTATTATTTGAGAAGAAAAGAACGACAAGCCATAAAAAGAGAAGAAATATCGTCTTTGTGAATCTTAGCAAAACAATATAAGACTAAAAACATTACATTTTGTATTCTTAATTAGGTTTTATTTTAAATATATGTGTTTTATATTTTTTGATTTTTAAAGAAAAGGTGTAAATTTGCACCGTGTATTTTGACGTATTTTGCATTTTGACAATATTTTATGTCGAGATGGCGATTCAAAAAAACAGTTGACAATGAAAAAAATCGTACTCATAATCTCTATTTTAGTTTTCGATATGTATGTTTCTTTCGGAGCCACCCTGCCAAGCGAATCTTATTCAGGAGCGATATCTCAAGATAATCCTGTAACAATAACTCCCAGCATGGAAATGGGAGGAAGAGTTTCTGCTACTAATTCAGTATTAGGAGACGGCGTTGATTGTATAGATGCTTGTAATGAGGAACTTTTGATTG
>RRZU012648379.1_pt1 | contig 19815 bp, 34 predicted proteins | sample 2165561 | NCBI WGS metagenome assembly RRZU01 (sample SAMN10456909, study PRJNA506462) | wastewater metagenome | isolation source: wastewater sludge | place: USA: Moscow, Idaho | reverse complement strand
TGGCATCGATAAACCGTTGTAGTTGCTCTAGAGTCTCTCCCAGATTGCAGAACTCAGGATTTTCCTCACCATACCTGTAATACCCGCATCGAGTGACGTCAAAGTAGTTGAGCTTTATTCGTTCCATTAGTCGCTTCCTAGGCCGGGATAGATTGTTCTGTAAAGGAGATGAGATCCATTGATTACTGCCGTGGTGGTGCGCAGGACACCGTCCCGCTCAACCAGGACGGAACCGTCAGGTGCGTCATGTAGACGTACTTCGGTGTCGTTCCAGTGGTCGTGATCCGCGATCCAGAGCCGTTCTGCTCGATCGTGACAGAGCGACTGAAAATAGAGTCTTCCGGTTTTTCGGCGCCGGTGAAACCGACCGAGTAAAGCTCGATTGTTCCCCTATTCGCCTGGGCGTCGAGATCAGCCTGGACGTCGTATCCGTTTCCAAATATCCCGATGACCCGGTAGCAGGCGCGAAACTGCTTCGCGACGATGCGGTAGGCGTCCTGATACGCCATCGGGCTTTCTTGCACGAAGGAACGGCTCTCTTCAGAACCTGGCGGGAGCTGTATCGTCGCGCAGGCGGTTAATGACATCGACAGAACCAACATGATCCATTTCACGGAACATCCTCCTTCTGGATAAAAGTCTTCGCGACTACGGCTTCACCCGATACGTATCTTCGAACTTCTGTTCCATCATTTCGCAAGTGCCGGCGATGAAGCGCTTTTCCGCTTCGGTCAGCGATTTGCGCTCGTACTCAGTCCAGCACAGCTTGATCCCAGCGCGCTCTTTTGACTTGGCTTCGCCTTGTGGATCGGTCTGCCCAATGATCGCGAAGACGACGAACAAACCAACCACGGAACCGATGACGTATGCGACGTATTTCATCTCTCCCCTCTTTCGCTGTTCCGAATCCACTTCAAGCGGCGCTGTAACACCCGTTTAACGCGTTAGAAGCGCGTTTTCCCGCCTTGCGCGCCCATCCGCATCGCCCGGTCTTCCGAAAAACGCACCTGGCGCGCCGCGTGGGTTTCTCTCCGGTGTAGGGGCGTTGCCCCTACGTCCCTTCGGGAGCCCGATCAGGCATGCGCCTGACCGGGTGCGTGGCCGACCTTTTTCCAACCGGCGACGAGGTGGTAGACGGCTTCGAGTTGGTCGTCGGACAGATCCTTCATCGACTCACTGCCGTAACGCGCGAGCAGCTGCGCGCGCAAGGGTGCGTCGGCGTCGAGCTGCTTCACGTTGGCAAAGATGTAGCTGAACTTGCGGCTGCGCCAGTGGGCGTCCTTGAGGTGTGCGGACTTGGCGGAGGAGAGGCGGCCGATCCATTCGCGCAGGAATTTCTCGGCCTTGGGGTAATCGGTATCGAGAATCAGGTGATAGCTGGTGACCTTGCACTTGCCGGTCAGGGCATTCCAGACGGCGGCGTAGCCCTTGGGCGAGCGCTTGATCAGCTTCTCCAGTCTGACGATCTCGGTCACCAGTGACTTCAAAGTCGACGCTTTTTTTTGATCGATATGTTCGGGGCCGGGCTGCAGGACGACTTTGTGCTTGATCGTGGTCGGCCCTTGGAAAATGACCGGGCCGTAGTTGTGAATGTCGCCGCCCGCAACCTGGCCGCAAACACTCCCTTCGACTTCCACCTTCATTTCGCTTTCTCCCTGGCCGTGATCGGCCTGTTATCGAAATCAGTGCGGCTGAGCGTAGTACTCCCGTAGATGCGGCTTGACCCTGCGGGCAATCGAGTTCGGCCGTACGTTGTACGACGCGGCCATCGGAACCAGAACACCGGGCAGCAGCAACTTCACGACGTCAGCGACGTCCTGCATTGTCCAGGGAGCGCTGCCGTGCATCGCCATGAGCGCGAGACCGAATATTGCGAAGAAACCGCCGGCAAGCATCGTCAGCCAGCCGCCGTAGAACTCGATGCTGGAAACATCGGGTCGTAATTCGCCAGCCTCGAAATCCCATGCGAGATTGCCCCGGCGCCATGCCAGGCAGAGCTGCTTGTAATTGAACTCGCCCGAGTCGAGCAGGTACTCGAATGCGCGACGCGCGCTGGCCGAGCAGGCGATGCCGGTGAGCTTCTCGAACTCGCGCTGGCGCTCGGCCTCACTGCGCTCGTGCGGGCAGTTGTCCTTGCCGGGGCAGATGCCGACGTTGAGGATGTGTCCGCCGGCCAGCTGACCTGAGAAGTCGCGGCCGACGTCGATCGATTTCATTTCTTGTTCTTGGTTTTCCCGCCAAAGTTGACTGGCGCGTTGTTGATGAGACCACCTTCAACCACTTGTCCCTCAACTTTGCCGCCGACCCTGATCTTTGGCTGTGAATTAGTTCCGTTTTCATAGCTTGTTTCACCGCCAAGGACGAATGCCAGCATGCGCTTCTGCGTCTTCTTGTCGAGAGAGCGATAGCCGTCGAGCAGTACTTGCTCGTCTGGCGATAGCGCCAGCGGCGGCGGGCCTTCGCGCTCGCCGGTGACGATGTAGCGGATGTCGGCGCCAATCGCGGCGATGTCAGCGAGAAAGAGCGCGTTTGGAAAGGCAGTGCCACGTTCCCAGGCAATCACCGTGGTCTTCCCGAATTCGCCAATCGCACCCAAAGCCGTCTGCGAGAGGCCGAGCCTTTCTCTTTCCTCCTTCAGCCGGGTTCCGATGTTCATAAAAACAAACCTCATAAACTCGTTGACAGGTTCAGAAAACTGAACCTAAAATAAACACACATTCACACAACATAGCACTGCAACACAGCGAACAACCCCCCGGAGGTCGCCATGAGCAAAGCGCAATCCAACCAGATCAAACACCGCCTGCGTCAGCAGGGGCACACCCTCAAATCATGGGCCGAAGCCCACCAGTTCAAATACCGCGACGTCTCCGACGTCGTGCGCGGCGTGCGTCGCGGCAACTTCGGCGTTGGTCGAGACATCAGCCTGGCGCTGGGTCTGAACCCCGACCTCGACCAGCTCGCCGCCTGACGCCACCATGAACCGCATCGACCCGCGCCGCTTGCGCCTGCTGCTTCAACATCATCTCTACCGTTCCACCGCCGTCAAGGCCTCGCCGCTGGGCGGCTGGCTTGTTCGGCGCCAGGCGAGCTGAGTCCACCATGAACGTCATTGACGATCTCGATCGCCCGGTCTGGCCGACGCCAACAGAGCTTCCCGCGTCGTCCGCGCTTCGTCCAGCCATTCGGCCATGCGCCCAAGCCGCTGGCGCGCGATGCGGATGTATTCCATCTGGTCATCCATCCGATCCGGACCGCGAATCTGCCGACAAAACACCGGCCCATCCAGCGCCCCTGTCGTTTCCAGCTCCGCTGCCAGGTGCAGAACGAATTTCGATACTGCCTCGATCCGGCCCGCAAGTTCCGTGTTGTCCATTTCGATGCCCCAAGGATTCTACGCCCTGAATTCTAGGCACCGCAAAACGTTTGCATAGAGCGAAAACAGGTTTCTTTTTAGAACGCAGCAAAAAGGAGTTGTCCAGAAATGAAACGCAATTGGAAGAGGGTCCGGCCGACGTCACTGCTGCATGCGCTGGAGTTGTGCGTCGAGTACGCGCGCGACGTGCACAACCTGTCGGTCGAGCGCATCGCCGAGCGCATGGGCGAGACGACGCACCACGCGCTCTACAAATATCTGGCCGAGGGTGGCATGCCGATGCGCAAGCTGCGGCCGTTCGAGCATGCCTGCGGCTGCAAGTACGCCTCGCGCTGGGTGGCGATGAGCGGCGACCTGCTGACGATTGACATCCCGACCGGCCGCTCGGCCGACTGCGCGGACGTGATGGCGCTGCAGGAGACGTTGAACGACGCGGTCGGCGCGCTGCTCCAGTTCTACCAGGGCAAGGTTTCCGCCGATGAGGTGCTGGCCAGCGTCACCGCCGGCATGGAGGGGCTGGCGTTCCATCGCGAGAACGTCAAGAAGCACGACCAGCCGGAGCTTGACCTGCAATGAGCGCCGCCATCGACAACGACAAGAAGAACCTCGGCAACGCCCAGTTGCGCCTGCTGAAGGTGATCGAAGCGCTCTCCGGTCATGAGGTCTTCGGCATCCGCCTGAAGGAAGTGGCGCAGGCGGTCAAGGCCTCCGACCCGACGGTGCTGCGCGACCTGCAGACGCTGCAGGCGGCCGGCTGGGCGATGCAGGACGAGAGCGGGCTCTGGCGTCTGCATACCCGCCTGATCCAGATCGCCACGCACTTCGCGCATGGCATCGACGCCGCGCGTCGGCGCCTTGATGAAGTGCATCAGCGCTACACGAGGACGCCGACATGATCGGCGTCGATCAAGCCGTTGCCGAGCTGGTGCAGGACTGCGCAGCGCAGACGGAACTGCACACCCGCTTTGCGGTGCGCCTGCAGGCCTTGACGCAGCTGGCGTGCAGCCATGTCAGCGCGCACGACGTCGGCATCGCTCTGCTCGACGAGCTGGGCGACGAAGCCAAGGTCGCGGCCGTTCTCGGACGCAACGCCGAAGAAATCTCTCGCAACTTCAACCAATGGCATGCCGCAGCACGGCTGGCGGCTCACGAACGGAGACAAATGAAATGACCCGAGGACGTACATCGACCACCATCAGCGCGTCTGACAAGCCGCAGATTGACGAACAACTGGCCGCGGCCGACGTGCAGCAGGCGGTCCAGCTGGCGACGCTACAGCAGGGCTACGGCCAGGGTCGCGATCTGGTGAACCAGCTGCTTGGTCAGGCGCAGGCTTTTCAGGCAGCGGGCGATCTACTCCGAACGTTCGGAGTTTCAAAGCTGGCGATCGTCAAGGAAAACAAGCTGTATCAACAACTTGCCGGAACGTTCACTCCGAACGGTTCGGAGTTGCGAGGCACCTGGGCCGAATTCTGCAACCTGCTCGGGATCTCTGACGACAAGGCCAATCAGGATATAGCCAACCTGCAAACCTTCGGCGAAGAGGCGCTGGAGCAGATGCAGCGCGTCGGCATCGGCTACCGTGATCTGCGACAGTTCCGTCGCTTGCCGCTCGATCAGAAGTCAGCGCTGATCGAGGCGGCGAAGAGCGGTGACAAGGACACCTTGCTCGAACTCGCCGAGGATCTGATCGCCAAGCACGCCAAGGAGAAGGAGACGCTGGCGCAGAGCCTCGCCGACAAGGACGCCGTGATCGTCCAGAAGAGCAACAAGATCGAAGAACTGGTCGAAGACAAGAACCGGCGAGACGGGATGACCGCGGCGGAAGCCCTGATCGAGATGGAAAGCGCGCTCAACAAGGCGACCTTGCTGGCCATCGGCCACATGGCGGTCATCCGCAAGCAGATTTCCGATATCCGCTCGCTCGACCGCACGCCGCATGGCCTCAATGTTGCATGCGCCAACACCCTGCAGCGCGTGATCTCGGAAGCAGTTGGCATCGCCAACGATTGGGGCATTGCCCTCGATCTGTTCGACAAAGCGAGCGACCCCGAGGCGGGCGACCCGGCCTTCGACGACCCGAACGCCGGCGACGACAACGGCGCGGACTGGCTCGAACAGGCGAAGTGATGGAGACCGCGATGGCGCTGACTCCCGACCGCATCCTGCTGCTCAAGTCGGCCGCTGACGCGCTGGCCGGCGCGGCGCATGGCGGCAAGGCCACCATCGCCCAGGCGCAGGCGCTGCAACTCGGCTGCGACGTGGCGACACTGTACCGGCAGATCAAGGAGGCGGGGTTCTCGGCGCCGCGCAAGCAACGCTCGGACGCCGGCCGCTCGTCGATCAGCCGTGACGAGGCGATGACGGTGATGACCCTGAAACTGATGGCGCAGCGCGCCAACGGCAAGGACAACATGGCCGTCGGTACCGCCGTCGAGCTGGCACGAGCCAACGGTCTGGCGGCCCTCGGCAAGATCGCCGCCGAGACCGGCGAGGTGGTCCCGGTCTCCGACGAGACGGTGGCGCGCGCCATCCGCCATTACCAGCTTGACCTCAAGACGCTGCGCCGGCCAACGCCGCACCGCGGGGCGAAGAGCCTGCACCCGAACCATGTCTGGCAGATCGACGCCTCGGTATGCGTGCTGTACTACCTGGACACCGGGGGCTTGAGCGTCATGGAGGCCGACGAGTTCTACAAGAACAAGCCGGAGAACTTCCAGAAGCGGGCCAAGGAAATGGTGATCCGTTACGTCTGCACCGATCACTACACCGGCACGGTGCATTTCCGCTACTACCTCGGCGCTGAGTCGGGCGAGATGCTGTGCGACTTCTTCATCGACTGCATCCAGGCCAAGGGCCATGAGAAGGAACCCTTCCACGGCGTGCCGCTGATCGTCGTCGTCGATCCGGGCAGCGCCAACAAGGGCGCGCTGTTCGCCAACCTGCTGCGCCTGCTCGGCGTCAAGCTGATCGTGCATGCGCCGAAGAATCCACGCGCCAAGGGCAGCGTCGAGAAGCACAACGACGTGATCGAGGGCGGCTTTGAGTCGAGGCTGATCGCGATTCGCGTCACCAGCCTGGAGCAACTCAACGCCGAGGCGTCGGTCTGGCGCCGCTACTTCAATGGCGTGAAGAAGCACAGTCGGCACGGGCATACGCGCTATGGCCTGTGGCAGACGATCCGCCGCGAGCAGCTGCGTCTGGCGCCGGCGCCAGAAGTGTGCCGGGCCTTGATGACGACGCGCCCGGAGACGCGCGAAGTGCGCGGCGATCTGAAGGTGAGCTTCGGTGGCGCGCTGTACTGGGTGAAGGATGTGCCGCACCTCAACATCGGCCAGAAGGTGATGGTCGCGCGCAGCCCCTACCGCGATGACGCGATCCTGCTGATCGAGCAGGACGAGCATCAGCGCGACGTGCATTGGGTGTGTCCGGCCGTTGCAATCGATGCCGCTGGCTTCGACGCCGACGCGCCGGTGTGGGGCGAGGAATTCAAGTCGCTGGCCGATACGCCGGCCGTGCGCGACATGAAGGCGATCGAAGAACGCGCCTACGGCGTCAGCGGCAAGCTGGAAGTCGATGCCGCGCGCCGTCGCCACGAGCCGGTGCTCGGCGGCCTGGACATCACCGGCCACCTGGACGCAGCAACGCCGGCCAGCTACATGCCGCGCCGCGGTGCCGAATCCGAGGTGGTCTCTCCGGTACGCGCCGGCGGCAAGGCGGACGCGCTGACCATGCCGGGCGCGGTCGCCGTCGAAGCGGTGCGCCTCAATCCTGTCCAGCTCGCCGGCCGTCTGCACCAGGCGATGCCGGGCGAATGGCAGCCCGACTACTACCAGCGGTTGCTCTCCTGGTACCCGGAGGGGGCGCTGGATGCCGAGATTGGCGCGATCGTCGCGCGCTTCCGTGAATTTGCTTCGCCGCCGCGCCTGGTCGCGGTCGGCGGGGCTTGAGGGATTCCCGACCGCGCGGGAACGCGGCCGGGAATGTTGGGTTCCTGCCCGTGCAGCAACACGGACAGGAAGGGTGGCTGAGGCCGGCTCAAGGCTTCAGCCGATACACCAGGACTTGCACGAGGAGTTTAGCAATGAACGAACGAATCAACCAATCGGGGGAGGTGCGACATGGGCGCGGCTCTTGCCAAAACTAACCTGTTCCGGGGGTGCGAACGCATGCCAATCAAGTTGAAGGATGTGCTGCACAAGGCCGGTTTGTCGATCTCCGATCTGGCTGGCGGCGTTGCGCAATCGACGGGGCGGCCGATGAGCCGCACGGCGCTGTCGCTGCTCATCAACTGGGGGTACTACCCGAAGGGCACGACGGAGGAATCCGTCAGGGGGCAGATCGAGGACTTCCTGCGCAAGCGCGCCATCCCCGAAAGCGCCATCGCGACGGTGTGGCAGCCCTGGGAAAACCCGGTCGACGGCCAGCAACCGGTCGGTCGGCATCTGGCCGCGCTTGATTCCTATTTGCCTTACCCAATCCCCAAGCCAAAGAAGCCGAAAGTCTTTACGCGCCCCGAACCCGACTTCGAACCGATGGAGATTTCCATGCTCAGCCCCGCCGCAAAACGTCATTTCAAGATTTTCCGCGATCCCTTCCAGGACGATGTGAACAGCCCGGACGACGTGTATCTGTCCGACGAGCAGCGCTACATCCTGGAGGCCATGCTGCAGACGGCCAAGGCCGGCGGCATCACGGCGGTGATCGGTGAGTCCGGCTCCGGCAAGACGACGCTCCGGAAGCTGCTGCAGCATCGCATCGCACGCGAAGGACAGTCGATCCGCCTGATCTTCCCGCACACGCTGGACAAGTCGAAGCTGTCGACCGGCAGCATCTGCACGGCGATCATCCGCGACCTGGAGCCGGAAGCGACGGTCAAGTCATCGCTTGAAGCGCAGGCGCGGCAGGTCAAGGACATCCTGCTGCGCTCGTCGCGCGCCGGCTTCAAGCATCTCCTGATGATCGAGGAAGCACACGATCTGTCGATCCAGACGCTGAAGTACTTGAAGCGCTTCCACGAGATCGAGTCGGACGACGGTTTCGGCAAGGTGCTCTCGATCGTGCTCGTCGCTCAGCCGGAAATGCGCATCAAGCTCGACGTGGCGCGGCACCCGGAGGCGCGCGAGTTCATCAACCGTTGCGAGGTGGCGACGCTGGCGCCGCTCTACGACAACCTGGTCACCTACATCGGGCACAAGCTGGAACGCGTCGGCGTCAAGGCCGAGACGCTGTTCACCGAGGATGCCTACCAGGCGATCCGCGAGCGCTGGACGAAGATCGACCCGGCGACGCACGCGCTGAAGAACAACCTCTATCCGCTGATCGTGAACAACACGGTGACGCGCGCCTTCAACCGCGCCGCCGAGCTGGGTCTGCCGGTGATCAACGGCGATCTGATCCGGGAGCTGTGATGCTGACCGCCCCGATCGATCTACCGCGCCGGCGTTCCGACCTCGGTCGAATTCCGGTGCCGGTCGCCAACCCGCGCGCCGCCGCCCTCGAGGAGTTCGACCGCCGGCTGGAGAACATGGGCCGCTGCGTGCACTGGCTCGTCGAGCATGGCGTGCATGTGCTCTCGACCAGCCTCGGCCGTCCCGGCGGCATCGTCATCGTCGCCGACTCTCCGGCGCTGCGTGCGCTGATCGGCAGCGACTGCGCCTGGCGCCGCCGCCGTCAGGACGGCGCGCTCACCATCTTCACCTGGATCGCCATGCGCTTCGACACACGCGTCGAGTGGGAGGAGACATGCGCCTGATGCTCTTCCTGCTGATCTGCCTGGCGTTCCCGCTGCGCTGCGGCGCCCGCCTGTGGCTCCGCTTCTGGCGCGCCGTGCGCTTCTGGTACGCGCTCGACTATTCCTGGCATCTGGCCTGGGTGAAGTCGTGGAGGTCGCAATGAGCGGCCCGGTGCCGCCGTTCGCGGCCGAAAGTCCGGCCGGCCGCACGCTTATCGCGCTGCGCGCCGGGGCGATGAGCAGCGCGGAGCTCTATGAGCGCTTCGCGGGCAATCATGCCCTGGCGGAATTGCACAAGCGAGGATTCGTCGAGCAGTGCATCGCAGGTGGCTGGAAGCTCACCGCAGCCGGCCGCGAAGCCTGCCCGCTGCGCAATCCGCTCGCGGGCGGCCTGCCGCCCGATCCGCCGCGCGCGATCACGGCCCGCAAGGCGCCGCTGTCGGTGCTGTCCTCGCGCCATTCCTCGATCCAGAAACCAACCGCCCAAGGAGACTCCGCCATGCCGCTGTACGTCAATGAAGATCTGTCACCGATCAACCAGGTTCGTCAGCGGCTTGTTGGGTCGCCGGAAGGCATCACGCGCCGCCAGCTGATGCGTGACCTCAAGCATCTCTCGGAAGCGAGAATCGACAACGCCATCTTCAAGCTGTGCGAAGCGGGCGAGGCCGCGCGGCCGAAGATGGGCTTCCTGGTCGCCACCGACCGGCTGAAGTCGGTCGCGGTCGTTCCGTTGGCACCGGCCCCGCGGGAAGAGGCGCGCAAGCCGGAGACGGAGACGCCGGCAGCACCGGTCAAGGAACTGGCCAAGCCAGCGCCGGCGGCACCGACCGTGCCGGAAATCGAGTTTTCGATCTACGACGACGGCCGGCTGGCGATCATCGACGGTGACGAGATCCTCGTCCTGCCGCCCGACGCGACGCGTCGCCTGGGTCGCTTCCTCGGTTACTTCGAAGCGCTGGCCGCCTGACAACCGAATCAAGGAGAACGAGCGATGCAAGCAACCAAAGACAAGTTGATGGCCGTGCTCTCGCGCCACATCGGGCGCGGCCGGGGCGTGCGTGTCGAGGCGCTGGCGCTGCAGGTCGGCGTGCCGGCGCGCCAGGTTCGTCGCTTCGTTACCGAGCTGCGCGAAGACGGCGTCGCGATCTGCGGTACGCCGACGCACGGCTACTACATCGCTGGAACGCCCGAGGAACTGGAGGAGACCTGCCAGTTCCTCCGTCGCCGCGCGCTGCACAGCCTCACCCTCGAATCCCGCCTGCGCAAGGTGCCGTTGCCGGATCTGATCGGGCAGCTGCATCTGCGTACATAGCCACCGGCGCACCTGAACCCAACACTGGAGAAACCATGACTCAACTCACCGCAATCGAAACCCGCGCCAAGCTCTACGCCGAGGCACGCGAGAAGCTCGCCACCATCGTCTCGGACCTCAACGCCGGCATTGAGGCCTTGAAGCGCAACGCCATGCCCGAGATCAAGCGTGCCGTCGCCCGCGCCGGGACGCACCACGACGAGCTGCGCGCGCTGATCGGCGCCGCGCCTGAACTCTTCGTCAAGCCGAAAAGCATGACGATTAACGGCATCAAGCTCGGTTTCCAGAAGGGCAAGGGCAAGATCGAATGGGACGATGCCGACCAGGTCGTTCGCCTGATCAAGAAGCATTTTCCAGAACAGGCCGACGTGCTGATCGTAACGACCGAGAAGCCGGTCAAGGATGCCCTCAACGGCCTCACCGCGGCTGAACTCAAGAAGCTCGGCATCAGCGTCACCGAAGGCGGCGACGCGATCTTCATCAAGCCGGTCGATAGCGCCGTCGACAAGCTGGTCGATGCGCTGTTGAAGGAAGCGACGGAGGAGGCGTGATGGCTGAACGAGACGACATCCTGGAGAAGATCCGCAAGTGCATGGCGCTGTCGGCGTCAGGTAGCGAACATGAGGCGGCTGCGGCGTTGCGCCAGGCACGCAAACTGATGGAGCTGCACCAGGTCAGCCACGCGGAAATGCTCGCCGCCGGCGTCGGTGAAGCGAATGCAAAGAGTGCAGCCATCGTACGGCCCGCAAATTGGGAAAGCCAACTGGCCGGCTACATCGCGCATGTTTTCGGTTGCCGATTGATCTTCCTCGAAGGTTGGGACCGATCGCAATGGGTATTCATCGGCCTTCCGCCAGCCAACGAGGTCGCCGCCTATTCGTTCGAGGTGCTATTCAGGCAGGCCAAGAAAGCGCGGCAGGACTACATCACCAACGCGCTGAAGCGCCATAAGAAATCGAGCAAGGTACGGCGCGCTGATCTATTCAGCATCGGATGGGTGCGCGCAGCATGCAGCAATGTCACGGCTCTTACGTCCGTCGAAGGTGCGGCCGAGGCAGTCCAAGCGTACATGGAAATTAAACATCCGAAACTCGGTTCGCTCAACGCCACGGACCGCAACAAGGGACGAACACTATCCAGCAAGGACGAAATGGCGCTCAGCGCCGGGCGGCATGCTGGTCGATCCGCTCAACTGCACCACGGCGTTGGTGCTGGCGCCGCTCCTTTGATGTTGGAGGGTGTGTGACCACCAAAGCCCCCACACGCAACCGCGAACTCGCCCAGATCCACATCGCCCGGCAGCAGCTCGGCATGGACGACGACGCGTACCGCGACGTGCTGTGGACGGTGGCGCGCGTGCGTTCGGCGGCGGATCTCGACTGGTCGGGTCGCAAGCGCGTGCTCGATCACCTGAAGGCGTGCGGCTTCAAGGTGAAGCCGAAGAAGATCGCGCCGGCACACAAGCCGCTGGCGCTGACCAAGGAGGCGATCGAGGCGAAGATTGCTGTGCAGTTGAAGGAACTCGGGCAGAACTGGCCGTACGCCTACGGCGTCGGGAAACGCATCTTCCCGAAGGTGGCGCGCTTCGAGTTCCTGACCGCAGAGCAGCTCGGCGACGTGTCGAGCGCGCTCGAGCGCACGATCCGCTTCCGCCGCAAACAGGCGGCCGAGGCCTGACGTGCTGCCCGAAGTCATCCAGGAGATCGTCCGCCTCGTCGGCCATAGCCACGCGATGGCGCTGGTGCATGCCTTCGGCGGGCAGGAGCTGCGCATTCCGAAGACCGAGGCGAGCGACACCTGGGCGGCGCTCGTTGAAGTAATCGGCGAGCCGGCGACACGCAAGCTGGCGGCCGGCCTGGGCGGCGGCGAGCCCATCTACATCGCGCTCTGCGCGCGCGCGGTGAAGGCCGACCGCAACCGGCGCATGATCGAGCGCTACGACGCTCTGCTGCGCGAAGGCCACAGCGGCCGCGGCGCGGTTTCCGTCCTGGTGCGCGAGTTCGCGCCGATCTCGAACCGCTGGGTCGAGAAGATCGTCAACGCGCCCATGCCCGAGGTGGTCGGGCTGCAGGTCCAGGCCGAACTGTTCTAGCCGTCCCTGCCGAAGGGCTTCCCTTCGAGCCAATCTCCGCGCGCGCGCGACACTCGCCGCATGCGCCCAATCAATCTCATCGTCATCCACTGCAGCGCCTCGCCGAACGGCGACACGCTGTTTCGCGGCCGCGTCAATGAGGCCGGCTTCAAGACGCCGGTCCAGATCATCGACGACTGGCACGCAAAGCGCGGCTTCAAACGCGACCAGGCGGCGCGCGTCCGCTACAACCCCGGCCTGCGCGCGATCGGCTACCACTACGTGATCTACCGCAACGGCGGGATCTCGACCGGGCGCGACGTGACCGAGATCGGCGCGCACGTCACTGGCTACAACCAGAAGAGCCTCGGCATCTGCCTGGTCGGCACCGACCGCTTTACCGAGGACCAGTGGGAATCGCTGCGTGACCTGGTCACGCGCCTGCAGAGCCTTTATCCCGAGTCACGCGTCGTTGGCCACCGCGATCTGTCGCCCGACCAGAACGCGAACGGCATCGTCGAGAAGTTCGAGTGGCTGAAGACCTGCCCAGGCTTCGACGTCGCCGATTGGATCTTTGCCGGCATGCACCCCCTTCCTGATCACCTTCCGGAGGCGCAATGACCGTGATCTCTGTCGTTCTCGCCATTGCCATCGTGCTGGCGCTGCTGGCGGTCGGCCTGATGGGCTGGGCCTATTTCAACCCGAAGTGGCAGCGCGCCGACGCTTACGACGCGCTGATTCCGTTTTCGCTCGGCGTGATGCTGATGGTCGTCGCGATCCTGCTCGCGCTCGTTGCCGGTGCGCTGTACCTGTTCGTCGGGAGCGGAACATGAAACTGCGGCTTGTTCCTGACTGGCGCCACGCCTGGCGCTTCCTCTCGGTCCAGCTCGCCGCCGTGATCGCGCTGCTCGCCACGGCGTACGACTACCTGCCGGCCATTCGCGACTACGTGCCGGAGGGCTGGGTCAAGTGGGCGGCGATCCTGATCATTGCGGCGCGGGTGATGAATCAGCGATTGCCGGGAGACACGCCATGACGGCCTTTGCCTTGCGCGTCGTCGGGGTTGCAGCGGTGGTCGTCGCCCTGATCGCGTGCGGGAATCTCTTCATCCGCCACGAGCGCGCCATCGGCTACGAGCAGTGCCGCAGTGAAGTGGCCGAGCAGGAAAACGCGGACCTGAAGGCCGCGCGGGAAGACACCGCGCGCCTCTTCGCCCTCTACGACAAAGCCCAACTGGAAGGAGCCGAACGTGAAAAGAACCTCGTTCTTCAGCGCGACCGCGCTGGCGCTGCTGCTGACGGCCTGCGCGACACCCTTGCCGACGTCCGTCGCCGTCTGCCCGAGTTTGCCGCCGAAACCTGCCGCGCGTACGCCGACGCCGGACTCCGACTACTTGGAGAGTGCGAGGGCCGATATCGAGCGGTGGCAGAGCGCGCTGAAGGCCATCTCAACGACTGGCAAACCTTAGATCAGGGGTGGCCGCAATGAACTACAGCGACATCCGTGCGGGCATCCGCACCGGCGATCTGATCGCCTTCCGCAAGAAGCACGGCCTGTTGGCGATGCTGACGCGCTGGATCACCAAGAGCCCATACACGCACACGGCGCTGGTCATCTGGGTCGGCCTCGGCGAAGAGCGCCGCCTCCTGGTCGCCGAGCAGAAGGCCTCCGGCGCCTTCCTGACGCCGCTGTCGCAGTACGCCGGTGACGACTTCGACGTCTTCGACGCGCCGCATGAAGTACTGATCGATGTGGGTGAAATGATCTGGAAGACGCTCGGCCAGCCGGTCTGTTACGACGTCTTCGACCTCCTGCGCATCGCCGCCAACCGCATGATCGGCTGGCCCCTGCCCAAGCGCGACGACGCGAATCTCGTCTGCTCGGCGCTCTCGGCGACGATCTGGCTCAAGTCCGGCTGGCAACCGCGCTGGCCGCTGCCGTCCATCCCCGCGCCCGACGACGTCGTCTCGGCGCTCGGTGTGCCGCCCGTACTGCAGTTTCGCCCGGTTGATCCGTGGCGCCGTCTATCGGAGAACCTGCAATGACTGATCCGATCGACCGCGGCTGCGAGCGCGAGGACGAACTGCGCGCCGATGCCATCGCCGAGCAGCGCCGCCGCGCCGGCCTGGAGGGAAAGACCGTCGCCGACAGCGCAAGGAAGTGCAGCGCCTGCGGCGAACCGATCCCCGAAGCGCGACGCCGGGCAGTTCCGGGCGTCCAGACCTGCATTGACTGCCAGGCGCTGATCGAGCGCGCTGGTTCGACTGTTTATTGACTGAGGAGACCGAGATGCCCGCTCTGACCGATTTTGCTGAGAACAAATGCCTTGACGCCATCCTGCGCGGCCAGGCGCTGGGCGCCCCGGCGACGCTGTATTTTGCCTTGAGCACTGCGGTGCGCTCGGACAGCGGCGCACCGACCGAACCGTCGGGCAACGGCTACGCGCGCGTGGCCTTGACCGCCAACCTGACCAACTTCAACGGCTCGCAAGGGGCTGCCGGGGCGGCTAGTTCGGGTACGGACGGCACGGTTGAGAACGCGGTCGCGATCACCTTCCCGACGTCGACCGGCGCCTGGGGCACCATTCAGTCGGTCTGGGTAATGGACGCATCTTCGGGTGGTAACGCGTGGATCTCGATCAATGTCGGTGCCAGCCTGAATGTCTCGGGTAGTGGCTTCACGTTGAGCTTCGCGAACGGCCAGCTCAGCTTCCAGATGGATGACTGATCATGGACTACACCGCACTCTGGGCCGAGATCCAGGCCAATCCGGCCTGTGCGCCCTACATCACGCCGTCCGACCCGAAGGTGGCGTCCGAGATCGCGCGCGCCAACGACCAGGCCATCGCTGACATCCTCAATGTCAGCCGCGTGCGGCGCGTGTCGCGCATGATCACCGAGCGCGGCATCCGCGAAGCGCTGCCGATCAAGGACGCCTCGGTCTTCCTGCGCGCCCTGCGTGACTTGTCGACGGCGACCGAAATACCGCCCGGCATTGCCACGCTGCTCACCGCGGCCGGCGTCGACGCGGCAGACCACTGGGCCTACTTCGAAACGCTGCAATGCGGCGGGGGCTGGCTGAAATCCGAAGAAGGCCTCGATATCGGCTCGCAGCGCGTGATCGAGATGCTGCAGCTGATCGGCGGCGGCATCATCGAGACGTTGCCGGCTTGTGTGGCCCTGGCGAAGTTGTCGCTGGTCGAAGACCGCGTCACCGCCGCCGATGTATCCCGCGCTGTGCGCGGACCGAGGGAATAAGCATGGCCTCCACGATCAACGAAACTCAAGTCACCTGGTCGGCTGCATCGTCGGTCTCGCTCAACACCGCCAGCCGCGTCGACTCCGACGCCATCGCGCTGAACGTCGAGGACTGGGACGGCTCGCTGCAGGTCTCAGCCGACAACAGCGGCACGCCGGCCAGCGGCGATACGGTCGCGGTCTACGTCAAATGGTCGAACGGTGATGTGCTCGGCGACTCGGGCGATGACTTCGACACCGATGAGCACGCCGAATTCGTCTGTCTGCTCGACACCTACCCGACGAACACGCCCGGAGAAGACCCGGCGCGCAAGACGGTCGACATTGATGTCAGCGGCAAGAAGGCGCTCAAGGTCTCCGTCGTCGCCGCCCAGGGCGCCACCCGCGCCATCACCGTCGCCGCCCGGCTCGTGACGCACCGGCCACAGTAAGCATGTCGGGGATCATCGTACCGAGGAGGAAGATTTGGACGCGGCAGCCGCAGCGTCCGGCACGTGTAGATCGTGACTTTCTTGGATTTAACCCGGAAATCGCTCTACTCGGGTCGATTCGCCAAGAACTGTCGTCAAATAAGCCGGTAACGTGGTCGTCGGCGATGACGCAGAATGTCAATTCTGCGGGGGTTGGGTTCAATCAAAATAATGTTTCATCCGGGGCTACCATCACCGGTACTCGTGCGATAACGACAGGGAAATGCACGTTTGTTGCTGTGCTCAGACGAACGGCGTCAAACGCCTATAACTGTGTTGCAAGATTATCAACCTCGGGCGGCTACCTACTCGTAAACAACGGGAACGGTACAGGAATCGGCATATCCGTTGGAGGCGTCGGTGACGGCCCAAATCTGACGCTGCAAAATAACGTCGTCTATGTTGTTGTCTCCAGCATGGACGGGAGTACGTATTACGTCACAGCCAAGCCGTTGGCCGGCGGTGCTGTAATTCGGACTTCCGGTAGCTTTGCGAACTCGGCAAGTCACAACGGGACAGCGGTTGTACTACCAAGCGCCTCGCCATATGCGTTCGCTGGCGAGGTCTATATGATCGCCGCGGGGTTTGCGTTCATACCCGAATCCAAGGCGAGATCGATTCTCGACAACCCCTTTAGATGCTTCAAGCCGCGCACTCGCCGCACGATCATCGACCTCGGTGCAAGTAGCGGCGCTCTCGCCGCCGCAGCATCCGGGGCTGATAGCTCATCCGGCTCGGCAACTATCGCTGCTCAAGTCGCTCTGGCTGGCGTCGGCGTCTCGGTCGCTGGTGGATCGGCGCAGTCCGGTGTTGCGGTACCGCTCTCCGCTGCCGGGATCTCAGTCGCTGGCGGATCTGCCAACGGTGTCGCAACGGTCAGCATCAGCGCGGCCGGTCTAGCGCAAGCCGCCGGGCAGGCCGGACTATCGGCCTCGGTACTGATCGCAGCTGCAGGCGCGGCGCAGGCGGCGGGTAATACCGCACTGGCAGCGCTGCTTAACGCTCAGGCTGCTGGCGCTGGGCAGGCGGGCGGTTCGGCAAACCTCACTGGCGGTGCTCCTGGTGCGCTAAGCGCCAATGGTGGCGATGTCGCCAGCGGTTCGGCTGTGCTCTCGGTCAGCGTGCAGCTGCAGGCTATAGGCGCGGCTCAGGCGTCTGGATCGGCCAACGGAGCGGCCAGCGCGCCGGGTGCGATCTCGGCAACCGGGCAGGCCAACGCTTCAGGCTTCGCGACCTGGTCAGCGCTCGTCACGCTCACGGCGGCGGGTTTTGTGCAGGCGATGGGGGCTGGTAGCTTCAAGGTCGACATTCCGCTGGCTGCGGCCGGCACAGCACAGGCGTCCGGCGTGGCGCAGGCTTCGCTGGGCGGCCTGGTCAATCGATTCGCCCTGCAGGCGCGCGAAAAGCGCCTGACCGAAGCCGCCGCCAGTGTCTTGCGCGTCTCCCTGCTCGAAACCGACGTCGCGCGCCTGACGCGCTTGGTCCATGAGGTGAAGCATGTCTAGCGCTTATGTCATCGGCGAGGTCGTTCGCCTGCTGCTCAATACGTTCGATTTCGCGGGCGCTGTCGCTGATCCGGGCGCTGTCGTTCTCAAGGTCAAGCAGCCGGACGGCACGGTCGTCACGCATACACCTGACGTCGTGCGCGATAGCACGGGCGTCTATCACGCCGATCTGGTGCTCTCTTCGGCTGGTGTCTGGGCCTACCGCTGGGAACTGACCGCGCCCAACGCCGGCGCGGCCGAGGGGCTGATCAACGTGCAGAAGAGCCGGGTTATTTAGGGGGAGATTGTGAAGATCGAAATGGAGTTGTGGCACCTGATCACCTTGCTGCTGGCCTTCTTCGGCTGCGTCGGTACCTTCGGCAAGCTCTTGCTCAGCCAGGTCGAACGGCGTTGGGCGGAACGCGATGCGGCCTTGAACAAGGCGCTCTCCGAGCATTCCGATGAAGAGCGGAAGACGGCGACGGCGCTTTCGACGCTGGAGCGCGACTTCCTCAAGTGGCAGGCCGAGCTGCCCATCAACTACGTGCGCCGCGAGGACTACGTGCGCGGCCAGTCGGTGATCGAGGCCAAGCTCGACGCGCTCTACAGCAAGCTCGAAGTCGTTCAAATGAAAGGAACACAATATGGCTCCTGACCTGGCCAAGATTCGGCGCGAAGGAATGCGCTGGAACCTGATCAGCACCCTCAACAAGTTCCGCCCGTACACGACGGCCGAGCAACGTATCGTCGAGGTGATGCAGGCGATCTACCCGGATACGACGCCGATGGAAGTCCGGCGTGAGCTGGACTACCTGGCCGACCGGAAGCTGGTGACGCTGGAGAAACAGCCGGCCGGCACCTGGTTTGCGGATCTCACGCACTACGGCGTCGATCTGGCCGAATACACGTCCGAGTGCTACCCGGGGATCGCGCGGCCCGAGAAGTACTGGAGCGAATGATGTCGGCTCGTGGAAAGATCGAGGGCCTACCGGTCGATGTGCGACATTGGCTCGAACGGGCACTGACTGAGTCCGGCTTCTCCGGGTATGAGGCGCTTGAGGCGATGCTCGCCGAACGTGGTTTCTCGATCTCGAAGAGTGCCATCCACCGCTACGGCCAGAAGATCGAGAAGCGCTTTGCCGCGATCAAGGCCAGCACCGAGGCAGCACGCATCCTGACCGAAGGCGCCGCCGACGACCAGGACGCACGCTCGGAGGCAGTGATCGCCCTGGTACAGACCGAGATGTTCGAGTCGATCGTCAATCTGCAGGAAGCCGAGGACGAGGAACTCGACCCGGCCGACCGCATCGCGCTGCTTTCCAAGGCTGCCAAGAACATCGCGACGCTGGCGCGGGCGAGCGTGAATCAAAAGAAGTTCCGGCACGAGGTCGAGGAAGAAACGCGCCGCAAGCTACTGGCCGAACAGGCGAAGCAGTTGGACGCCGTGCAGAAGAAGGGCGGCGTCACGGCCGATACGCTGGCGGCGATCCGCGAGGCGCTGGGGATCAAGTGATGGCCTATAAGGGCAACGCCAAGCGCATTCCGCATAACGTCGAGGCGATTTTCCTGCCGTATCAGTCGGCATGGATCAAGGACGATTCGATCCTCAAGCTGATGGAGAAGGCGCGCCAGATCGGCCTCTCCTGGTCGTCGGCCTATAAATGCGACGAACGCACGGCCGCCCAGGGCGCGCGCAACGATCAGTGGGTGAGCAGCCGAGACGACCTGCAAGCGCGCCTGTTCATCGAAGACTGCAAGATGTGGGCGAAGATCATGGGCATGGCCGCCGAGGATCTCGGTGAAATCGTGATCGATCCGAAGGCCAAGCGCACCGCCTACGTGCTCGAATTCGCCTCCGGCAAGCGCATCCACAGCATGAGCAGCAATCCCGACGCGCAGGCCGGCAAGCGCGGCGGCCGCGTGCTCGACGAGTTCGCGCTGCATCCCGATCCGCGCAAGCTGTGGGCGATCGCCTATCCCGGCATCACCTGGGGCGGCAATCTGGAAGTCATTTCGACACATCGCGGTTCGCACAACTTCTTCAACGAGCTGATCCGCGAAGTGCGCGAGAAGAACAACCCGAAGAACATCAGCCTGCATCGCGTCACCCT
>RRZU011976071.1_pt1 | contig 19817 bp, 18 predicted proteins | sample 2165561 | NCBI WGS metagenome assembly RRZU01 (sample SAMN10456909, study PRJNA506462) | wastewater metagenome | isolation source: wastewater sludge | place: USA: Moscow, Idaho | reverse complement strand
GAATTTTTACTGACGTTCAGGGTCATGTTATTGATAATATCTTTGTTATCGTCTATTAACCCATCTAGGGCGCGATATATTTCTCCTTCGAAAGTAGACAACCCCATCTTTTTATTCAGTTCTCGCTTTGTCAAACGGCCGGTTTCGATCACTTCTCCATTAGCCAGAACAACTCTGAGCGACCTAGTGTAATTGCGAGTATTGCCGTATTTTAGAGTTTTTTCACCCCCAGCATTGTTAGATACTGCTCCGCCAAGAGTCGAAAACTCGATTGATGATGGGAATGGAGGTAAAAAACGCCCATGAGTGTGCAATGCTTGCTGCAGCTTGGCATATACAAGGCCGGGCTCTACAACAACGTCACCGGAACGAGAATCTAGCTCGATAAGCTTATTCATATGCGCCGGGAAAACCAATATTATTCCCTCACCAATAGCTGCGCCTGCTTGGTCACTACCGCGCCCACGTGCAGTGATGCCTAGTGGACGGCCTCGTTCTGCTAATTGCCAAGCAAATTTAGCTGTTTTTCTTACATCATTTTCATTTTGTGGGTAGACAACCATTGCCGGCATTAATTGGAAAACACCCCCATCCGTTGAAAAATACTTCCTAGCATCAGCAGACGTCACGACCTCACCTAATAAATGTTCCTGCAAATAATGAGCGACTTTATTCATAGATTTTTTCTGTTCCCTTGCTCCGTTAAAACATTAGCATTTCTTTTTCTAATAATAACATAGCTTCGCAACGCTTAATCCTGTGTTTTCGGGGCTTCTTTAATAGTCCAATTTACTATGTTTGCAAATCTGTCAGTGGGACTAACGAATTTTGTGGGCATAAATCCCTGAACGCTATCTGATGTAATGTACAAATACCTGGGCTGGTAAAGTGCTATCGCCGGCGCATCTGCCCGCCACTGGGCAAGCATTGGTTTGTATTTTGTGGCCCGGAGTTTCGGGTCAACCCGACTACGCCCGCCCTCGAGGGCCTGGTCCAAAATATTTGATTTGTATTCTGCTAGATTAAGCCTGCCAGATGACCCGGCATCAGCCTGTGAGCTGTGCCAATAAGCATAGATATCGGGATCGTTGCCCAGACTAATACCATACAAAAGAGCTTGATAGTTATGAAAGGCAATTGTTGACTGTAGCTCTTCATCCGACTGCAAGGCAACCTCTAATTTTACCCCTATTGCCCGCCATTGTTTTTGCAGAATGCTGGTTACGTACGAGTACTGACTATTACTGCGAGAAAACATTCTAATTGTCAGCTCTTCGCCTTTTTTAGTCCTAATTCCTTTGTCATTTATTTTTACCCAGCCAGATTTTTTTAGTAGTAGTTTAGCCTGCTTGGGGTTATATTCCTGTTGTATTATTTTTTTGTTGTAACCTGTATGACTACGTAATAGCAAGCTGTCTGATTTGATAACAGGATATCCTAGGCCGGCTACTATTTCGTTAACATCCGTACCTTTGGTTAGCGCACGTCTTACATTGGCATCTTTTAGGATTTCGTCAGAGTTTTTAAGAAAGACCATTATTTCACCCATCAACGGTACACTGTATTCTTTCGTGGAAAGATCATTGGATTTGCTTGCCAACATTACGTCCAAGCCAGCCGCACCAGCAACTTCTTTGTTATTAATACTAGTGACTAATGCTTCGTCGTTCCTAAAAGCCCGAACCGTGAATCTATCCAACTTTGGTGCGCCGAGGTAATACTGTTCATTTTTAACAAGGCCAACCTGTTCTTCTCTCGTGTCAGGAGTAGAACCGTCAACCTGTATAGAGTCCCACTTGAATGGTCCCGAGCCAACGGGGTTAGCGGTGTTGAATGATATCGAACGAAGTTGTGAAGCCGGAATGTTGCTGAGTAAATGTTTCGGCACGACTCCCGAAGTCAAAGAATGCGGAAAAGAAGCAAGGGCATGCGGTAAATCAAACTCCACAGTATGGCTATTAATTGCCTTTATTTTCACGCCTCTCCAGTTAGGCAAAAGCGGTGATTGAGCATCAGGATTTTGAATTGTTTGATAGGTGAAAACGACGTCCTCAGCTGTCAGCGGCTTGCCATCATGCCAATGTACGTCATCACGAAGTTTTATTGTGTATACATCTGCCTGCGGGTTGGAATCTAGTTTTAATGCTAAATCGCCCACCAGCTTATTATTGCTGTCGTATTGCATAATACTCGAGAAAAGTAACTTGGCAACTGTCGAGTCTACTGGTCCAGTTGCATATATTGGGTTGGCATTGGTAAAAGAACCCAGCACTCCCTCGGTGTATGTACCCCCTTCTGCTGGCATTAATTGCTGGTAGTACTGAGATAATCCGCGCGCTTGAACAACAACGCCTCCCACCAACAAAGCCAATAGCATTACCCAGGCAAAAACAAACCGCCTGACGCCTACAAAACGACTCAATCGGCCAAAAAAATGCCTCTCCAAGCCTGCTTCGGCCTGTTGGCCAATATTCTCAACGTGTTTTTGGCTCTTCTTGAACCTACGTCCCAAACGTAACTTTCGTAGCTTATCCGCTGCCATTTAACCCCTTAGATTATACTTACGCCAAAACAACATTTAAAATAATCGAACCTACGAATATAAATGCGGCGATTATTGTCATTTGGAATATAGTCTTGTCGGAGCCCCTTCGAACGGTATTGATTTCAGCGCCACCGCCAAAACCTGCACCAAGAGTTGCCCCACGAGTTTGCACCAAAATCAAAATAATCATGAATATTGCGCTGACTATGGTAACTATATTAATTAAATTCATCTTTCCTCCAAAATTGCGGTCACTAAGTAGTTTACCAGTCCTATGATGATACCGGCAAGTAATGCCGTGCCAAAATTGGCCACTTCTAGCTTATCGTAGAACTTGCTAGCTAGCAGCACCATCAAGGCATTGATGATAATCATGAAGAAGCCAAGCGAGAATAACAGAGCTGGCAGGGATAGAAGAACAACAATAGGCTTTATTATAGTGTTGATAATTGCCAAGATTAACCCGGCAACAACAATCACACCTAATTTGTCCTGATATGTGATTCTACCACTTCCAAGCACGCTAGCAGCAATCCACAGACCGAGTCCACAGACAAACCATCTAACTAAAAATCGGCTAAACGAGTTTTTCATATTAATACTTATGTTTATTGTAGTTTATTCTAGTATCGCCGGCAAGCCACTACTCATAACCTGGCAACCATCTTTTGTAATCAATACATCGTCCTCAATGCGTACACCAATATTTTCTTCTGGTATATAAATACCTGGCTCAACTGTTATTACCATATTAGGCTTCAGCGGGGTTCGATAATCGCCGACGTCATGCACATCAAGCCCCAAAAAGTGCGAAGTTGCGTGGGGTGAATACTTTCGTATAGACTCTTTGGTAGCTGATTGGATTAAGCCCAATTCGATCAATATTTGACCTGTATAAATAGCGACATTTTGCTCGCTTTGTAATAGAGTCATACCTGGCTTTATCTGGGAAAAAGTATATTTTTGAATTTTTTTAACAGCTTCAATAACTTGTAACTGCCTATCGGATGGCCTGCCTATTACTACAGTTCTAGTAATATCCGCAGCATAGTTATTAATTTCTGCCCCTACGTCGACCAGTACAACCTCATTATTTTTTATAACGTGATTATTTCTATTATAGTGCAAAGTGCATGATCTTTTTCCGCTACCAACAATTGGTGTATACGCATGCTTTGCCTTTTTCCTTGTAAAAATTTTATTAAATTCTGCTTCTATTTCGTTTTCATATTTATAACTTTTAAGTGTTTCCTGGCTCAATATTTCTCTGAATGCCTGGGTGGTGATATTTATTGCATTCTTTAACTGCTTTAGCTCGATAGGTTGCTTGACCATCCTAGCCTGCACAATAGATGCGTTAATTGTTCTCAGTCTAGTTTTTGGTAACATATGTTGTTTTATCTTCTTTCGAAGACGAAAACGCGCATCGTTAGGAACAAAATCAATATTTTTTCTAGCAACAGGTGAAATATGGCCAACGTAATGCGCGTCACCTAGCATTTGGGCGAGCAACTCCCAACCAGCATCGTTTTCGTAGATTTTATCCACACCAGAAGTTCTTCTTAATTGTGCGTCACTGAGCTGACCGTCGAAGAAAATTTCCACATCTGACCGTTTTGGGGCTATCAAAAAAGAATTTGAAGAAGAAAAAACAAGTACATAATCTGGTTCGTTTATCCCACAAAAATACCAAAAATTACTATCTTGCCGAAATGAATAGGTGTTATCTCCATTTCGTTGCATTCGGCTATTAGCTGTCAGAACTATTATGTCGCATCCTGCCTTGCCTAAAATTTTTCGGCGGTTATCAATGAAAAAATCCGCGTTCACAGTTTCCCTTTTTTATTAGCTAACAAATATTGCTCTAGTATAACCGTTTTTTTCTTTCCGACTACTTTTTCTATATCTTTAGCCGAGGCTTCTGACACCCGCTTCATAGAGCCAAATGACTTTAGTAGTTGTTTTTTGGTAACTGGCCCTATCCCAGGAATGTCGTCCAGTAGACTATCAGTTTGCCTTGTGCGCTTCAATACGGTGTGATAGCTGACTGCAAAACGATGCGATTCATCGCGGATACGCTGTAACAGCATTACAATGTGGGATGTTTTTGGTAGCAAAATCGCTTCGAACTGATCTGATTTAGTTACGAATGAATTTTTTGGCAAACTAATATTAAAGTTACTAGTCTTCGCGACTACGATTTCTTCCTCGCGCTTGGCCAGCCCAATCATTGGGATGTGGTTTAGTCCAGCCTCATCCCTGGCTTTTATCGCAGCCCCTAGCTGTCCTTTCCCACCATCGATCAAGAATAAATCCGGAAGATTCCATTGTTTTATGTTTTTTTGACTCAATCGCCTAGTAATGACCTCGTTCATGTGGGCGAAATCATCATTCCCCGGTACGCGCATTTTGAACTTTCGGTACTCGGCCTTGTTGGGCAACCCATTAGTAAACACAACCATGCTGGCGACAGTATCAGTTCCGCTCATATGCGAAATATCGTAACCTTCTATTCTCATAGGTGGTTTCTCTAGACCTAATAAGTCGGCTAAACCTGATAGTCCGGCGTCTTTGCTAAGATCCATGAACTCGCTGTCGCTGAATACGACTTGCCTGGTCAAACCCTTCAGTGCGAAGAGTTGTTTCTTTAATTTTTCTGCTTCTTCAAATTTTGACTCTTTTGCTGCCTGGAGCATTGACCTCTCGACTCCGACTATCAAGCTCTTACGCTCTCCCTTGAAATATTTTGTTAGCTTTTTAAGGTTTTCTCGGTAATCTTTAAGGGTGGTCTTATTCTCTTCTAGGCCTGGACAAAGGCCCAAGTGATATTGTAGGCATGCACGTTTAGGAATACTTTGTTCATGTGTAGAAAACGGAAAAGCCTTGCGCAGATGGGTTAGTGCCTTGCGGATACTATTTACGTTGTAATAGGGGCCAAAATATTGAGCCCCATCATCTAGCGGACGTCTAGTAATTGTGACGGTTGGGTGATCGCTACTATAAGTTACCCTGATATATCCACTACTTTTATCGTCTCGCAGCAAAATGTTGTACTTGGGCATATAACGACGGATTAGCTCGGCCTCTAGAAACAGTGCGTCGAGCTCTGTTTCGACCGTTATCCAGTCTATATCTCGGATATCCGCTACTAACGCTTCGGTTTTAGCCTCAAAAGGACGACTCTTTTGGAAATACTGACGCACTCTGTTTTTCAGTACAGCAGCCTTGCCGACATAAATAATCTCGCCATCTTCGTTTTTATATAGATATACCCCCGGGTCCCCTGGAAGCTCCTTTAATTTCTTTTGTATTTTATTCACGCTTTTATTCTACTGGGTTTGAGATTTTTGGTTTTTGCGCATTTGTCGCAAAAAGTTTTTTGTAAACAGTTCTCACATATCAGAACCAGACTGTTGCAAGAAACGTTATCGCAGTTTTCGTAGTTGCTGGTTTTACCTTGGCAGTGGACACATTCTCCGATATCTTTGGACTTATCAGAGAAACGGTGAGTCATACGGTCGTCAAATATATGCAAAGCACCCTCCCACAAACCATCGTCTTTATACTTTTCCCCGTATTTCACTATGCCACCATCTATCTGGTAGACTTCCTTAAAACCCTCATTTTTCATAATAGAGCTAAGGATTTCGCAGCGAACTCCACCAGTGCAATAAGTTACCACTGGTTTGTCTTTGATATCGTTATACTTGTCCTTTTTCAGTTCAGTGACAAAATCATGTGTTGTTTTCGTATCTGGAACTACCGCGTTCTTAAACCTACCCACTGCTGCCTCGTAGGCATTGCGGCCATCAAAAAACACTACGTCTTCACCTCGTTCTTTAACTAGCTTGTGCAAAGCTTCAGGTTTCAGGTGCTTGCCGGTGCCCACGACCCCTTTTTCATCAACCATAATGTCATTAGGGACACCAAAAGCCACCAGCTCGGGCTTAACTTTTACACTCAGCCTGGGAAATTCTCTGCCGTTTCCATCGCTCCATTTATACATAATGCCCTTGAAAAGCACGGACCGATTCATCTCACGTTTGTACTCACGTAACGATTCAATATCACCACCAAGTGTTCCATTAATCCCATGTACACTGACAATTATTCTACCTTTTAGATTCAAACGGTTACACAATTCCCTCTGCCATCGCATGGTAATCGCCGGGTCAGATACTGGTACGAACTTATAATACAAAATAACCTTATTCATCCCTGGCATTATAACACCCCACCCCTGTAAAATAAACTCCAAACCAACACCCTAAAAACCCGGTAGCTTAAAAACAATCACAAATTAACACCTATAGAGGACTGTCCTCTAGAATAGTTGGTTTGTGATTCTATATCTAGGGTATTGCTTTTTTATTAGATGTGTGTTAGGATATGTGTCTATGAAATTTTTACACATGTTTTTAGCATCGTTTTCAATAATAGTAATGTCTATTATCTCGGCAACACCTGTTAGTGCTGCATCGCAATGTATAACCAACCCAAATCATACTATTAGTTTTAGTAACTCTTTTTGTCAATTCCGAGTACCAAATGGCGGCATGGACTGCCAAGGTAAAATCCGTTATTGGGTAGCCAATGGACGTCAAGTAACTAGCATCAAAGCAGTTGGCGCCAGCTGTAAAAGAGTCTCACTGAAGTTGGACTCTGGGAATGGTTATGCGGGCTGGAAAAGATCTACGAACACCGAAGCTGGTGTATTCAGAAACGTACCGGCAACGAAACGCCTGGAACGAATAAAGTACCAGCTTTGTACAATAAATCAAAACACTCATGCAGAAGTATGTACTTTTGTTGAGCGCGTTCGATAGATCACACAAATACTTGGAGATAAAATAAAAAAGGGCCACTAGGGTCCTTTTTTATTTGTTAACAAGACTGCGGGAGTTTTGTTAACGATGATTAACTCTATTGCTAAAGTCAATCATTTGTCACCTCACGAATGACAATCTCAATATATACCCGGTGTTACGTATCTGTCAACACTTTTTTTGGCTACTATTTACCTTGTAGTGAGCTTTTATTAGCATTTTTTCTTTAAAAAATGCCTGCTTCACCTTTGGTGAAGACAACAAAAGTCTACTACGGGGTTGACATAAGTGGTATAATGGTTAGATTGTATAAAATTAAAGGAAAGGCGATAAAACAATGATACGAATCACAGACTATACAGATGAAGTTGGCTTTGTCGCCGTTGCGCGCTAACGCTTCCTTGCTCTCGTTTATTAACCAAAACTAAAAAACAAAATTTTCAACCAATAATATAAAAGCAGCGGAGGCTGCGAATAATGAAACGTAAATCAGACAATCGAAAAACTCTGTCACTATTTTGGCAATTCACAAAACCGGACAAGTGGTATTTTATTACCGGTACTTTAGGTGCGGCCCTTGGTATTATTGCCCAAGATATTATTCCCCCATTCATTGTATCTAGGGCTTTTAACAGTCTGCAGAAATTATATGCATCAGGCCAGCCACTGCTATTCAGCGATTTTAGTCACTATATAGTCTGGTATGTCGTCTTCTTGATTCTTGGAATTATTTTCTGGCGCACGCAGGTTATCCTTGTTTGGCGTTACCAAATTAGAGCGATACAACGAATAATGGAGCATCTATTCGACCACCTGCAAAATCAGGATAGCAAGTTCCATTCTGACCGTTTTGGTGGCGCTCTTGTTTCCCAAGCAAACAAATTCGCCGGAGCATACGAACGCATTACTGACGAATTCACATGGAGCATAACCACGGGTATCGTATCTTTTGTCGCCTCTATTGCCTTATTGATTAAAGTGGCGCCGTTGTATGGCCTAGTCCTTCTCTTAGTCTCCATGCTGTACTTTTGCATGATGATCTGGCGAATGAAAAAACAATTGCCATTTGATAGAAAGTTGGCCCAAAGCGAGAGTGATCGAACAGCAAAAATCGCTGACATGATTACTAACGTGGGAACAGTAACAGCCTTTGCAGGTGAAGAACAAGAAAGAAGACTATTCAAGAAACAAGCCAATGAAACCAGCAAGACGTATTGGCAACTGTTAGACATGCACTGGATTAACGACACAATGAGCCATGTCAGCGTTAGTACAATGAGCGTAATGGCTTTCGGTTTGGGTATTGTTGGGGTTACTGTGCTAAAAGCACCAGTTGGCACACTTTATCTTAGCATTACCTACACGATGGCTCTAACCAGACGATTATGGGAATCCAGCCGAGTGATGAGCAATGTTAACCGAGGATTCGGTGATGCCTACGATATGACCAAAATTCTTGACATCAAGCCAGGTATTGCTGACATTCCACAGGCTCCAGAGCTTCGCGCTTCTCGAGGATCCATTACATTTAAAGATGTTGGGTTCTATTACCCAGAGCAAGCTGATGACAATCTTTTTGATGGTCTTAACTTGCGGATTAAACCGGGCGAGAAAGTTGGTCTTGTAGGACATTCGGGTAGCGGTAAAACTACCCTGTCTAAATTACTATTGCGTTTTATGGATATTCAAGAAGGCTCAATTAGCATCGACGACCAAAATATAGCCGAAGTTACCCAGACGAGCCTTCGCAAGAACATTGCGTACGTATCGCAAGAACCGCTACTGTTCCACCGTAGCCTGGCGGATAACATCGGATATGGACAGCCAGGGGCAGACAAAAAAACAATAAAAGCTGTCGCCAAAATGGCGCATGCCGAGGAGTTCATAGATAAACTACCGAAAGGTTACGACACAATGGTTGGAGAGCGCGGGGTCAAGTTATCGGGCGGTCAACGCCAACGCATTGCTATTGCGCGGGCAATGATAAAAAATGCACCGATACTTGTGTTAGACGAAGCCACGTCGGCCCTAGACAGCGAGAGCGAAGGACTAATTCAAGATGCATTATGGAAGTTAATGGAAGGCCGTACGGCAATCGTCATTGCTCACCGCCTCAGTACCATTCAGAAAATGGACCGCATAATTGTGCTTGAAGACGGCAAAATCGTAGAACAAGGCTCTCACAAAGAGCTAATCCATGCCAAAGGTCCTTACGCTGACCTATGGAACCACCAATCCGGTGGATTCATGGAAGACTAAGGTTTCTATTTGTCCCAGGGAAAATCGTTTCCGCTGTGCCCCCAGCGGGCGGTTTTCTCGTATTGTGGTTTGCGCAAATCTAAAGTCTTTATTATCCCGTGAGGCGTCAAGTCATAACCCTCGACTATGTGTTGTACACCGTCCACAGTAACGGTCGCCTCCAGCGGTTCGGCCTTTCCGATTGCGTAGGCTAAATGGCAAAATACTTCTTTGGCTTTGTGCTTTTTTAGGTAATCTACGGCTATTTTACGGGCCATATAAGCAGCTGAGCGATCTACTTTGCTGGGGTCTTTTCCGCTAAAACAGCCTCCGCCAATCGGAATACTAGGTCCATAATTATCGACCACCAATTTTCTACCAGTTAGTCCAGTGTCGGCATCAAAACCCCCCTGGTCCCAGTCACCTGCTGGGTTAGCGTGGACTTTTGGTTTATCAGAACTATCCATAGAATTTAGCCATTCCTGGACAGCCTGTGCAAGTTCTGTCTTTGGAGCGTGCTGAAAACTAGCGACAACGGAGTCAATCTTTCCATCTTTTAGAGTTACTTGGGTCTTGCCATCATGTGGCCATTTTTTATATAAAAATTGATTTAGTTTCCTAGACAAAACAACCTCTGTTGGCAATAACTCTGGAGTATCACTGCAGGCATAGCCAACCATTATTCCTTGGTCACCTGCACCGCCAGTATCTACTCCTTGGGCAATCTCTGGGCTTTGTTTAACTATCAATTCGTCCAAGTCTACGTCTCCCGCCAATCGCTTTACTATTGGGGCTATGTCCACAACCGCATTGGACGTTACCTCGCCAACAACAAATACTTTTCCGTGCCCACCGACAGTCTCAATCGCTACGCGCGAATTTTTATCTCCTTCAAGGTATGCATCCAAAATAGCGTCAGATATCTGATCACAAAGTTTATCTGGGTGCCCCGGGGAAACACTCTCGGCTGTTTTATAGGTTGGCATAAAAAATACTCCTTTTCGTATCAATCCTGCCGTTTACATGCAAGGGAAAGAATAAGGAGTTTTTGTGTTTCCTACATCTTCCCTTGTGTTAAAAGGCTAGAAGGGGCACCCTTCAACAAGTTCAGGGTAAACCTTTACTCCTTGTGGTTGCCGGCAGGTCATAGAGCTAGTTCTCTCGCTGCACTCTTGATACGTATTTAATTAATGTGCTGACCAACTATACCACAATGCATCTTGTAACCATAACCACACAGGCGCATAATACATGCAACAACAAGGAGGTAGTCGCTGTGAACGATGATGATCCGATTCTCAACCAACCCTTAGATCTGCCTGGTGGTGAAGACCCACTGCCACATAAAGGCGTACAAAATAAAAAGAAAAATCCTAAAAAGTTTTTAATTTGGTTGTTTGTATTTTTATTAGTCATTGGGCTAGTTGTAGGTATAGTAATGTTACTAATAAATCGCGACAAACCAGTGTCGAATAATAGTAATGCTAGCCCAGCAACCGACAATTCCTCGCAACAGTCCACACAAATAAGTGATGTGCCAGAAGCAACCAACACAGAATCATATACAAGCAGTCCGTATCGAATCACCTTTACATACCCAAAAACATGGACAGTAACTGAGGCAAATGATAATGGTATTCGGGTCGAATCAAAAAAATTTAGCTACACAAAATCTGATGGATCTGCAACAACTGGCAATTTTCGAATCTATATCAGAAAAGGCGCACGAGACCAAGACGGATCAATAATAGGTAAGGGCGTAGCTATAGCGCCATCTGAAAAACTAAAGTACGATAAGCCAACCCCGTCACAACGCAAGGAAACAAACCTATCTCAATTTGGCATGAATACGCCTGACAACTTTGCATTCTTCTTGATTGCAGGCAACTACGAACTAAAGAAAGGCGATACTCTTGGACCTGATTATGGCAAAGAGGCTGAAACAATAATTATTGCTGGCGGGTACTCTAGCGAGGACCGAAAAGACGACTTGGCAACTAACTCTGTACCGACAGACTGGTACAAAACGACCAACGCTTACAAGCAAGCGATGGCTATACTGCAATCGCTAGAGATAACCTAAGCAGGCCCGCGGCAAACAGTAATTACTCTTCTTCGCCGGCGTCTTTATCGCCTGGTTTTGATTCGCCGTCTTCAGATTCTGCACCTTCTTCACCCTCGGCTACCTCTTCTTCAGACTCTTCGGATAGCTGTGCTTTGGTTTCTTCTACCACCGCAACAGCGTGTTCTGGCTCTGTTAATAGTGTAACTTTTTCCGGAATTTCAATATCAATTACAGTCAGTTTGTCGCCGATTTCAGCTAGACTTTCGATGCTCACAGTTACTTCATCAACAAGATCACGTGGTAGTGCTTCAACCTTGATATTATCGAGTTGACGTATAACTAATAGCCCCGCTTTAACTGCAGGTGAATCGCCTGTGAAAACAACTGGAACTTCTGTCTCCACTTTTTCATCCTGACGTATTGCACCGAACACCACATGACGAATTTGATTTTTCTTTGGCTCGAAATCAACGTCTTTGATAATAGTTAGAAATTTTTTGCCTTCTACGGTCACGTCAACGGCGTGATGTTTGCCGGCCTTGTTGTACATTTTGACAATATCTAGATAATCGCCTTCGACAATAACGGAATCTTGTCCATGGTTATGAATAACAGCTGGTATTTTTCCAGAGCGTTTTAGCTCGCCCAGCCCTTTGCCCACTGTTTCGCGTTTTTTTAGCGTTACCGCAATTTGATCGTTGCTCAAAATTTCCTCCTAGTGGAATCTGTAAATAGTACATATTAGTATATCAAAAATTATCGCTGTTACCCAGAGGAATGTTATACTTATACGACATGTTTGATGTAGAACACATTGTCGCCAGCGGAGGAATACTGATTGTAGCTGCAATAGTTTTCGCTGAATCCGGGCTCTTGGTTGGGTTCTTCTTGCCGGGCGACACCCTTTTATTCAGCGCTGGCCTTTTGGCTTCCCAAGGCTCACCATCTTTGCCATTACTGTTATTGTTCACTTCCATTGCTGCAATAGTTGGAGATAATGTCGGTTATAGCATTGGCAGACGAGCAGGGCCACGAATATTCAAGAAAGATGATGGCATACTATTTCACAAAGACCACTTAATAAAGGCGGAAAAATTCTATGAGAAACATGGTGGCAAAGCAATAACAATTGCTAGATTTGTGCCAGTGGTGCGAACCTTTGCCCCCGTAGTGGCAGGAGCCGGTAAAATGCCTCGTAAGCGATTTATGTTTTTTAACATCATAGGTGGTGTATTATGGGTTTTTTCTATGACTCTTCTAGGATATTGGTTAGGCAGCAAAATCCCCGGCTTGAGTAATTATATCGAGTACGTGTTAATTGGCATTATTGTGCTTAGCCTTGGTGGATCTTTGCTGCACATTATCAGAGACGAGAAAACGCGGAAAGCTCTAATTGCAAAAATAAAACTATCCTTACGCCAAGTTTTTCTTAATAAAAAAATAGACTAACTCTTTTTGCGGCTTAAAGCATATTAGACAAATACTGTCCGGTGCAGCTTTTCTTGTTTTTTGCAATTTGTTCAGGGGTGCCCTGAGCAATAATTTGTCCGCCCCCAGACCCGCCCTCTGGCCCCATATCTATTATGTGATCAGCAGATTTTATAACATCTAGATTATGTTCGATAACTATCATGCTGTTCCCTGTATCAACCAACGCATGAAGAACCTGAAGTAGCTTATTAACATCGTCCATATGCAATCCAGTTGTTGGTTCGTCCAGAATATACAAAGTTCTACCAGTAGGACGTCTTGATAACTCTGTAGCAAGCTTTATTCGCTGCGCCTCGCCGCCCGACAGTGTCGTGGCGGGTTGTCCAAGTGCAATATAACCTAGGCCAACATCAACCAATGTTTGCAACTTTCTGGAAATTGATGGAATGTTACTAAAAAACTCTAATGCTGTTTCACAGGTCATTTCTAGTACATCACTAATTGTTTTGCCTTTATAGTGTATCTCCAGGGCTTCTTTGTTATATCGCTTTCCTTTGCATTCTTCACAGGGAACATATACATCAGGCAAAAAATGCATTTCGATTTTTATAATTCCATCACCCGAGCAGTTTTCACAACGTCCGCCCTTAACATTAAAGCTGAACCTACCGGGATTGTAACCGCGAATTTTGGCCTCTGGCACGCTAGAGAAAAGTTCACGTATTGGCGTAAAAAGTCCAGTATATGTGGCCGGATTGGAACGTGGTGTTCGACCAATTGCAGACTGATCGATAACAATCGCTTTATCTAGTTGTTTAATCCCGACAATGTCATCGTGTTTGCCGGGCACAGTGCTGGCTCTATGGAGTTGCGCAGATAACTCTTTTGCCAAAATGTCGTTGATTAACGATGACTTGCCAGAGCCTGAAACACCGCTAACCACAACTAACATGCCGAGTGGTATGTCGACATCAATATTCTGGAGATTATGTTCGCGCGCGCCCTTGATAGCAATTACTTTATCATTACCTTTTCGGCGCTTTTTTGGTACCGGTACCGTTTTCTCACCTCGCAAATACTGACCTGTAATGCTGTTTGGGTTTTTGGCAACCTCGTCTGGAGTTCCCTCTGCTACAACGTGACCTCCATGAATCCCCGCCCCGGGACCAATATCCAGCAAATAATCAGCTGTCCTTATAGTGTCCTCGTCGTGCTCTACCACGATTACGGTGTTGCCCAAGTCTCGCAGGTGCTTTAATGTCTTTATGAGGCGTTCATTGTCTCGCTGATGCAACCCAATAGATGGTTCATCCAGAACATACAGTACGCCTATCAATCCGGACCCGATCTGAGTAGCCAAGCGTATACGTTGGGCCTCTCCACCAGATAGTGTTTTTGCTCCTCGAGCTAGCGTTAGATAGCTTAGGCCTACTTCTTTCAGAAAGCTGATTCTTGCACAGATTTCCTTTATTATCTGGGCAGAAATATGTTTTTCTTTGTCAGTTAGTTTTAGGGCCTTAAAAAATTCAACTGCCTCGTCGACAGAGTATTCACAAATATCAATGATAGAGGTCCCGTTAACTGTAATTGCCAAAACTTCTGGCTTTAATCGTTTGCCCCTGCAAGCATGGCAAGGTCTCTCCTGCATAAACCGTTCGATGTCACGGCGCATAAAGTCACTTTCGGTTTCCTTGTGTCTACGCTCTAGGTTAGGAATTACTCCTTCGTATGTACTCTCAAAAGATCGACCACTGCCAAGAGCGACTTTGTATGTTTGAGAGCCCGTACCGTACATTAATTTATCGATGTCGGACTGTTTTAACTGTGCTGTTGGAACATGAAGGCTAAACCCGTGAGCATCTGCAACGGCAAGCATTTTCTTCATGTACCATGCGTCTGTGTTGATTCGGTTATATGGACGTATGGCCCCTTCCGCAATAGTCAGTCGACCATTAGGAATAACTAGGTCCGGGTCTACCTCCATCCTAGTACCTAAACCAGTGCAAATAGGACAAGCGCCATGAGGCGAATTAAAACTAAAAGTACGAGGTTCTAGCTCAGGGATAGCAACTTCGGGATGGTCGATACAGGCATACATCAGGCTATATGCTGCATCCGTTTTTGTGTCGGCGTTATGAATTATTAGTTTTCCATCAGCAATGTCGAGTGCCTGTTCTATCGACTGCACCATCCTGTTCGAGCTGCTGTCGTTGTTAACCAGACGGTCAATAATTACCTCTATGGTGTGTTTTTTTGCCTTATCCAAATCTGGGAATTCATCCAAGGCGTAGATAACACCATCAACCCGTACTCTAGCGAAACCTGCTCGCATATACTGTTCTGGTACATGCTCGAAAGCACCTTTCTTATCTATTACTACGGGTGCCAAAATAATCAATTTCGCATCTTTTGTTCCAGAGTTTACTTGGTCAGTAATCCCAGTTGGCGTTTGCCTGGTGACCGGCTTGCCACACTGCGGGCAATGGGGCACACCAATGCGCGCAAACAATAGACGTAGATAATCATAAATTTCAGTAACGGTTGCGACAGTCGAACGGGGATTACGAGATGTAGATTTTTGATCGATACTAATTGCTGGTGATAATCCATCGATTTGATCGACATCTGGCTTTTCCATCAATCCGAGGAATTGACGGGCGTATGAGCTCAGCGATTCGACATATCGCCGCTGGCCCTCCGCGTAAATCGTGTCGAAGGCTAGACTTGACTTGCCAGAGCCAGACAAACCTGTGATGACAATTAGCTTTTCCCTGGGAATTTCAACAGAAATATCTTTTAGATTATGTTCACGGGCACCTTTAACTATAATTTTCTCACTCATAAAGTCCCCAGATTATAGCAAAAAACAGGGGAAATTTCTAGGGTGTAGAGTGATACGGCTAGTTATCCCACGCTCGGAGTCGTTGCTCGGACACGAAAGTTGGCGGGGCTAGAACCGCGGAAACATCCAAACGCCTTTCAATAAATTGAATAACGTCCATAGGCGTAACCTCTGTTTGCCCATTCCACACTTCAGCAACGGGCATATTAGGCACGAACGCATCATCACCAGTTGTTTCGCGTTTTCGATGGTATACCTTATCTAAGCAAAGTTCATGAGTCTTATAGAGTATGGCTGTTGATGGATGTTCTGGGTCCGGTATCAATGTGATTATTCGGCTGTCGGAAGGCTTTGGATTTTCAACAACTTCAGATAGCAATGCAGCCCTGTTAAACCTAGTTGGTAATCCAGTGCTAGGGAATCCTAACCGGTGAAGTCCATTTCCAATGTCAGTGCGAATTCTACCAATATCTCTCATTTGATACCCAATATTTGTGGGTCTTTTGTAATTCGACGGAACATTACTATCAAGCAATACGAGTTTCATGAGATTACGATCATCAGCAAGATCATCAGCCATTTCTTCTACATATACTCTTACTGGCGCGCGTTCACCCTCTGCTCTAAAGCTCTCTTGCAATCCTGATCTCAAGAATAAAAGGTCGTCGCTGTCCGCCCGGGGCGCATCAAATTCAACCTTATGATAAATTCGAAGACTCGTAGGGTTAACTCTTCGTTGTCTTCGAGGGTGTGACCTAGCGGCATACCCATTTATTCTTGGCACATTTTCCTCTTGCCCACTACTTTTTATTTTGCTCAGCTTACCCGGGTAGTATTGCAAATATTCGAGTACTATACAATAGTAAGGTAATGAAAAAAGTAGCGATACAAGGTCAAGCCACGTCTTATCACCATCAGGCTGCCAAAAAGTTTTTTGGGGACAATGTTCAGGTACTGGCACGAGATACTTTCAAAGATGTCTTCGAATCAGTCGAAAACGACGATGCCCAGTTCGCCGTTGTGGCCGTAGAAAACTCTTTATACGGAGCGATCAACCCCGTATATGATTTACTGCTAAAAAAGAATTTGTGGGTATATGGTGAAGTTGCCTTGCATATACATCATTGCTTAATTGGCCTACCTGGAGCTAAAAAAGAAAATCTAAAAGAGATTTACTCACAGGTAATGGCGCTGGCTCAGTGTCAGGAATACTTGGGAGATAATTTTGGTAGCGCAAAACATATAGAGCATTATGATACCGTCGCGAGCGTTCAATTAGTAAAAGAATCTGGAGACGTCAGCAAAGCCTCAATAGCAAGCAAAGAGGCTGCAGAAATGTTCCGTATGCAAATTCTTGACGAAAATATCGAAGACTATCTACAAAACTTCACTAGATTTTTAGTACTCACGAAACAAAAGATATCGAATCCTGGAAGTAATAAAACATCAATCGTTCTTCAAACATCTGCCGACAAGTCGGCTGGATCACTATATAGAGCTCTGGGCGCATTCGCAGGGCAAGGCATCAATCTTTCTTCTCTTAGCTCTAGGCCCGTTGCAGGAATGAAATGGCATTACGTGTTCTTTATTGATCTGGATGTTGGCGTAGCTGACAAACGATTCGAGAAAGCGCAGGCGGAACTATCTGACTTAGGATGCAAAGTAAAAATATTGGGCAGCTATACCAAGGATGAAGAATGAAATTTTTTAGAGTATTGTTAACTGATATCGCTGGGTTTGGTCTAATAGTTTTAGCCATATTGACAGGCTGGCTACCAGGACCTGGCGGGGTTCCTTTGCTTCTTGCTGGTTTAGGGCTATTATCGATTAACCATAAATGGGCAAGAAAAATACTACACGACATCAAGGTTTACGGATTAAAATTCTTCGACAAACTATTCGTTGATCACCCGGCAGTGAAAATCATTTACGACTCGGCTGCTATAGCATTGGTAGCATTCGGTGTGTACTTGCTGATAAAACTAACAGGTTTTATTCAGACAGTCTCGCTAATATTTGTTTTTTTAGGAATCACACTTTTTTTAGGGAATCGACAACGACTCAAGAAAATTCAAGCATATTTCAGAACAAAAGCTTAAGCTTTATTTAGAATATTATTGACTTTGTATCAATAAAGTGTAATACTCTAATTAAACATTCATCTTGAGGTAAGGATATGATCGAATTCATCGTGTTGGGGGAAATCCCTGGCACACATCTTCAAATTACGCTAGCTTGGTTCGTCTTTTCGGTACTAGGTGTTTTAATCTGGGCTGATATGCGGTTTCATTCTGCACACCAGAACGAAGCAAAAGCAGTTAGAAAAAACTCTAAAAAATCTAATCTAGCGCGGGGCTAATACTTTCGGCATATAGTCGAAGTTCTTCCAGAAGATATAGCTTTTCTTGATCTTTTGTAACCAGTAGTAGTTCTTGTAATCTTTTTAGGTATCCCGGCATTTGTTTTGCTATTTTTGCATCCCTGTACGCTTCCCATTCTGAGCGTTCTGAATCTGATAGCTTTTTGGAGAAATTTCGGGCCTTATACAACGGCAAAAGTTTTCTCATGCGATCATCATTAAACTCGTATTGGTCTTGTATTAGATTCTCTGGGCTAGCATTATGCACTTTTTCCAGCAAATTCCGATCTGCATCCTGTAAAAAACTATCGTAAAGCCTACCATCTACATCATTCTCGTTTTCCATCAAACGAGTCTGCTGCTGTTTATCTAAAATTTCTAGTGCCTTCATGAGGTTATCAACAAATTTTGGATCCGCTTTTAATTTACCTTTATTTTTTTCAATGGCTTCCATGTCAATATCCAGCCGATTTTGGGAAGCCTTATCCAGAACACTTATCGGGGCGACCGCGGGGCAGCGATTATACTGCAGGGTTTTTACGGGTAATTGTGGATCTGTGCGATCTTTTTTATATTTCCAGGCATCTGCTAGTTTTTCAGGCGACAAGTTAGTGAAGGCATCTGGATCATGGCGCAGATCATACACTAGAGAACCTTGCTTTTTAGGATGATCAGCAATCTTGATAGCGATTGTTGCTTTTTCAAATTCACTTGCAAATTTGCCGCTAACATATACAAACTGTTGGTTACTATCAACCAGCCCTGCAACTTTTCTCTTGTCTCTCATATCAAATAAATAATCGAATAGTTTTGGCTGTTTTGACTTCAGTAGTCGCGCTAGTGACAATGTAGCGTTCACGTCACTGAGCGCATCATGAGCATTTGCGTGATCCAGCTTGTTGACTGACGTCAACAGTTCCAATCGATTACTGGGCTTGCCACTGCTGTCAAAAGGCCAAACTATGCCCTCAGGACGTAGAGCTCGCGTCATTCTTACTACGTCCAGCATATCCCATCTTCCCCTGTTATCTTTCCACTGCCATTCATAAGCATCGTAAAAATTCCTGTATTGCAAAAATCTTACAAATTCATCGTCAAAACGCACAGTGTTATAACCAACAAAAATAGTCCCTGGGACTGCTATCTTTTCGTGAAATATTTTCAAAAACTCTGCTTCGGTGTAACCTTCACTTTTTGTTTTTTGAGGTGTGATTCCAGTTACTAAAATGGCGTCAGGGCTAGGTAAAATATCATCGGTGAGCGCGATGAGCATGTCATCTGGCTCACCAACGGCCTGTAGATTCATGTCAACGCGCTGTCCGCCAAATTGCATTATGCGATCAGCCCTGGGGTTAAAACCACTGGTTTCTAGGTCGTAAAAGTAAAAAGTTAAATCTGAGCTCGTCCCGCTAGTACTCAATCTCGTAATCTCCGCTTTTACCAAATTTGATTTTTGTCCCTGGCTCTATATTTTGTTTCTCTAGCTCGTGCATTATCCCCATTTTTTTCAT
>RRZU011383693.1_pt1 | contig 19821 bp, 18 predicted proteins | sample 2165561 | NCBI WGS metagenome assembly RRZU01 (sample SAMN10456909, study PRJNA506462) | wastewater metagenome | isolation source: wastewater sludge | place: USA: Moscow, Idaho | reverse complement strand
GCTACCGTTCCCACGATTTAATAAAAACCAACTTTCGCCATTATAAATGGCACCTTCGAGGTTGAAATCTTCGGGTTTTATATCTCCGAAATTTTGCATAACGGCATACAAATCGCTGAGGTCATTTGTGGCGATTATCTTTTTATCAGTAGCATTGACTTGTATCATTTTGTTTCTTTTTTCGGTAGAACCGGAACCAAAAATATATATACTATCCCCGAATTGCGTTATGGCTTCAAAATCTGCTTTGTCTTTCTTGAGCGTGTTCTCTATGGGGTTTTCCAGTAATGGATGGCGTTTTAAGTTTTTAGAATCCATTTGATATTCATAAAGAAAGCCGCTGTTGTCACCAATAATCAGTAGGGAATTGTCTTTGCAAATGAGTCCTGATGCGGAACCAATACCGATAATTTGAAATAATAATTCGAGTGTGAATTTTTCCATTGTATTTGTTTTTAAAACGAGTGTCTAGCCCAGATAAAAGTGAAAATCCTTTTATTATTTTTCTTTAAAATAATAAAAGATTGCAACGGATAGCTGGAAAATGCTCCTGAAATTCATCAGGATTAATCCTTATAATTTGTTATATTTGAATATACAAAGATAAAATATTTCTTATGAAGTCTATAAATCCCGATGATTTTAAAGTGATTGGCAAAATTGATTTGTCAAAAATTCCTACGAACTTGTTTAATGGAGCTAGTGAAGATGCTAAAGAGGAAAAACTAGATAAAGTTCAGACAAAATTGAGTGAGTTGCAGGATGTGATGTATGCGCACAACAGATACGGCGTTTTGATTTGTTTGCAAGGCATGGACACATCGGGTAAGGATAGTTTGATTCGAGAAGTTTTTAAGGAATTTAATCCGCGTGGTGTTGAAGTGCATAGTTTTAAAACGCCTAATTCAACCGAACTAGAACACGATTATTTGTGGCGCCATTATTTGGCTTTGCCAGAGAAAGGGAAGTTTGCCGTTTTTAACAGAACGCATTATGAGAATGTTTTGGTTACTCGCGTGCATCCGGAATATATTATGAATGAAAATTTGCCTGGAATTGAAAAAGTAGAAGATATCACGCCACAGTTTTGGGAAGACCGATTGGAGCAAATCAATAATTTTGAGAAACACATTTCGCAAAACGGAACAATTGTTTTGAAGTTTTATTTTCACTTAAGTAAGGAAGAGCAACGCAAGCGCTTGTTAAGAAGACTCGAAGAAGTGGAGCATCACTGGAAATTTTCACCCGGAGATTTGAAAGAACGCGATCACTGGGACCAATACATGCAGTATTACGAAGAGGCAATTAACAAAACGGCTACTAAAAACGCACCTTGGTACATCATTCCCGCTGACGATAAGGACATGGCTCGTTATATTGTTGCTAAGATTATCTGGGAAGAGATGCAGCAATATACGGATATAAAAGAACCATCCTTAGACGAAAAGGTAAAAGCTAATTTTGAAATGTATAAAGAAATGTTGAAAAAAGAATAGACCAAAAAAATGCGCTGAATTTCAGCGCATTTTTTAACTAATTCAAAACAGTTTATAGTGCAAAACCATACGCTAAACGAACGCCTACTTGTCCTACACCTTTTCCGACAGAACCGTTATTGTTCACTTTTGCAAAGTCAGAATAGTGCTCATAATGTACGGATAGGTCAATATATTTTGTAGCATAACCAATAGTAGGTGATACTAATAAAGACGTTTTGTTGTAACCGTTAGTTATGGCAAAAGCAGCACCAGCTTCTCCCATTACATAAAATTGGTCGTTCCAAATAAAAGCTTTAAAACCTGCTTTAGCCGGAATAAATCCTAAGTCTGAACCATCTGCTTTACTTACAAATAAATTGGTGAAACCAGTTGTTAATGTTAAAGAGTATCTTTTTGATAAATCGTATTGAACTCTAGCATCAGCTCCTAGTGCTAATTTGTATGGGGCATCAATTGAGTACCCAGCATTTGCACCAAATCCTAAACGGAATCCTTGATCATATTTTGCCGTTTCTTGTGCATTCGCATTACCAGCAAACATAATTGCTATAACGAATACAAATAATATTTTTATTTTCTCTGTCATTTTCATAATTGAAATTTTTTATTAATATTTTTTTTGGTACCATCTTGATTTGATTTAAAACAAATCAACGATACAAATGTACAGCCCTCACAAGTCTGTTTTGTTATAGAATTAGCTGGTTTTGTTATAGAATTCCTCGTTGTCTGAAATTAAAAAGCAAAAAAGAAGTGTTATATAGGTAATAGTGTGATGCAATTGAAAGCTTCTAATTATCTTTGCCATCAAAATAAAAACAAAAAGTGAATTTATCCCAATATACAAAAGAGTTTTCTTATAATTTACGATTAGCCTATCCCATTATTTTAGGAATGCTTGGACACACAATAGTAGGTATTGTTGACAATATTATGGTGGGTAAACTTGGACCAACAGAGTTGGCTGCAGTTTCACTGGGAAATAGTTTTGTTTTTATAGCAATGTCACTAGGAATAGGTTTTTCGACGGCGATAACTCCTTTGGCTGCTGAAGCTGACGGAAGAGAAGATGTAAATGAGGGTCGAAGTGTGTTTCACCATGGGTTGTTTTTATGTACAATTTTAGGATTGACTTTATTTCTGATTATATTCTTTTTTAAGCCTTTGATTGCTTTCATGGGACAACCGGATATTGTGGTCGAAATGGCAAAACCGTATCTTGATATTGTAGCTTTTTCGCTTGTTCCTCTGATTATTTTCCAAGCCTACAAGCAATTTGCCGATGGAAAATCGGAAACTAAATATTCGATGTGGGCTACAATTATTGGGAATGTCGTAAATGTTGTTATTAATTATTTCTTGATTTACGGAATTTGGTTTTTCCCTAAAATGGGCATTGTAGGTGCTGCTATTGGTACGATTATCTCTCGTATTGTTATGCTTCTTTTTATGCATTACGCCTTGGTTAGAAAGCCAAAATTTCATCCTTATTTTGAAAATTTTAGTTTTAAAGAGATCAAGAAGCAAAAGATTCGTAAGATCGTTAGCTTAGGTTTACCATCCTCAATGCAAATGTTTTTTGAAGTTGCTTTATTTACTGGCGCGATTTGGCTTTCGGGACTTTTAGGGACGACAAGTCAGGCCGCTAATCAAATTGCGTTGAGTTTAGCTTCACTAACTTTTATGTTTGCAATGGGTTTGAGTGTGGCCGTAACAATTAGAGTAGGAAACCAAAAAGGATTGATGGATTACGTAAAGTTACAGGTTGTGGCGCGATCAATATTCTTATTAGCAATACTTGTTGAAACTTTATTTGCGATCATTTTTGTGGTTTTTCACCAGTATTTGCCCCAAATATTTGTAAACGTCAATGATATGGCGAACATAACAGAAACCAAGGAAGTTATTTATATAGCCTCCCAATTGCTTTTTGTGGCAGCAGTTTTTCAAATTTCAGACGGAATTCAAGTCGTAGTTTTAGGGGCTTTACGAGGATTACAAGATGTGAAAATTCCAATGTATATTACCTTTGTAGCCTATTGGATTATTGGCTTCCCAATTTCAATTTACTTGGGAATCTATACGGATTTGAAAGCAGTGGGAATCTGGATTGGACTTTTGGCAGGATTGACCGCTGCGGCTTTATTTTTGTATATTCGCTTTGCGCGATTAACAAAAAAATTGATAGTAGAAAATGACAATAAATAAATTACATACTTAAATATTAAATACATGGAATTACCAAAATTTTTACTAGGAGACAATACTGATTTTCCCGAAGATATTTTCATCATACACTTAGATTACCCAAGATTTATTATCAATCTTAAAGATGATGAAGTTGAGTTTATGGAGGAAGCAGAAGATCTTGACGAAGGAGAATTGAATTCTGAAATGGAAGGGCTAATTGTTCTTGCCAACGATTTTTACGATAGAGAAATGGAACGTTATGAGAAAGAATAAATTTATATTTTAAAATACTTCTCCAATAATTTTTGAGCGGCTGCAAAAGGTGAAATTTCATCATTTTGCACCGCTTTTTTAGTTGTATCCAATGATTTTTGAATGTCAGGATTGTTGTAAAAATTAGTTTTCAATTGTTCGTTGATGGTTTCCAACATCCAATATTGGTTTTGTTCTTTTCGTTTTTCAAAGAAATAATTATTGCCTTTTGTTAGTTCCAGAAATTTTTGAATGGTTTCCCAAACATCACTTATTCCTTCATGGGTAATGGCGCTACAGGCAGCGGTTGTAGGTATCCAACCTGATTTTTTGGCAGGGAAAAGATGCAAGGCTCTATTGAATTCTAGTTTAGCAAGATTAGCTCTTTTGATATTGTCACCATCCGCTTTATTGATGACAATAGCATCTGCCATTTCCATTATTCCCCGTTTGATGCCTTGCAATTCATCTCCGGCACCTGAAATTTTCAGTAGAAGAAAAAAATCAACCATGCTGTGAACTGCGGTTTCACTTTGGCCTACGCCAACGGTTTCTATGATGATAGTATCAAAACCGGCAGCTTCACAAAGTGTAATTGTTTCTCGCGTTTTTCGAGCCACACCGCCTAATGTCTCACCCGAAGCTGAGGGACGTATAAAAGCATTCTTATCTTTTACTAATTCTTCCATTCGAGTTTTATCCCCCAAAATGCTTCCGTGCGAAATCGTACTACTAGGATCAACGGCAAGTACTGCTACTTTTTTTCCTAAACCAGTCAAGTGTTTTCCAAAAGCTTCAATAAAGGTGCTTTTTCCAACACCTGGAACTCCAGTAATTCCTATTCTGACAGATTTGTTGGCATATGGCAAACACGCATTTATTACTTCATTGGCTTTAGCCAAGTGACTGCTATTCGTACTTTCGACTAAAGTAATCGCGCGGCTCAGCGCAGTAATGTTTTTGGCTAAAATCCCGTCAACGAGTTCTTTTGCTGATGGTTGTATTTTTCTAAATCGCTGAATATTTCCAACAGCAACAGAGCTGATAATTTCTGGAGCAGAAATTCCGGGTTGTTCGTTTAGGGCGCTTGGATGGTTTTTTTTATTTGACAAAACTATTTTTTATAATAGTAAAAATAATAAAAACTATCTTGAAAAGACTGTGATTTTCTTAAAATGTCATTTCATTTTGATGGTTGATCTTTTGCTAACAATATATCACAAATTTTATTTTTTTGAAATTATTTATCAAGTAATAGTCAATATCTTTGCTGTATTATGACCAACTTTATCCTAATCTTTGTTTTTTTATTTCTAGGAATTGTATTCCAAAATATAAAAGGGTTTCCGGTAACTATTTACAAACTTTTAAACAAGATTGTTATTTATATTTGCCTTCCAGCTTTGGCCTTATATTATATTCCAAAAATTAAATGGAGTAATGAATTGTTATTCCCAATTGGAGTTGCTTGGATTGGTTTTTTTGTTTCCTATTTATTTTTTAGTGCGATAGGAAATAGATTTGGGTGGTCTAAAAAACTTACGGGTTGTTTGATTATAACGGCTGGTTTGGGGAACACTTCTTTTTTGGGTTTTCCAATGATTGAAGCTTTATACGGAGAAGAAGGTTTGAAAACGGCTATTTTAGTTGATCAACCGGGTTCTTTCGTGGTGCTTTCTACAGTGGGTGTTCTGGTAGCTACTTTATATTCCAGTGGCAACCCCAATGGTTTTCAAATCACCAAAAAAATTCTTCTCTTTCCTCCATTTATAACTTTTTTGATTGCTTGTGTAATGAATGTAATACAGGTCGATTTCCATGAATACGCTCAGTTTTTATTTCAAAAAATGGGAAATGGGGTGACTCCTTTAGCATTGCTTTCGGTTGGTTTGCAATTGCGTTTTGAACCCAAAAGCCAGCATTGGAAGTTTTTAGGACTCGGACTTTTGTATAAATTAATATTGACTCCAGCACTCATTTACCTGCTGTATGTTGTAATTTTGCAACAGCATTCTAAAGTTATCCAAGTTGCCATAATGGAGTCTGCAATGGCGCCCATGATTACTGCTTGTATTTTAGCTGCTACTCATGGTTTGAAACCCCGTTTATGCAGTATGATGATTGGTTTTGGAATTCCAATATCGTTTATCACCTTATTATTTTGGTATTTTGTGGTTCAGTTTATTTAAATTTTCTGAAACGAATTTGGGCTAATAATTAGTAATATAGTTTTAAAAAAAAATATGAATTCATCTCTTGATACTGTATCAAAAGCAGATACTATTGCACAAAAAACCGTTTATTCCATATTGTTTTCCATAGCATTCGCTCATTTATTGAATGATTTACTGCAGGCAGTTATTCCCGCAGCGTATCCTATTTTGAAAGAAAATTTCAATTTAACGTTTACACAAATTGGTTTAATAACGCTGGCGTATCAGTTGGCTGCTTCAATATTACAGCCTATGGTAGGTTTGTACACAGACAAAAGACCAAAGCCTTTTTCTCAAATTTTCGGTATGCTATTTACCTTAACAGGAATTGTGTTTTTGTCGTATGCCTCTAGTTTTTCGATGATTATAGTGTCGGTTGTTTTGGTTGGAATTGGGTCTTCCATATTTCATCCTGAAGCTTCCCGAATCTCTTTTTTAGCATCTGGAGGAAAACGTGGTTTGGCACAATCTATTTTCCAGTTGGGAGGAAATGCTGGAACTGCAATAGGACCTTTATTAGTCGCCTTAATTGTAGTTCCTAATTCACAGTATTACATCATTTGGTTCGTTGTTGTTGCTATTCTTGGATTGCTAGTTTTGAGTAGAATTGCGCTTTGGTATCAAAACCATTTGAGTTTGAGAAGCACCAAAAAAGCGGTAATCGATTTGCCTAATTTGTCGCAAAAAACAATCGTAATCTCAGTAGCAATTTTGTTGGTTTTGATATTTTCAAAATTCTTTTATATGTCTAGTATGTCTAGTTATTTTACGTTTTATTTAATCGAAAAATTTGGAATATCGGTTCAGGAATCACAGTTTCATCTCGTTTTATTTTTGGCTTCTTGTGCCATTGGAACCTTAATAGGCGGACCGTTAGGCGATAAGTTTGGAAGAAAATATGTGATTTGGTTTTCAGTTTTGGGAGCTGCACCATTTACTTTAATGCTTCCATACGTTGATTTGTTTTGGACAGGCGTTTTATCAATAGCAATTGGAATTATAATCTCCTCTGCATTTCCTGCCATCTTGGTTTATGCACAGGAATTGTTGCCTAAAAAACTCGGAATGGTTTCTGGTCTTTTCTATGGTTTTGCCTTTGGAATGGGCGGATTAGGTTCTGCTTTATTAGGAAATCTTGCGGATCATACAAGCATCACGTACGTGTATTATCTGTGCGCATATTTGCCTTTGATAGGGATTATAGCGCTCTTTTTACCTAATTTAAAGAAAAAAGTAGTTCATTAGTTTTTTTGGAGCTTAATCCTGCTCTTCATTATATCTTTTATTTCCTATTCTTCCTTCGTCTGAATAGGAAATAAAAGGATGTCATTGCGATCAGGGCTATGAAAACAGGAATTCTATCACTATTTTCCAATGTCATTTTTTATTTCTAGTCAAAAATGGGTAGAACTTTAGGATTATACCCCGCTGATTATTGGTTATATTTTAATAACTTACAGTGGTATTAATTTCAAAAAATAAAACTATTATGGCAACAGTACGATTAGGCGATATTGCCCCTGATTTTGAAGCAGAAACATCACAAGGAAATATAAAGTTTCACGAATGGATTGGTGATTCTTGGTGTATATTATTCTCCCATCCAGCCGATTTTACTCCAGTTTGCACTACCGAATTGGGAACAGTTGCAAATTATTATCCTGAATTTCAAAAACGAAATGTAAAAGTAATTGCATTAAGTGTCGATGGAATAGATTCGCACATGGAGTGGATCAAGGATATAAATGAAACGCAAAATACTACCGTAAATTTTCCTATAATCGCTGACGAAGACAAGCGTGTAGCTGAATTATATGACATGATTCATCCCAATGCAAGTGAGAGTTTTACCGTTCGTTCTGTTTTTATTATTGGACCAGACAAGAAAATAAAACTAACACTGACTTATCCAGCATCTACCGGTAGAAATTTTGATGAGCTACTGCGTGTAATCGATAGTTTGCAGTTAACCGCTAACTACAGCGTAGCCACACCAGCAAACTGGAAAGATGGTGATAAGGTTGTAATCTCGACATCGGTTAAGGATGAAGATATTGCTACTAAATTTCCAAAAGGATATGAAAGAGTAAAACCATACTTAAGAATGACTCCACAACCTAATAAATAGGATTTAAGGTTTGTTTAAAAAAAAAGTACAATTAGAAATTTTCTTTTTGTGCTTTTTTTGATTTATAACGTACTTTCGTTTTATTGACTCAAATCAGATTGTTTATTTTGGCATATTGTAATAACATAATGGTCTTTGCATCTTGTATTTGACCGGATTCAATCATAGAATAGGCTTCGTCAAAAGACATTTCCATTACATCAATATTTTCTTCTTCATGTTCTACTCCGCCACCGTCACTCACTTTCATCGATTCATCGTATTCACCAATAAATAAATATAAAATTTCGGTTACAGCGCCAGGTGACACAAAGGTTTCCATTACTTTTTTAACCTTAGTAAGACGATATCCTGTTTCTTCTTCTGTTTCGCGAATGATGCATTGCTCCGGGTTATCTTGATCTAAAAGCCCTGCACAAACCTCTATCATCATGCCGGTTTCATTTCCGTTAAGATATGTTGGCAAACGAAACTGTCTCGTTAGTACAACTGATTTTTGTTGTGTGTTATATAGTAAAATTGCTGCTCCGTTGCCTCGATCATAGACTTCTCTTTTTTGGGTAATCCAAGAGTCGTCTTTTTTTTGATAGTCAAAAGTTACTTTGTTTAATAGGTACCAATTGTCTGAGAGTAACTCGGTTTTTTGTATTTTGATAGCTGGATTTTTCATTTGTTTGGATTGGTTTTTCAACTAAAAAAAACGCTCTGAATTTTCAGAGCGTTTAGTAATCTTATTTTAAAATAGTTTGCTTTCTGTCTGGTCCAACAGAAACTATTTTGATAGGAACTTCCACTTCTTTTTCAATAAATGCAATGTATTCTTTTAATTCTGACGGTAATTCATCATAAGTTGTCATACCAGTCAAATCTTGTTTCCATCCTTTGAATTCCTGATAAACAGGAGTTACATTTTCCGGTTCGATATTATAAGGGAAATGAGAAATTTTTTCTCCTTTATAATTGTATTCGGTACATACTTTTAAAGTTTCAAACCCTGAAAGTACATCGCCCTTCATCATCATCAGTTGTGTTACACCATTAACCTGAACGGCATATTTAAGTGCTACTAAGTCTAACCATCCACAACGTCTTTGTCTTCCTGTTACAGATCCAAATTCATTTCCTACACGTGCCATAGTAGCACCTACCTCATCAAAAAGTTCTGTAGGGAAAGGACCACTTCCTACGCGAGTTACATACGCTTTGAAAATTCCGTATACTTCCTTGATTTTATTTGGAGCAATTCCTAAACCAGTACAAGCACCAGCAGCAGTAGTGTTCGAAGAGGTTACAAATGGATAAGTTCCAAAATCAACGTCTAATAATGAACCTTGTGCACCTTCGCATAATATAGATTTACCCGCTTTTTGAGCTTGGAATAAATATTCTTCGCTATCGATGAAATCTAATTTTTTTAAATCTTCGATGGATTTAAAGAATTCTTTTTCTAATTCTTCTAAATTATATTGGATCGCCACATCGTAGAATTTTATCATAGCTTCATGTTTGTCAGCCAAGGCTCTATAACGATCTGCAAAATCTTCCAATTCGATATCACCTACACGAAGACCGTTTCTTCCTGTTTTGTCCATATACGTTGGACCAATTCCTTTTAAGGTAGAACCTATTTTTGCTTTTCCTTTAGAAGCCTCAGAAGCGGCATCTAACAAACGGTGTGTTGGCAAAATTAAATGTGCTTTTCTTGAAATAATTAATTTGCTTTTGATGTCTAAATTAAATTTCTCAAGGCCTTCAATTTCTTTTTGGAAAACTACAGGATCGATTACAACTCCATTTCCAATAATATTTATTGCAGTTTTATGAAAAATACCGGAAGGAATTGTTCTAAGAACATGTTTTATTCCGTCAAATTCCAAAGTGTGTCCTGCATTTGGACCTCCTTGAAAACGAGCGATAATATCATAATTTGAAGTTAGAACATCAACAATTTTTCCTTTTCCTTCATCTCCCCATTGTAATCCGAGTAATAAATCTACCGTCATTCTGTGTGTTATTTGTAGTTAGTTTTTTAGTATTGAAGCGAGAACTAGTAAGTTACCGCTGCTATTTTTGTTTTTTTATTTCTTATAAATATAAGGAATGATTGGTGATTTCTATGTCGAATATTTCTTCGATTGTTTTCTTAATAATTTGAATTCTAGGGTCACAAAACTCAATTACTTCACCAGTATCCGTCATTATAATATGATCGTGCTGTTTGTCAAAGTATGATTTTTCATAATGTGCCTGATTTTGTCCAAATTGATGTTTGCGCACTAAAGCACAATCTAGCAGCAATTCGATAGTATTGTAAAGCGTGGCTCTACTGACACGGTAGTTTTTGTTTTTCATTTTGACATAGAGGTTTTCTACATCAAAATGTTCTTCACTATCATAAATTTCCTGAAGAACAGCATAGCGTTCTGGAGTTTTTCGATGTCCTTTTTTTTCAAGATACTTTGTAAAAACATTTTTTACAATTTCTTGGTTTTTGGCGTTATCTGTAGAAATGAGTGTCATATTAGGCAAAGATAAATTTTTTAGTTTAAAGTTTAAAGCTTCCGGTTTGTTTAGTTTCAAGTTTGTTAACATTCAAGTTCTAAAATAGGTTTCTGACAGAAAAACTTGAAACTTTTCTAAGTTTGATACACTCTGGTAACCTTTTCAATTCCATCAACTTTTTTGATATTAGTGATCAGTTTCTTTAAGATAGTATTATTTTGGACAATTACAGTAACTTGTCCATGAAATATACCGGCATCAGTACTTAAAGAAATACTCTGGATATTAACATGCATATTATTCGAAATCACTTTTGTTAGTTGGTTTGTAAGTCCTAGAACGTCCATTCCTGTTATTTTTAAGACCGCTTTGAATTCTTCTTGTGCAGAACCAATCCATCTGGCCATGATTATCCTATAGGCATAGTTGGATTGCATCCCTATGGCATTTGGACAATCTTTTTTATGGACTTTTATCCCTTCATTTATAGTTACAAACCCAAAAACATCATCCCCAGGAATTGGGTTGCAACAGGGGGATAATTTATAGTCTAGTTTGTCTTGTTCTTTCCCAAAAACAAGCATGTCATAACCGCTGGTTACAACTGGTTTATGTATGTCTTCGTCTTCGGCTGTACTAGGGGAACGCTTTATTTTATTTTTGAAAAAATTAATAAAAGTGTTGCTCTTTTGCGCCGCATAATCTTTGAGTTGTTGGTTCTCTATAGCGCCAATTCCCACTTTGTAAAATAAATCTAAACTTGTTTTTAGTTTAAAAAAATTGACTAACTCATTGACAACTTGTTCGCTTAGGGTTATTTTTAAATGTTTTAATTTTCGGGTAAGTAGTTCTTTTCCTTCTTCACCAATTCTCTTAGTGTTTTCGTTTAGAACGTTTTTTATTTTCGTTGTGGCTCTCGAGGTGGTTACATAGTCAAGCCAGTTTATTGTAGGTTTTTGATGTTGTGAGGTGATAACTTCTATTTGATCACCGCTTTTTAATACGTAATTCAAAGGGACTAACTTCCCATTAACACGAGTTCCTCTGGTGCGAATTCCTATTTCAGAGTGAATGCAGAATGCAAAATCCAGCGAAGTAGCTCCTTTGGGTAACGATTTAATATCTCCTTTTGGGGTAAATACAAAAATTTCTTTTGAATATAAATTCATTTTGAAATCTTGTACAAAATCTACAGCATTCGTTTCGGAATTTTCTAGTGCTTCTTTTAGTAAATTTAACCAAAGATCCAGGCCGTTTTCTTCGGTTACTCCGTTTTTATATTTGTAATGGGCAGCATATCCTTTCTCAGCAATTTCATCCATACGTTCGCTTCGAACTTGTACTTCTACCCATCGTCCTTTTGGACCCATGACGGTTATGTGTAAGGCTTCATAACCTGTTGATTTTGGCGATGAAATCCAATCACGCAAACGACTAGGACTCGGTCTATAATGATCGGTTACTATAGAATATATTTTCCAAGCAATAAATTTCTCGTCGTGCGGATTTGATTTGTACACAATACGTAGTGCAAACTTATCATAGACTTCTTCGAAGCTTACATTTTGGGCTTGCATTTTTCTTCGAATCGAATAAATAGATTTTGGTCGGCCTTTTATAATATATTCAACACCTTCGTCATCCAGTGATTTTTTAAGAATATCAGAAATGTCTTTTATGTAGGCGTCTTGTTCTTCTTTGGTCTCTTTTATTTTACTTACAATTTCATTATAAACAGCAGGTTCAGTATATTTTAATCCTAAGTCTTCTAACTTTGTTTTAATGTTGTACAAGCCCAATCGATGAGCGAGTGGAGCATATATGTACAGAGTTTCAGATGCAATTTTGGTTTGTTTATCCTCTCGCATCGAATCCATTGTTTGCATATTATGCAAACGATCGGCTAGTTTAATCAGAATTACGCGGACATCATCATTCAGCGTTAATATCATTTTGCGAAAATTCTCAGCTTGCATGGAAACATTCCAGTCTCTTTGCACTAGCGATATTTTTGTCAATCCTTCAACGATTTGAGCGACTTTAGGATTAAACAAACGTTCGATATCCTTAACCGTAATTGGAGTGTCTTCAACCACATCATGAAGTAATGCAGCCGCAATAGACGTTGCTCCCAAACCTATTTCCGAAGCAACAATTTTTGCCACAGCAACAGGATGAAAGATATAGGCTTCACCTGATTTTCTTCGTTGTTCTTTATGCGCTTCGACCGAGACATCAAATGCTTTTCGGATGAGTTTTTTATCGTCATCACTCAAAGTTTGATAGCTTATGCGTAACAATTCTTTATATTCTTGCGCAATTGCTTTGTTTTCTTTTTCTATATCTATTTCAGTCATAACGAGCGTAGTTCAATTTTTAAAAATAGAAATTAGTTGGGAGATATGCAAGAAAAAATATTATTCTGTTTTTAATTAGTAAAATTTGATATTCAACACGATTATTGCACTTTACTAAAATCTAAATCTTGAAAATCATAACTAAAATCGGTTAATTCAGAAATAGGTTTCATAGTTAATCTAACGGCTTTTCCTGTGGCGTCACATTCAAAAAACAAATGCGCATCAGCATGAAAATAAGCATTATCCCATTTCACCACATAATTGGTGTCCTTGTATAAAAAAACTTCGCCAGAAAGTTGTGGAGAACGTTTTGAAGCAAAGTACAATCGTCCTTTTTTTTCTGAAAGTAGTACTTCTCCAAACCAATTATCTTTGTATGTTCCGGTAAAACTCTTGAAATCAATTTTAATTTTGTCTTTTTTATTCTTGGCTACGGTTGCCCAAACTTCATCAGTCACCTTATCGGCAGAGGCTTCGTTTTGTTTTAAACTGGCACTATAATTAGTCACATAATCGGCTGACTGGACTCCTATATAACTGTCTTTTATCGTATTGGTAATCGCTCTAAAAGCGGCGCCTGATTGTTGATTGGTTAACACAATAATTCCTAGATTCAGTTCTGGTAAAAGGGTGACTTGAGTAACGATTCCTTCTAATCCGCCTGTATGAGTTACCTGTTTGTATCCTTTTACATCACTCAAAAACCAACCTAATCCATACCCGCTGAAATGCGTGTTGTAAGGAGGTTTTGCGGTTGCAGGAATTATGGTTTGTAACTGCCACATTTCATTATGTTCTTTTTTAGAAAATAATTGTTTATTGTCAGCGGCATATTTTCCGTCGTTCATTTGCATAACTGCCCATTTGCTTAAGTCATTTACACTAGAGTAAATACCGGCTGCGGCATCAAATAGTTGGTTTTGGTACCGCTTGATTACTTTTAGTTTTCCGCCAATAGGAACGTGCGGTGCAATGATGTTTGTAGTGTCTTTTAAACGTAAAAAAGAAGCGGCGCTATGATTCATTTCTAAGGGTTTCATCATGCGTTCTTCAACAAAATCACACCAAGTTAAGCCACTAGCAACTCGAATGACTTCTCCAGCAACAATGTATAGCAAATTGTCATAATCATATTGTGTTCTAAATGCCGAAACCGGTTTTAAATACTGTAAATTTTGAATGATATCTTGTGCAGTAAAATCACTTCCGTCAGGCCAAATCATCAAATCGCCAGCGCCAAGTCCTAATCCGCTACGATGAGTCAATAAATCCCTAATTGTAAATTCATTGGTAACGTACTCATCATACATCTTAAAATTAGGCAGGTATTTGATGACTTTATCGTCCCATTTTACTTTTCCTTCATCAACTAACATTGCCAAAGCCGCACTTGTAAACGCTTTACTATTGGATGCAATTCCAAAAAGCGTGTTTGCATCAACTTTTTCATTGGTCAAAACTGATTTTACACCGTATCCTTTTGCATGAATAATCTTCCCGTCTTTGACAATAGCCACTGCAATTCCGGGAACATTGAATGTTTTTAAAGTGCGATTTACTAATTCATCCACTTGAGTCGAACTAATTTGCGCGAAAGAAAGTGTAGCTGAAAGTAAAGTGATTGCAAGGAATAAGTTCTTTTTCATAGTATTTATATTTTATTTTTTAATTTGAAGTCAAAAATCGATAATCTAAAATCCTCGTTGTCTTTTAGCTTCAAAAATCAAGATGGCCGCTGCAACCGAAACATTCATAGAATCGATTTCGCCTTGCATTGGAATAATAATATTTTGGGTAGCTTCTTTTCTCCATTGCTCTGTTAATCCTGTCGCTTCGGTTCCCACAACTAGTGCAGTGGGAGTAGTGTAATCTTGCGTATGATAGGAAGTGGAGTTTTGTAAAGTCGCACAATAAAAGTTGATTTTTCGTTCTTTCAAAAAACCAATAATTTCAGATGTAGTTCCAGTTGCAATTTGGTTGGTAAACAAACAGGCTACACTAGAACGCACAATATTTGGGTTGTATAAATCGCTTTTTGGATTAGCAATAATCACAGCGTCCAGATTCGCGGCATCGGCAGTGCGTAATAAAGCACCAATATTCCCTGGTTTTTCGGGCGCTTCAGCAATAAGAATCAATGGATTCTTAGATAATTTCAAATCGGACAACTGCATCGGTTTTGTTTTGGCTACAGCCAAAATTCCTTCGGTAGTATCGCGATAGGCTAATTTTTGATAGACTTCTTTATTGATTTCAATCAGCTCTGCAGTTTTAGATAATTCTCTGGCTTCATTTTCTGAACAAATTTCGGGTAAAAACAATAGTGTTTCCATTTCGTAACCACCTTTTACAGCAATTGAAATTTCGCGTTTGCCCTCCATTAAAAAAGTACCGGATTGTTTGCGTGCTTTTGCTTTTTCCTGCAATTGCACTAAAGATTTTATACATGGATTTTGTATCGAAGTGATTTGTTTCAAGATTTTCAACTATTTAATTAATAGCAACAAAGATACATAGAGAAAATGCAGTTTTTAGTATAGGATTTGAATATTTCTTAGATAGTGCCAGAATGTTTAATTATGGGAGTTTAAGGCTGATTTTACTAGAATTTTCTTTATTTTTGTACCATTTTTAAAATTTAAAATCCCAATTCAAATGTTTCAATTACTGGAGATCATTGGTACAATGGCTTTTGCTATGTCAGGCGCATTGACAGCCATGAATAAAAAAATGGATCCTTTTGGGGTGTTTATTATTGCATTTGTAACTGCGGTTGGCGGCGGAACCTTGCGTGATGTCTTGATTGGCAGAACCCCTGTGGGATGGATGCTGGACATAAGATATGTTTATCTAATCATCGTTGGGTTTATTTTGGCCATACTTTTTCGAAAAAAATTCGACAGATTAAGAACGTCTCTGTTCTTGTTTGACACGATTGGTTTGGGTGTTTTTACTTTAATTGGTCTTGAAAAAGGAATCAATATAGGACTTCATCCTGTTATTTGTATTGCATTAGGTACCATTACGGCTTGTTTTGGCGGCGTGATTCGTGACATCTTGTGTACTGAAATCCCTGTTATTTTTAGAAGAGAAATATATGCCACGATTTGTATTTTTGGTGGGATTGTCTTTTTCCTGCTTCGAAAGCTGAATTTGGAAAATGATTTTTTATATTTAGCAACTTCAATTATTATTATTACGATTCGTTTAATGGCCGTGAAATTCAAATGGTATTTGCCTACTTTAGAACATAAATAATAAATGCCTAATTTCACGAAGTCTAAAACTCAACAGTGAAAAATTATTCTGTCCAACAATATCAGCAAAGTGAATGTGCTAATTGGAATGCCTTTATTGGTCAGGCCAAAAATGCTACTTTTTTGTTTCACCGAGATTTCATGGAATACCACAAAGACCAATTCGAGGATTTCTCTTTGATGATTTTTGATAACAAAAAGCTAGTTGCTGTTTTGCCTGCAAATAAAGTTGGAAACATAGTTTATTCTCATCAAGGTTTGACTTATGGCGGATTGGTTTATTCTCCTAAATTAAATGGAGAAAAAGTAGCAGCAATTTTAGATTCTCTTTTGTCTTTTTTTAAAAAAAAGGAGGTACAATCATTCTATTTTAAACCTATCCCTTCATTTTATTCTTCAAAAGGTAACGCCGAAACAGATTTTTTCATGATTAAAAAAGGTGCTTTTTTGGAGAGAAAAGAAATGAATTTAGCCATCAATTTAGCAATGCCTTTGACAATTTCAAAAAGCAAATTAAAACATTTCAGGAAAATTGAAGAGCTAGATTTAAAACTGATAGAGGAACATCAATTGGAATCATTTTGGAAATTGGTTTTAGTGCCAAGACTATTGGAAAAACATGACACTAAACCGGTACATACACTAAAAGAAATAACAGGTCTAAAAGAAAATTTTCCTAATAATATCAAACAGTTTTCAGTGTATTATGAGAATGTTATTGTTGCCGGAATTACAGTATTCGAAACAGAAACTGTTGTGAAATCGCAATACGGGGCCACCACTAAAAAAGGGGAGGAGTTGCGAGCACTGGATTTTCTATTTATCAATTTAATAAAAAAATACAAGAGCGAAGGAAAACTTTTTTTTGATATGGGAATTGTTAATGACGCCAATGAAAATGGATATCACGCAGGACTTTTGAAGCAAAAAGAAGAATTAGGCTGCTCAGTTTATAGTCAGGATTTTTATAAAATGAACCTTATATGATACCATTTCTTGATTTAAAAAAGATTAATAAACCTTATGAAATTGCTTTTCAGGAAAAACTGAAATCAATTTTAGATAATGGTTGGTATGTTTTAGGGAATGAAGTCAAGGAATTTGAAACTAATTTTGCCAACTATTGTGGTGCAAAACACTGCATTGGAGTAGGAAATGGCCTTGATGCTTTAGTTTTGATTTTTAAAGGATATATTCAGCTAGGGAAATTAAAAATAGGTGACGAAGTTATTGTTCCGGCTAACACGTATATTGCTAGTATTCTGGCTATTTTGCAAGCGGATTTAGTCCCTGTTTTGGTCGAGCCAAAGTTGGAAACCTATAACATTAATCCAGATTTAATTCAAGAAAAAATTGCATCTAAAACCAAAGCGATTTTAGTCGTTCATCTTTACGGACAATTGGCGCAAATGAATGCAATTCATGAAATTGCTGTTGCAAATGGTTTGTTGGTTGTTGAAGATGCGGCTCAGGCTCACGGAGCAGTCAGCAATCTAAAAGCAGCAAGCAAAAATAAAAAATCGAGCGTAGCATATAGTTTTTATCCAGGGAAAAATTTAGGCGCATTAGGCGATGGAGGTGCAGTTACAACAAATGATTCCGAATTGGCTACAGTCATTCAATCGCTTCGGAATTATGGTTCAGAAACGAAATATTACAATGATTATATAGGTGTAAATTCAAGATTAGACGAACTGCAAGCCGCCTTTTTGAATGTGAAATTACCAAATTTAGATGCTGATAATGAAAAGAGAAGAAAAATTGCTAAACGGTATTTGTCTGAAATTAAAAACGATAAAATAACGCTTCCATTTTGGGATTTGTCAAATAATCATGTTTTTCATTTGTTTGTCATTCGCTCTGAAAATAGAACTGATTTACAAGACTTTTTACTGAAAAATGGAATTCAAACCGTAATACATTATCCCATTGCATCACACCAACAAAAAGCGTTGTCAAACTGGAATCATTTGTCTTTCCCGATTACTGAAAGAATTCATGATGAAGTATTGAGTTTGCCCATGAGTCCGGTTTTGACAGCCGATGAAGTGGATTTTGTTGTTAGAATTTTAAATCAATTTTAAATTGAATTTCTTTAAGAAAATAGGGCAAACTCAATTATTCAAAATCTCTTCTTTAAATAGCTTGAGCATTTTGATTAAAATGGGTATTGCATTGATAACTTCTAAAATGATTGCTGTTTTTGTTGGCCCAGGTGGCATGGCTTATATTGGCAATTTTCGAAATTTTATGACTTCATTGGAGGGAATTTCAACCTTGGCTTTTTCCTCAGGTGTTGTAAAATATGTTGGGGAAAATGAAGATAAAGAGAAGGAACTTACTAAAATAATCACTACTGTATTAGTTACTTTTTTGGTTTTTTCAACCGTATTAGGTTTCTTAATTTTTGTTTTTTCTGATTTTCTTTGCGCAAAATTTTTCGGCAATAATTTGCAGTACGAAATCGTATTTAAAGTAGTTGCTATTGTTTTGCCGTTTAGCGTTGTTTCAGTGCTTTTTGTTAGTATTATCAATGGTTTAGGTAGCTATAGTAAGTTGATTTATGCTACAATTATTAGTAATATTGTAGCGTTAGTGTTGACAGTACTATTGATTTATGAGTTTAAATTAGTTGGAGCACTTCTTTCGATAGCATTGAATCCTACTATTCTTTTTACGATAAATTTTTTCTATGTACCCAAGGAATTGCAGCTATTGAGTAGGATTAATCTAAAACAATATGATTTTTCAGTGCTAAAAAAGCTGGCTGGATTTTCAATTATGATTTTACCTTCGTTTTTATTAAATCCGTACGTGATACTAGAAATCAGAAAATTCTTGATTATAAATGTAGGACTGTACGAGGCTGGTTTTTGGGAAGCAATGAGTCGGGTTTCAAACTTATATTTGATGTTTGTAAGTACTTTGGTCAGTCTTTATTTTTATCCAAAATTAATAAAAGCTAAAAATGAATTCGAAACAAAACAAGTTTTTTTGAACTTTTACAAATCTATTTTACCTCTATTTATTGCGTGCTCGATAGGCATTTATTTTTTACGGTTTTGGATTTTAAAAGTACTTTTTAGTTCCGAATTTTTGCCTGTTTCTGACTTGTTTCTATGGCAAATTATTGGTGATTTCTTTAGAATTTGTGGAATGATTTTAGGTTTTCAATTTCTAGCAAAAAAAATAATATTACATTACATTTTATTTGAATTTTTTTCGAATCTATTTCTCTATTTTTTCAGCATTTATTGCATCCAATTGATAGGAATTCAAGGGGTACTTATGGCTCAAGCGGCTGAATATTTTTTATACTTCCTTGTTTTAGTATTTTACTTTCGTAAAATTATATTTTAGGAACATCTTTATTTTATAAAATATGAACAACAATTTGCTGATAACCATTTTTGTGCCGGT
>RRZU010361958.1_pt1 | contig 19831 bp, 17 predicted proteins | sample 2165561 | NCBI WGS metagenome assembly RRZU01 (sample SAMN10456909, study PRJNA506462) | wastewater metagenome | isolation source: wastewater sludge | place: USA: Moscow, Idaho | reverse complement strand
CCAATCAGGTCCTCGGCGTCTTTCATCCCGACCTGGTGGGTATCCAGGTGCGTGTTCTGCAGCGACTCGGTAGCTCGCACGCACTGTCCGTCTTTGGTCGTGAAGGTCTCGACGAGATCTCGATTTCCGGTGAGACGCTGGTCGGTGAGCTGAAGAACGGTCGCGTCGAGGAGTACACCGTCCATCCGGAACAGTTCAACCTGCCGGTGCACGACCCGAGGGTTCTGCGCGTGGCCAACGTCGAGGAGTCCAAAACCATGTTGCTGGCCGCGCTCGAAGACCGGATTGGTGCCGCGCGCGACATCGTCGCCCTCAACGCCGGCGCCAGCATCTACGTCAGTGGCCTGGCCGCGACGCTGGCGGATGGAGTCGATAAGGCTTTCGAAGCGCTAACCTCGGGTGCCGCGCGCGCCCGGCTCGACGATTTCGTGAAATTCACGCAACGCTTTGCGGCCTGATGGACTTGCCGGGAGGATTTGCCATGGCAAGACCACAGCTTGAACGACACTTCGACGCGGCAGCTTATCTCGCCTGGGAAGAGACTCAGGAAGAGCGTCACGAATACCTGTCGGGTGAAGTGTTCGCCATGCTGGGCGTGCGCCAGGCACACAATCTCGCGACCCTGAACCCGTATACCAGTTTGCGCCAGGCGCTCAAATGAGCGACGTCCTCAAGCGGATTCTTGCCGTCAAGCGTGACGAAGTCGCCACGTCGAAAGTCGAAACCCCGCTCGCCGCGATGCGCAGCGCAGCCGAAGCACAGCCAGTGCCGCGCGATTTTCTTGGCGCAATCCGGAACCGAATCGCCGCCGGCAAGCCGGCAGTGATCGCCGAGATCAAGAAGGCCAGCCCGTCCAGAGGCGTCCTGCGTTCTGATTTTCGCCCCGCCCGGATCGCTGCCAGTTATGAACAACATGGCGCGGCATGTCTATCGGTGCTCACCGACCGTCGGTTTTTCCAGGGGGCACCAGCATACCTGCAGGCGGCGCGTGCCGCCTGTGAATTGCCGGTGTTGCGCAAGGACTTTCTGATTGACGCGTATCAGGTTCACGAAACCAGGGCGATGGATGCCGATGCGATCCTGCTCATCGCTGCGGCACTCGATCTGCCGGCGATGCGTGATTTTGAAGCCATCGCCGACAGTCTCGGCATGGCGGTGCTCGTCGAAGTGCATAATGCTCAGGAGCTTGATCTCGCCTTGCAGCTTCGCACCTTGCTGATCGGTATCAACAACCGCAACCTGCGCAGCTTCGAAGTCAACCTGCAAAACACCCTTGAACTTCTGCCCTATCTCCCGGCTGACCGCATCGTCGTCACTGAAAGCGGCATCCTCTCTACCCGCGACGTGCAACTGGTGCGCGACCATGGCGTCAATGCCTTTCTCGTTGGCGAAGCCTTCATGCGTGCTGTCGACCCTGGCGAAGCGCTGGCCGAGTTGTTCACCTGAATCTTATTAGCGCCGTCCAGCCCGTACGGCAAGCGGAACGAATGCTTCTGCGCGCTTGCATCGTGTTCGACCGACCGGCCCCCAAGCCTGACCTGAATACAAACTGCCCATGCGCAGCAACCAGGCTGCCGAGGCGCACTTTCCCAAGACAAATGGCGAGTCCTGTTGCAAAAACCCAACAACCTCTGGCCCGCATTCCAGGAAAGCGTTCAGGGAACTTGCTCAGGCCATCGCCGTTTGCCAGAATCGCTGCAACTTCTCGTTTCTTTTTCGAGAGGTCCAGTTTGATGGAGCAGCAGCGAGCTTCATTGATCTCAAACCTAGAGGAGATTCACCATGCAAAAGAAACTCATCGCACTGGCAGTCGCCAGCCTGGCCTCGGGCGCTGCTTTTGCCCAGACCAACGTCACCATGTACGGTATTGCCGATGCCGGCTATGCGTATAGCACCGGCGACGCCGGCAATGGTATTCGCAACGTCGCCGGCGTCCCGGTACGCGTAAATGTTCCGGGCACCAACACCTTCAGCGGCATCGTTTCCGGCATTCTCAGCGGCTCGCGCCTCGGTTTTCGTGGTGAGGAAGCACTCGGCAACGGCCTGAAGGCGATCTTCACGCTCGAGTACTCGCTCAACATCGACAACAACAGCGGCGTCGGCAACACCGGCGGCCTCAACGCCCGCCAGCAGTACGTCGGCCTCTCCGGCGCCACCTGGGGTACCGTCGCTCTTGGTCGCCAGTATTCTCCGGGTTACCAGGCAACGGTCAATAACGACCCGATGGGTGGTGCCCTGGTCGAATCGCAATCCTTCCTTTCCGCCAACGCCGGTTACACCATCACCCCGAACAGCCCCGCTCGCTGGGACAACGCTCTGACCTACACCAGCCCGAATTGGGGCGGTTTCAGCGCCAAAGCCATCTACTCCTTCGGTGAGACCACGGACGCCGCCGGCACCTACAACGACAAGAACGTCAGCGTAACGGATAACAGCAAGTGGGCTGTCGGTGCCAACTATGCCAACGGCCCGCTCAACGTCGACCTGGTCTATCAGGCACGCGACAACATCCGGCCGTCTGGCACTCTCGCCATCAACTCGTTTGATACCCAGGAATGGTACATTGGTGCCAGCTTTGACCTGAAAATGGTCAAGCTCATGGGTAGCTGGCAGGGCATGAACGTCAGCAACTCTTCGCGGCTGATCAACAACAGCCAGGTCGACAGCCAGCTCTGGCAGGTTGGCGCAGTCATCCCGGTTCTCGCCGCCAGCAACATTCATCTGGGCTATGCCCAGCTGATGATGGATGGCAACAATCGGGCTGTGGTTCCGCTGACCGGCGACTCGCAGTCTGCCACCCTGGCCTGGACGACCGCCTTGTCGAAGCGCACCACCTTCTATGCAGGTTATGTCTGGGCCTCGAACGACAAAAAGGGCATTGCCGCAGCCCCGGTGGGTGGTGGCCTCCTGACCGGCGCGATTGGCTCGCGTGGCGAGGACAACAATACCTTCCTGGCGGGCATCCGTCACACCTTCTAATTTGACGTTGCTCCATTGCTTCCTGAAACGGGCGCTTCGGCGCCCGTTTTTTTTTTTCGTGAATCGTGCTGACCAGGCTGCGAATCTTGATCCGTTCAGCAACGTGACTAAAATACAACAATCTCTCTGCTCGGCTTTTCATGATCACTCATAAAGCTTGCCCCACCCCCGTGCCGCCTGCCACAATCGAGTCGACTTTCGCCGTTGGCTGCGCAGACGCATCGATACAGACGACTGGTGAAGAAATATTTTTTCTTCATTTTTTTGACCTACAGGAGAACTCACAAATGCAAAAGAAACTGATTGCCCTGGCAGTTGCCGGTCTGGCATCGGGTATTGCTTCCGCGCAGACCAACGTCACCATGTACGGCGTACTTGACTTGGCCTATGCTTACAGTTCAGGTAACGCCGGACGCAATGGTCTCGGAATCAAGATTCCGGGCACGAACACCTTCAGCGGTATTACCGGCGTCGGCGCCGGGAATCGCCTCGGCTTCAAGGGCGAAGAAGCGCTGGGCAATGGCCTGAAAGCAGTGTTTACCCTCGAGTACGGCCTCGACCCGGACCTCAACTGCGGCATCGGCACCTGCGGTCTGAACGCCCGCCAGCAGTTCGTCGGACTGGCGAGCAACTATGGTACCGTCGCCCTCGGTCGTCAATACGCTCCGGGTTTTAACGCGACCGCCAACAACGACGCACTCGACGCGAGCGATTTTGGCATTCAATCAAGCCTCAGTGCGATCAATGGCATGACGATCACGCCGAACAGCCCGGCCCGTTTCAACAACGCCATCACCTATACCAGTCCCGATCTGTCCGGCTTCAAGGCAAGTGCCATTTACAGCTTCGGCGAGACCCGCGACGCTTCTGGCGGCTACAACGACAAGCAGGTCAGTACCACGGATAACGGCAAATACGGTCTTGGCCTGAACTATGCCAATGGTCCGATCAATTTCGACGCCGTCTGGCAATCGCGTACCAATGTCGTTGTCCCGACCGCTGCCCCTCCATACCAGTTGGCCGGTACCGGCAAGAGCATCAACGAATGGTACGTCGGCGGCAGTTACGACTTCAAGATCGTCAAGGCTTTTGCCAGCTACCAGGCCCTCGACAACAACAACAATGTGCGCAGGTACGGCGGGATCGATTCCAGCGACCTCTGGACCGTTGGTCTGACCGCACCGATCGGTCGCGGCACCCTCGGGCTGAGCTATGGCAGGCTGACGACCGACCGCAACTATGCCTCGGATGGCGTCAGCTGGGGTGCCGGAACCCAGTACACCTATCCGCTGTCGAAGCGCACCTCCTTGTATGCAGCCTACAGCTATTTCAGCAACAACAACAACGTTCTCCTTCCTGGTCAAGCAATCGCCATACCGGGAATCGTCGGTGCCACAGGCGAAAGCAACTACGCACTCGGTACCGGCATTACACACAGCTTCTGATTCCAGTCTGTTCGCAGCATCAACGGGCGCCCTGGCGCCCGTTTTTTCACCGAAGAAGCAACACCGACCAAACATCTCGCTTGCGTCCAGAGCTGGCATTCTGTAGAATTTCCGCCTTTCGACCCAAGCACCAGTTTTTGATAGGGAAAAACATCCATGGCCAACAGCGCACAAGCTCGCAAGCGTGCCCGCCAAGCCGTCAAGCAACGCGCCCACAACACCAGCCTGCGCTCCAGCCTGCGGACCGCCGTCAAGCGTGTGCAAAAGGCCATTCTGGCTGGCGACAAAGCGGCGGCGCAGAGCATTTACCAGGAGTCGGTATCGGTGATCGACCGCATCGCCGACAAGAAGATCATCCACAAGAACAAGGCCGCACGCCACAAGAGCCGCCTTTCGGCTCAGGTCAAGAGCCTCGGCGCATAAGCTTTCCTGGATCGTCTGAAGCGGCGCCTGCGGGCGCCGTTTCTTTTGGTCGACGGGCTGGGCCATCCACAGGCAACACCCGCCCAGCGCCATCCGCTTGGCCCGTGCTCACGCTGCCCGCATACCCCTTGCGCCGAATCGCAGTGGGCGGGGGCTTGGCGATCAAGGTATAATCTCGCGATCGAGAGTCAATATTAGGTCGTGCTAATATTACCATTGTGACGGGGAATGTTATGGCTGCGGTGAAGATGGACATGGAACAGGCTCGCTTCAACATGATCGAGCAACAGATCCGCCCTTGGGAGGTGCTGGATCCGGAAGTACTGGGAGTGCTTGCAGCAGTCAAGCGTGAAGTCTTCGTCCCCGAGGCGCTCAAGGCACTGGCGTTTGCCGACCTGGAGTTACCGATTGGCAACGGCCAGACGATGCTGCCGCCGAAGATCGAGGCGCGCATTCTCCAGGAAGTGGGGGTCAGGAATACCGACATCGTTCTTGAGGTGGGTACCGGCAGTGGGCATATGGCTGCTCTTCTCGCTTCAAAGGCCGAGTATGTTTATAGCGTCGAGATCGATCCGGTCCTCGCCGAAACCGCCCGCCGTAACCTGCGGCGTGCCGGCGTAACCAACGTCAGCGTCGAAACGGGTGACGCCTCACAGGGCTGGTCCGGCCACTCCCCCTACGATCTGATCGTCATCTCGGGTTCCCTGCCCGAACTGCCCGACGTATTTCTGCAGCAACTCAAGCTTGGCGGCCGCCTCACGGCGTTCATCGGTGAAGCGCCGGTGATGGAAGCTCAGTTGATCATTCGCACCGATGACAAGGCGTTCAACACCATCAATTTCTTTGAAACCGTGGTCGCGCCCTTGACCACCAGGAAGCGCCAGAGCTTCGTCTTCTAACGGCCTCCTGGCGCTCGATGCAGCACCTCCCTGCGCTCGAACTGGCCAACTGGCTGTTGGCGGCAACAACTCCGTCGCCTACTGAAAGTGAGTTCGTGTCATGCCCCTGAAACTCCGCGCCGGCAGGATCAGCCTCGTGCTGGTGGCTCTCCTGTCGGCTGCTTCCGCAAGGGCAGCCGACCTGCTGCAGGTCTATCGCAATGCCCTCGCCTACGACGCCCAGTACGCGGCTGCGCGTGCGGCCGCCGAAGCCGGACGCGAGAAGCTACCGCAGGCGCTCGCCGGCCTGTTGCCGACCATCGGGGCGACCGGCAACACCTTCTGGAACGACACCAACTACAAGGTCACGATCGGACCCGACCGGCAAAGCTACCAGAACAAGTACAACAGCAACAGCTTTGGCGTGAACCTGACGCAACCGCTGTTCCGCTGGCAGAATTTCGTCCAGTACGGTCAGTCGAAGCTGCTGCTGATGCAGACCGAGGCCAACTTTGCGCAGGCCGGACAGGATCTGATCCTGCGCGTCGCCCAGGCGTATTTTGACGTGCTCTTCGCGATCGAGAACCTGCGCGCGGTGCAGGCCAACAAGACGGCGATCGCTCAGCAACTCGAACAGGCGAAGAAGAATTTCGAGGTCGGCACGGCAACCATCACCGATACCTATGAATCGCAATCGCGCTTCGACCTGGCGACTGCGCAGGAGATCGCTGCCGACAATGACCTGGAAGTGAAGCGTTATGCGCTACGCGTGCTGGTCGGCAAGGATCCGGGGGAACTGAATCGGCTGAAACCGCAAGCGGTGATGGAACCACCGCAACCGGCAAGCATGGAACCATGGGTAGAGGCGGCAGAACGTGACAGTTTTATCGTCCAGGCACAACAGGCAGCAGCCGAAGCGGCCAGCAAGGGAGTCGACATCAGCCGTGCGGCTCATTATCCGACGCTCGATGTAGTCGCCAACTACGGGCAGAACAATGGCCCGGGGCAGTTTGGGGTCGGCTCGATCGACACCAGCACCGGCCAGATTGGCCTACAGCTCAATATCCCGATTTTTCAGGGCGGGGCTGTCAACTCGCGAACCCGTGAAGCCATTGCCAGGCGCGACGGGGAACGGGCCTCGCTGGACAATGCAATCCGCAACGCAGCCCTCGGCGCGCGCCAGTCCTATCTCGGCGTGGTCAATGGCCTCGCCGGAGTTCGCGCACTCGAAGCGGCGCTGGTTTCCAGTCTCAGCTCACTGGAGTCGAACCGGCTGGGCTACGAGGTCGGGGTACGTATCAACATCGACGTGCTCAATGCCGAGAATCAGGTCTACGTCACCCGGCGCGATCTGGCCAAAGCTCGTTTCGACACCCTGATCAGCCAGCTCAGGTTGAAGGCTGCGGTTGGATCGCTCGCCGAAAGCGACCTGGAACGGATCAATTCGCTGTTCGAAGCGCCATAAGCCGCTCGATCAATGCCATGGTGCGCGCCGTCGCTCCGCGGTGCGTCTGACTGAAAGTTTTCGCGGCAGCACGCATGGCCAGCAGCGCTTGCGGATGCTGGAGCAGATCTCTTGCCGCAATGGCCGCTTCGCTGGCATTCGAAACCGCACGCGCAGCCCCGCAAGCAATGGCATCTGCACTGGCCTGGGCAAAGTTGAAGCGATGCGGGCCAAGCAGGACCGGGCAGCCGCAGGCAGCCGCCTCGATCAGGTTCTGGCCGCCAAAAGGCAGCAAGGTACCCCCCATCAGGGTCAGATCAGCGAGCGCGTAAAAGGCGGCCATTTCACCCATGCTGTCGCCCAGCCAGACCTGCATTTCGCGGCCTGGCAAGGTTTCCGCACTTCTGCGGCAGAATGCCAGCCCGCGCTTGCCAATCAGTTCGGCGACCTCGGCAAAACGTTGCGGATGACGCGGCACCAGCAGCAAGAGCAAGTCGGGAATGTTCATTCCCATGAAGGCGTCGAGAATCAGCGCTTCCTCGCCTTCTCGTGTACTGGCGGCCAGCCAGACCGGGCGGGCAGAGAGCGCCTGCCGCCAGCAAGCTCCCTGCCGGAGCATGGCCGGCGCCGGGGTTACATCGAACTTGAGGTTGCCGCAGACGCTGACCTGGCGAGCGCCGATCTTCTGCAGGCGTTCGGCGTCGGCGGCGGTCTGTGCCGCAATCGCGCTCAACGATGCCAGGGCTGGCCGGATCAGGCTCGGCAAGCGTGCATAGCCGCGCTGCGAACGTGCGGACAGGCGAGCGTTGATCAAAGCCATCGGCAGCTTGCGTCGCCTGGCCGCCTCGATCAGGTTGGGCCACACTTCAGATTCCATCAGCAAGCCGATTTGGGGCTGAAGGTGGTCGAGAAGGCGCCCGCAGGCAGCAGGCAGGTCATAAGGCAGATAGGCCTGCATCAGCCGCCCGGGATGCCGCGCCAGCAACTCCTGAGCGGTCGTCCGACCGGTCGGCGTCATGTGCGTCAGCAGCACACCGTGCCCAGGGTAGGCACGCAGCAGCGAATCGATCAGCGGTGCCGCGGCACGTGTCTCGCCGACCGAAACGGCGTGCAGCCAGAGCAGCGGCAGGGGTGGACGCGAGGCGTAGAAGCCGTGCCGCTCGCCCAGCTGCTGCAGGTACTCGGGCTGCCGGCGCGCTCGCCAGAGCAGGCGCAGCCAGACCAGCGGCATGGCCAGATAGAAGAGCAGCGAATACAGCAGACGGCTCATCGGCGCAGGATCTGCTCGGTGACCGTCAGCACCTCGCTGACCGACGGCGGAGCACCGGCGCCGCCGAGATTGCGTACGATGCCGCTGCCATGGACTCCGGTCAGCGCCGGGTCGGTCGCGATGTACAGGGCGATGACCGGTACGCGCAGGGCCGCGGCGAGGTGCGCGAGGCCGGTATCGACGCCAATGGTCAGGCTGGCCCGTGCAATCAGCGCGGCGACCTGCGGCAGGCTCAGAGGTGGCGCCAGCACTGCAGCCGTGACCGCGGCGGCGATACGTTCGGCACGTTGCCGTTCGACCGCGTTGCCGGCCGGCAGGACCGGCGTCAGTCCGCGCTCGCAAAGAGCCTGGCCAAGCTCGCACCAGTGCATTTCATCCCACAGCTTGTCGTCGCGACTGGTCGCCGTCAGCAGAACCACCAGACGATCTGCACTGAGCCAGTCGGTTTCGATCGTCGGCGCCGAAATCCCGTAGTCGAGCGGCAGGTCGACCGGGTAGTCGAAAGCAGCAGCAGCCAGCCAGCGGTTGCGTTGTACCGCATGCACATTGCGAGGAATGACGAAGGTCTGGTCATAGAACCGCGCTGCCAGGGGTTCACGCGCGGCTTCGGCGGCATAACCGCAATGCCTGCCCTGCGCTTGCCGAGCAATCAGCGCGCTCTTCAGCAATCCTTGCGTATCGAGCACGATGTCGTACGCCTTGCGGCTGATGAGTCGCCGGAAATCGCGCAGTTCACGCCAGGTGGCAAGCCGGCCAAGGTGCCGGCGCCAACGTCTGAGGGCAACCGGAATGACCTGGTCGAGCGCCGGATGCAGACGGGGAATATCGGCAAAGGACTCCTCGACACACCAGTCAATCCGCGCTCCGGGAAAGACATGACGCAGATCGCTGAGCACCGGCAGGTTGTGAATTACGTCACCGAGCGACGAGGTTTTTACCAGTAGGATGCGCATCGCTGGGCCAGGGTGATGAAGGCGGTAGCCGGGAAGTGCGCATTATAGGAGATGCCCAGCCTGCTGCACGGCTGGCGCACCATTGAAGCGCTATAATGCCGCCTCTTGCCATCCCTTCGCGGCGAGTCGGCCCTGTTCTGGAGACGCTGCAAATGAACTCCCCCATGATTCGTCCGGTCGTCCTTTGTGGAGGATCCGGGACCCGTCTGTGGCCGCTTTCGCGAACGCATTATCCCAAGCAGTTTCTGCGTCTGGTGGATGATTTTTCGCTGCTCCAGAACACCTTGCGACGACTCGACGGCCTCGCAGGACTTGGCAGGGCAATTGCCGTGGCCAACGAAAACCACCGTTTCCTGGTCGCCGAACAACTCCTGGAGATCGGGCTGCAGGCCGACATCCTGCTTGAGCCGGCCGCGCGCAATACCGCGCCTGCGGTCGCAGCGGCAGCGCTGCAGGCACTCGGTGAGGAAGGGGAGAAAGCTGCGCCGCTGCTGCTGGTGCTTCCCTCGGATCACGTGATTGCCGATGTCGCCGCTTTCCAGGACGCAGTCAGGGGGGCGATTCCGCACGCCAACGCCGGAGCTCTGGTCACCTTTGGTGTGTTGGCTGACCGCCCGGAAACCGGCTACGGCTATATTCGCCGTGGCGATCCAGTCAGCGGGGGCTATGCCCTCGCTCGTTTCGTCGAAAAACCCGATCCTGAAACTGCGCAAGCCTACCTGGATTCGGGCGACTACTTCTGGAATAGCGGCATGTTCCTGTTCCGCGCCGACACTTATCTCGAGGCACTCGACCGCTTCGCGCCGGCCATCCGCAACTGCGTTGCCACATCGATGGCGAGTGCGCGCCGCGATCTCGATTTTCTCCGCCTCGACCCGGTCGCTTTCGCGGCCAGCCCGTCGATCTCGATCGATTACGCAGTCATGGAAAAGACCGAGCGGGGGGTGGTCATTCCGCTCTCTGCCGGCTGGAACGACATCGGTGCCTGGGATGCGCTATCGACCATCGGCCAGACCGGTGCCAACAGCAACACACAACGCGGCGACGTGCACAGCGTCGACACCCGCGATTGCGTCCTGATCTCCGAAGGACGATTGCTCGCCACGGTGGGGGTCAGGGATCTGATCGTGATCGCCACCCCCGACGCGGTATTGGTGGCCGACAAGTCGAAAGCGCAGGAGGTCAAGGCGCTGGTCGAAGAATTGAAGTGCGCGACACGTTGCGAAACCGAATTCCGGCACATCGTGCATCGCCCCTGGGGTAGCTACGAGGGGTTGGCGAACGGCCCGCGCTATCAGGTCAAGCGCATCCTGGTCAAGCCAGGCGCGAGCCTCAGTCTGCAGAAGCATCATCATCGTGCCGAGCACTGGGTCGTCGTCAAGGGCACGGCGCTGATCGCGCGCGGCAACGAATCGCTGCTGCTCTCCGAAAACCAGTCGACCTATATTCCGCTCGGCGTGGTGCATCGCCTGGAAAACCCCGGCAAGATCGACCTCGAAATCGTCGAGGTTCAGTCCGGCAGCTACCTGGGAGAAGATGACATCGTTCGTCTGGAAGACAGCTACGGCAGATGAGTCCGATCGCCGATACCAACTTGACCTGGATTACGCCATGATCCGCCCGCCGGTCGCGACACGCATTCCCCCCACCCTGCTTGAAAGGCTCTCCCCATGATTCTGGTTACTGGCGGTGCCGGCTTTATCGGAGCCAACTTCGTTCTCGACTGGCTGGCACAGAGCGACGAGGCGCTGCTCAACCTCGACAAGCTGAGCTATGCGGGCAATCGCGAAAACCTCGCCTCGCTGACCAATGACCCGCGGCACCTCTTCGTGCACGGCGACATTGGCGACAGCGAACTGACGGACCGCCTGCTGGCGCAATACCAGCCGCGCGCGATCATCAATTTCGCCGCCGAATCGCACGTCGACCGCTCGATCCACGGCCCGGAAGACTTCATCCAGACCAACATCGTCGGCACCTTCCATCTGCTGGAAGCCGTGCGCGCTTACTGGAACGGCCTGCCCGACGAGGCCAGACGGGGCTTCCGCTTCCTGCAGGTATCCACCGACGAGGTCTATGGCTCCTTGTCCAGAGACGAACCCGCCTTCAGCGAAACCCATCGCTACGAGCCCAACAGTCCCTACTCGGCGAGCAAGGCAGCGAGCGACCACCTGGTACGCGCCTACCACCACACCTATGGCCTGCCGGTGCTCACCACCAACTGCTCGAACAACTACGGCCCCTACCACTTCCCCGAGAAGCTGATCCCGCTGATCATCGTCAACGCTCTCGCCGGCAAGCCCTTGCCGATCTATGGCGACGGTCAGCAGATTCGCGACTGGCTCTACGTCAAGGACCACTGCAGTGCCATCCGGCGCGTACTCGATGCCGGTCGTCCCGGCGAGACCTACAATATCGGCGGCTGGAACGAAAAAACCAATCTCGACATTGTGCATACGGTCTGTGCGCTGCTCGACGAGATCAGTCCGCGCGCCGACGGCAAGCCCTACCACGAACAGATCCGCTACGTGACCGATCGGCCAGGCCACGATCGACGCTACGCCATCGACGCCCGCAAGATCGAAAGGGAACTGGGCTGGAAACCGGCCGAAACCTTCGACACCGGTATTCGCAAGACTGTGCAGTGGTATCTGCAAAATCAGGACTGGGTTCGCCATGTCCAGTCCGGCGCCTACCGCGATTGGGTCGAGAAGAACTACGGCGAGCGCCAGCCATGAAGATCCTGCTCTTCGGCAAGCGCGGACAGGTCGGCTGGGAATTGCAGCGCAGCCTGGCGCCGCTTGGTCAGATCGTCGCCCTCGATTACGAAGGGGAAGGCAGCCTGTGCGGCAGTTTCACCGATCTCGCGGGACTGGCCGCCTGCGTGCGCGCAGTCGCTCCCGACGTCATCGTCAACGCTGCCGCTCATACGGCGGTCGACAAGGCCGAGTCGGAACCCGATCTGGCGAGAACCATCAACGCCCTGGCTCCCGGCGTTCTGGCCGAGGAAGCCGAGCGCCTCGGTGCCTGGCTGGTGCATTACTCGACCGACTACGTGTTTGACGGCAGCGGCGACTCGCCGTGGCGGGAAAGCGACCCGACCGGCCCGCTCGGGGTCTACGGAAAGACCAAACTCGCAGGCGAGCAGGCCGTGGCCTGCTGCGACCGGCATCTGATCTTCCGCACCAGTTGGGTCTTTGCCGCACGCGGCAACAACTTTGCTCGGACCATGCTGCGCTTGGCGAGCGAGCGCGATCAACTCCAGGTCGTCGCTGACCAGATCGGCGCGCCGACTGGCGCCGAACTGCTGGCGGACGTCACCGCACACGCCATTCGCAGCGTGCAGCAGCGCCCTGCCCTCGCCGGTCTCTACCACCTGGTGGCCGGCGGCGAAACCAGTTGGCACGGCTACGCACGGCATGTCATCGAACATGCCCGCCAGGCCGGCCGAGCGATTCGGATCGCCCCGGAAGCCATCGAAGCCGTGCCGAGCAGCGCCTACCCGCTCCCCGCGCCACGCCCCCGCAACTCCCGTCTCGACACGCGCAAGCTGCAGGCCGCCTTTGACCTGGTCCTGCCGGATTGGCAAACGGGGGTGGACCGGATGTTGCTGGAAATCCTCGAGCAATAAGTCCCGACAAGTGATGGTGAACAACGCCGCGCACAGATTCTGAGGGGAAGCAAAATTGCTCTGGTGGCTGGCATATATCGCACTGGGTCTGTTTACCGGTTTCTTCGCCGGCATGCTCGGCATTGGCGGCGGACTGGTGATGGTGCCGGCGCTGACCATGATGTTCGCCGCGCAGGCGGGCTTCCCGCCGGCGGAAGTTCTCCATCTGGCCCTTGGAACGGCGATGGCGGCGATCCTGTTCACCTCGCTGGCCAGTCTGCGTGCGCATCACCAGCATGGCGCGGTGTTGTGGAAGATCGTCGCCCAGATCACGCCGGGGATTCTCGTCGGGACACTGCTCGGCACGCTCTTCGCCGCCAGTGTCCCGGCAAAACCACTGGCCGTGTTCTTCACGGCTTTCGTTTGCTGCGTGGCCGTGCAGATGATCCTCAACCTGAAGCCGAAAGCATCACGCGAATTGCCGGGTGCCGGCGGCGTTTTTGCCGTCGGTAGCGGCATCGGTGCGGTCTCGGCACTGGTCGCCATCGGCGGCGGTGCGCTGACCGTGCCCTTCCTGACCTGGTGCAACGTGCGCGTGCAGCATGCCATCGGCACTTCGGCAGCGGTCGGTTTTCCGATCGCGCTGGGCGGCTCGCTGGGCTACATCTTCAACGGCTGGGGGCACGCCGAATTGCCACAGTGGAGCCTTGGCTACGTGTATCTGCCGGCCTTGCTCTGGCTGGTGCCTGCGAGCATGCTGACGGCGCCGCTGGGGGCGGGGCTGGCGCACCGTCTGCCGGTGGCCACCTTGAAACGCGTTTTCGCAGGCGTCCTGATCCTGCTGGCGGCAAAAATGCTGTGGGGACTCTTCGTCGGAAAAGGATGAACTGCGGGGTGATCAGCGACCGTTGAACTGCGGTTTGCGTTTTTCGAGAAAAGCCGACAGGCCCTCGTGGTAATCTTCGCTGTCGAGGAAAGCAAACGAAGCGCGCAGTTCCTGCTCACTGAGCGGTCGATCGTGCTGCAGGCGGCGTACCCACTGTTTGTGCCAGCGGGCGACCAGCGGCGCGCCTTCGCAGATGCGCCGGGCACTCGTGTAGGCTTCCGGAACGAGCTCCGGATCAGCGACGACGCGCGTGACGAGGCCCTTGGCCAGAGCCTCTCCTGATCCGAGAATGCGCCCTTCGAGTAGAATTTCGAGCACCGTCGCCGGCCCGGCGAGACGCAGCAGACTCGCCATTTCGACGGGATACATCGAAAATCCGAGCTGGTTGATCGGCGCACCGAAGCGCGCAGACTCGCCACAGATGCGCAGGTCACACTGCGCGGCGATCTCCAGCCCTCCCCCGATGCACGCCCCCTGCACCATGGCGATCGTTGGGTGGCGACAATCGAAAACCGCCTGCAAGGCGGCACCCGCCTGTGCGTGATACGCCATCGCACGCTCCAGGGTATCGCGCTGGCTCCGGAACTCCTCGATGTCGCCACCCGCAGCGAAAGCCTGCTCTCCGTCGCCGCGCAGGACGACACAGCGCAGTTGATCGTCGGCGGACAGCTCGCTGACCACTGCCGCCAGGGTCTGCCACATCGCCAGGTCGAGCGCGTTGCGCTTGCCCGGATTCGCCAAGGTGACGGTCGCGACGGCGTCCGCGCGCGCGCAGAGAATGCTGCCGGTCATGCCACCAACTCCTGATGAACGGGGTTCCTGGCCAGCGCCTGCCGTCCGGACAGAATGTGATCGTGCATCAGGTTCTGCGCCCGCGTCGCGTCACCGGCCTTGATGGCCTCGAGAATGGCAGTATGTTCCGCCAGCGACTGCTGCAGACGACCATCGATGCTCAACGAAAAAAGGCGCGTCAGCTTGAGCACCTTGCGCAGATCCTGGATCACCTGTTGTAGCCAGCGGTTTCCGGAAAGCTGCTGGATGCGTGCGTGAAACTCCTGATTCGCCACGAAGAAGCGCTCGATCTGATTGCTGGCGGCGAAGCGTTCGAGCTGTCGATGGATGGTTTCAAGCCTGGCGATCTGCTCGGGCTGCGCGCGCCTGGTCGCTTCGAGTGCGCAACGCCCTTCGAGCATCGCCATCAAGGGGAAAATCTCGTCCAGATCCTGCTCCGATATTTCGGTCACGAAACAACCACGGCGTGGCTTCAGCGTCACCAGCCCTTCTGCAGCCAGAACCTTCAGCGCTTCGCGCAAGGGGGTTCGACTGATGCCGTAATCGACCGTCAGCAACTGCTCGTCGATGCGTGTTCCCGGCGGCAGTTCGTGCGCAAAGATGCGCTGCCTCAGTCTTTCAGCAACTTCCTGGTAGAGGGCAGTCTGGGCTATACGACTCGCAACCATCGATCTTTTTTCGCAGCCTTGTTCAGGTCCCCCAAGGGACCTTGCTTTCATAATTATGGATACAGTATTATTCGCGGAGCGGGGTGTCAAGCGTTAAAATAGCCTGTGCAGCGCGACTCCCCTGAGCGCCATGGCTTGTGCATCGTCAGGCGGAAGAACCGCCTCAATCCACAGATTTCTCGAAAGGTTCCGTCATGTCCAACGCGAACAATGCTGCAAAAAGTGATTCTGCAAATCTTGATGCCTGGAAAAAGGCAGCCGCCAAGTCGGCGCCCGGAGGGAATGTTGACGCACTGAACTGGGTGACACCCGAAGGAATCGTCGTCAAGCCGCTATATACCAAGGCCGATATCGAAGGTCTGGAATACACCGACACGCTGCCCGGCTTGGCCCCTTTCGTGCGCGGCCCGCAGGCAACGATGTATGCCGTGCGTCCGTGGACCATTCGCCAGTACGCCGGCTTCTCCACCGCCGAAGCGTCGAACGCTTTCTACCGCAAGGCGCTGGCCGCCGGCGGCCAGGGGGTTTCGGTGGCTTTCGACCTGGCGACGCACCGCGGTTACGACTCCGATCATCCGCGCGTCACAGGTGATGTCGGCAAGGCCGGAGTGGCGATCGATTCGGTCGTGGACATGAAGATCCTGTTCGACGGCATCCCGCTCGAAAAGATCTCGGTGTCGATGACCATGAATGGCGCCGTGCTGCCGATTCTCGCCGGTTACATCGTTGCCGCCGAAGAGCAGGGTGTGCCGCAGGACAAACTCTCGGGGACCATCCAGAACGACATCCTCAAGGAGTTCATGGTTCGCAACACCTACATCTACCCGCCCAAGCCGTCGATGAAAATCATCGCCGACATCATCGGCTACACCGCAAACCACATGCCGAAGTTCAACTCGATCTCGATTTCGGGTTATCACATGCAGGAAGCCGGCGCCACACAGGCGCTCGAACTCGCGTTCACGCTGGCTGACGGCCGCGAGTACGTGAAAACGGCGATTGCCTCCGGCCTCGACGTCGACTTCTTTGCCGGCCGCCTGTCGTTCTTTTTCGCCATCGGGATGAACTTCTATCTCGAAGTGGCCAAGCTACGCGCCGCTCGCCTGCTCTGGTGGAAGATCATGCAGGAGTTTTCACCGAAGAGCCCGAAATCAATGATGTTGCGCACCCACTGCCAGACCTCCGGCTGGTCGCTGACCGAACAGGATCCCTACAACAACGTCGTGCGCACCACCATCGAGGCGATGGCGGCGGTTTTCGGCGGCACCCAGTCGCTGCACACCAACGCGCTGGATGAGGCGATCGCCCTGCCGACCGAATTCTCGTCGCGCATCGCGCGCAATACGCAACTGGTCATCCAGGAAGAGACGCACATCACCAACGTCATCGATCCCTGGGCCGGTTCGTACATGATGGAGAAGCTGACGCAGGATCTGGTCGACGAAGCCTGGAAGATCATCGAAGAGGTAGAAAGCATGGGCGGCATGACGCATGCCGTCGAATCCGGCTGGGCGAAGATGAAGATCGAGGGCTGCGCGGCCGACAAGCAGGCACGCATCGATTCCGGCAAGGACGTGATCGTCGGCGTGAACAAGTACAAGCTCGCCAAGGAAGACATGATCGACATTCGCGACATCGACAACAACGCCGTCCGAGACTCACAGATCGCGCGCCTGAAGACGGTGCGCGCAAACCGTGATTCCGACCAGGTCAACGCCGCGCTCGCCGATCTGACGCGCTGCGCCGAAACCGGTGAAGGCAACCTGCTCGACTTCGCGGTCAAGGCGATGCGCCTGCGCGCGACGGTTGGGGAGGTCTCGGACGCGATGGAAAAAATCTTTGGCCGTTTCCGCGCCACGCAGCAGACCGTCTCGGGAGTCTATGGCGCAGTCGTCGAGGGCATGGCGAGTTGGGAAACGCTGAAGGCCGAAATCGCCAAGTTCAACGATGAAGAAGGCCGGCGGCCGCGGATCATGATTGCCAAGCTCGGCCAGGACGGCCACGACCGGGGCGCCAAGGTGGTAGCCACCGCTTTTGCCGACCTCGGCTTCGACATCGACGTCGGCCCGCTTTTCCAGACCCCGGAAGAAGCTGCCCGTCTGGCGATCGAGAATGACGTGCACGCCATTGGCGTCTCCTCACTCGCCGCCGGGCACAAGACACTGTTGCCGGCGCTGGTGCAGGCCCTCAAGGATCAGGGCGCCGACGACATCATCGTCTTTGCTGGCGGCGTCATACCGCCGCAGGATTATGACTTCCTGTTTGCCGCCGGCGCCAAGGCCATCTTCGGTCCCGGTACCCGCATCGAGGACTCGGCGATGACCGTTCTCGCGGAAATCCGCAAGGCCCGCGCGCAAGTAACTGCCTGAACGGCGCCACCATCTGCAAAGGTCATGGACATGTCCAGCGCGTCCGCCGGCAGCCTCACGGCTGCCGACCAGCACCTCGTCGATGGCGTTCTTGCCGGTCGCCGGCGGGCGCTGGCCAAAACCATCACCCTCGTCGAGTCGACGCACCATGATCACCATCGACGTGCGCGACAGGTGTTGGCAGCGCTGCTGCCGCACACGGGAAGAACGATTCGGGTCGGCATCTCGGGCTCGCCAGGGGCCGGCAAATCGACCTTCATCGAATCGCTGGGCGTTCATCTGATCGAAGCCGGCAAGCGCGTTGCCGTTCTCGCCGTTGATCCATCGTCGTCGGTTTCCGGCGGTTCGATCCTCGGTGACAAGACTCGCATGGAGTTGCTCTGCCAGCGCGACGAAGCGTTCATCCGGCCCAGCCCTTCCTCGGGTTCGTTGGGTGGCGTCGCTGACAAGACGCGTGAAGCGATGCTGGTTTGCGAAGCGGCCGGTTTCGACGTCATCATTGTCGAAACGGTCGGCGTCGGACAATCCGAGACGACGGTCGCCGGTATGGTCGATGTGTTCGTCCTGCTGCAATTGCCCAACGCCGGCGACGACCTGCAGGCGATCAAGAAGGGAATCGTCGAGATCGCCGACCTGATCGTCTTCAACAAGGCCGACATCGATGAACGCGCCGCCGCATTCGCGCGCGGGCAGATGAGAGCAGCGCTGACCATGCTGCGCAGCGCCAGCCCCAACTGGCGTCCACCGGTGCTGACCGTCAGCGCGCTTGCAAAACGCGGCATCGCCGAATTCTGGGCCGAAATCGAGCGCTACCAGAGCACCCTGACCGCTACCGGCGAATTCGAAGAAAAACGCCGCCGGCAGGCCGTCGACTGGATGTGGAGCCTGATCGATTCCGGCCTGCGCCGCTATTTCCGTTCCCATCCGGCAGTGCGCTCGGCGCTGCCGGAATTGTTGAGCGACGTCGCCGAAGGGCGCACGACGCCCGGCGCAGCAGCGTCACGTCTGCTGGCGTATCTAAAGCACTGATTGCAAAAATACCGAGATCCTCCGACTTGTTTGAGTAGTTCTGATTGACGCGACCGTTAGGGAGTAGAGCATATGCACGACATCATTCGCCAGCTTGCAGAAAAGCGCGCGGCGGCCTGTCTGGGTGGTGGCCAGAAGCGTATCGACAGCCAGCACAGCAAGGGCAAACTGGCTGCCCGCGAACGCATCGAGCTTCTGCTCGATAGTGGCTCGTTCGAAGAGTGGGACATGTTCAAGGAGCACCGCTGCAACGACTTCGGCATGGCCGCGCAGTCGGTACCCGGCGACGGGGTGGTGATCGGCTGCGGCACCATCAACGGCCGCCTGATGTTCGTGTTCTCGCAGGATTTCACCGTTTTCGGCGGCTCGCTGTCGGAAGCGCATGCCGAGAAGATCTGCAAGGTCATGGACCACGCGATCAAGGTCGGAGCGCCGGTGATCGGCCTCAACGACTCGGGCGGTGCCCGCATCCAGGAAGGCGTGGCTTCGCTCGCCGGTTACGCCGACGTCTTCCAGCGCAACGTCCTCGCCTCGGGCGTCGTGCCACAGATCTCGCTGATCATGGGACCGTGCGCGGGTGGTGCGGTGTATAGCCCGTCGATGACCGACTTCATCTTCATGGTCAAGGATTCGTCGTACATGTTCGTCACCGGCCCGGAAGTGGTCAAGACAGTGACGCACGAAGACGTCACCTCCGAAGAACTCGGCGGCGCGATCACGCATACGACCAAATCCGGCGTCGCCGATCTGGCTTTCGAGAACGATGTCGAAGCCTTGATGATGATTCGCCGGTTCATCAGTTTCCTGCCGTCGAACAACCGCGAGAAGCCGCCGCGTCTGCCGTCGCAGGATCCGGCCGACCGTCTCGACTTCTCGCTCGATACGCTGGTCCCGGACAACCCTAACAAGCCGTACAACATCAAGGAACTGATCATCAAGATCGCCGATGATGGCGACTTCTTTTTCGACAGCCATATCGGCGCCGCCGTACTTGGTCGTATCCGTGATCGCGCCGACGAGTTCTTCGGCGGTGACGTCTTCGTGCGTCTCTGTATTGGCCAGTACTGGGCCGGTTACGAACATTT
>RRZU013157299.1_pt1 | contig 19840 bp, 23 predicted proteins | sample 2165561 | NCBI WGS metagenome assembly RRZU01 (sample SAMN10456909, study PRJNA506462) | wastewater metagenome | isolation source: wastewater sludge | place: USA: Moscow, Idaho | reverse complement strand
TTCGCCATCGAATTCTGCGCCGCCGCCTCCCTGGCGATGATGCACCTGTCGCGCTTCTCCGAGGAGCTGGTGCTGTGGACTTCGGCGCAGTTCAACTTCATCGAGCTGCCCGACCGCTTCTGCACCGGCTCGTCGATCATGCCGCAGAAGAAGAACCCGGACGTCCCCGAGCTGGTGCGCGGCAAGAGCGGCCGCGTGTTCGGCGCGCTGACCGGCCTCTTGACCCTGATGAAGGGCCAGCCGCTGGCTTACAACAAGGACAACCAGGAGGACAAGGAGCCGCTGTTCGACGCCGCCGACACCCTGCGCGACAGTCTGCGCGCCTTCGCCGACATGGTCCCGGCCATCAAGCCGCGCGTCGAGGTGATGCGCGAGGCGGCGCGTCGCGGCTTCTCCACCGCCACCGATCTGGCCGACTACCTGGTGCGCAAGGGCCTGCCGTTCCGCGACTGCCACGAGATCGTCGGCCATGCGGTGAAGTACGGCGTGCAGAGCGGCAAGGACCTGGCCGAGATGTCGCTGGACGAGCTGCGCCAGTTCAGCGACCAGATCGACGCCGACGTGTTCGCCGTGCTGACCCTGGAAGGCTCGGTCAACGCCCGCGACCACATCGGCGGCACCGCCCCGGCCCAGGTGCGCGCCGCCGTGGTCCGCGGCCGCGAACTGCTGGCCGCACGCTGAGGTCGCTGCGGCAGCGCTCCGACCAAGGAGCGCTTGCCGCGCCCGGCAGTGGCGGGTTATGAAGAAGGCCTAGGCCGCCCGGAATGCCCGCCATGTCCACCCCCGACCGCCCGCGCTTTCGCGTCGCAGCCGACCGCCAGTCGGCCAGCCGGCGCCTGCGCTACATCGAGACCAGCCGCCCCGACGACGGCAGCTGCACCCTCTGCCGGCTGGACGAAGAAAACCCGCCGCCCCGCGAAGAGCCCCCCACCATGACCGAACACAGTGCCGAGGACGATGCCGTCTTCGCCGAAGAGAAACTGATCGAGGCCATCGAGAACCAGGTCGCCGCCGGCGAGCCGGCCGCAGCCCAGGCCACCCTCAACAAGCTGACCCTGGTCGGCTACGAGCGTAGCGAGGCGGTGCGCCTGATGGCGCTGATCCTCGCCCACGAGATCGAGAACATGCTCGCCGACAACCGCCCGTTCGACGGCGCCGGCTACGAACAGATGCTGCGCGCCCTGCCGGAGCTGCCCGAGGCCCTGCAGGACGCGGACGAGGAAGACGAATAACAAACCGGTGGCAGCATCCGGCTGCCGCCTCCGTACTGGAGTCGCTCATGCGCCTGAATGCCGAACTGATCGCCGAACTGGAACTGCTGACCCTGTTCAACCCGGACAACACCCTGGAGGGGCTGAAGATCCACCACGACGCCGCACCGACGCTGATCGCCGCCGGCGAGCGCCTGTTCGCCAAGGGCCTGATCTCCCAGGTCGACGGCGGCTACCTGACCAGCCTGGGCCTCGACGCCACCGAACAGCTGCGCACCGTGCTGACCATCCTGCAGCCGGCCTGACGCCCGCCGCAGGGCGGCCATGGCGGACAAAGCCCGTCGCGGTCGCCGGAACGCAAACAGCCCGCGCCGGTTTCCCGGTCGCGGGCTGTTTGCCTTGCGCCTGCGGGGCGGCGCTCAGCGCACCTCGCCGGCCGCCTCCGGCTGGTAGTCGACGCCCAGCAGGGTCAGCTTGAGGCTCTTGCCGCCGGGCACCGCCCAGTCGATGGTCTGTCCCACCGACAGGCCGAGCAGGGCGCAGCCCACCGGGGCGAGCACCGACACCGAACCCTCGGCACCCGCCTCGTGGGGGTAGACCAGGGTCAGGTGATATTCCTTGCCGCTGGCTTCCTCGCGGCAATGGGCAGTGGAGTTCATCGTCACCACGCCCGGCGGCACCGCGTCGAGACCGACCACCTCGGCGCGCTCCAGCTCGCGCTCCAGTGCCTCGGCAGTGGGGCCGTAGTCCTCCAGGCTGTCCAGCAGCTTTTCCAGACGCTGCAGGTCGAGACGGGTGATGGTAATCGGTGGTGGCAGGCTCATGATGTCGGCAGTGCTCCTTGGGGTCGGTGAGGAAAACGCAAAACCCCGCCCGGACAGGCTGTGTGAAAACGTCGCAAACGTCGGCGAGGCAAAGCGAAAGCCACGGGACGCCGGGCCCGCAGGGGGCTTGGCGTGGACGGGGGCTTCAACGGCGCATCGCCAGACGCGGTGTCTTTACACAACCGGCGCAGGCGGGGTTTGCGCCCGACCATAGCACAGCAAGGGGAATAGGCAAGGCCTCAGCCGGCCTGCCGCGCCTCGGCCAGGGCACGGATTTCCAGGCGCAGCGCGTCGTCGGCGCCGCGCCACTGGCGGATTTCCTCGCGCAGCCGGCCGCAGCCGCGGCAGACGTCGCGCGCGTCCAGTCCGCAGCTGCCGACGCACGGCGAGGCGATGCGCCCTTCCGCGTCGCGCGGCGCGCCGACACCCTCAGAGCGCACCGAAATCGACCTCGCAGCCGGCCTGCTCGCGGGTCAGCCGCGCCAGCATGGCGGGCAGCGCCTCGCCGTTGGCGTCGCACACCCAGCCGCCGGCGCTCTCGTCGTAGTCGAAGTGGAAACCGCCGGAACGCGCCGCCAGCCACAGCTGGCGCAGCGGCTCCTGGCGACTGAAGATCAGCTGGCTGCCGTTGTCGAAACGCACGGTCAGCACGCCGCCGCTGTTCTCGAGGTCAAGGTCCAGATCGCTGGCGTCGAAGGCGTCTTCGAGCGCCTCCTGCAGGGCATCCACCAGATCGTGGAAGCGGGCTTCGGTGAGGCTCATGGGCTGTTCTCCGCGGGAACCGGGTTGCACACAAAGGCCCCGCGCAGGCCGCGCCCGCCGTGCATCCCGGCGCATAGGCAAGCCCTCGGGGGGTCGGTATACTCCGGCGCAATCGTTGCTTTTACAAGGATTTCCGCCATGAAGCGCCTGTTGCTTCCCCTGCTCGCGCTGTTCGTACTCAGCGCCGGGCTCACCGGTTGCGGCCAGAAAGGTCCGCTGTACCTGCCAGGCGACGAGAAAGCCGGCAATAGCAAAGACCGTTTCGAACTCTGATCCCGCGCGTCCGCCTGTGGGCGGACGCCCCCAGGAGGCCTGCATGCAACCTTTCGACTACCGCGACGGCCAGCTGTTCGCGGAAGGCGTGTCCCTGTCCGCCCTCGCCGAGCGCTTCGGCACCCCCACCTACGTCTATTCCCGCGCCCACATCGAGGCGCAGTACCGCGCCTACGCCGACGCCCTGGCCGGCATGGAGCATCTGGTGTGCTTCGCGGTCAAGGCCAACTCCAACCTCGGCGTGCTCAACGTGCTGGCGCGCCTCGGCGCCGGCTTCGACATCGTTTCGCGCGGCGAGCTGGAGCGCGTGCTGGCCGCCGGCGGCACGCCGGCCAAGATCGTCTTCTCCGGCGTCGGCAAGAGCCGCGATGACATGCGCCGCGCGCTGGAAGTCGGCGTGCACTGCTTCAACGTCGAGTCCGACGTCGAGCTGGAGCGCCTGCAGGAAGTCGCCGCCGAGCTGGGCGTCAAGGCGCCGGTGTCGCTGCGCGTCAACCCCGACGTCGACGCGCAGACCCACCCGTACATCTCCACCGGCCTCAAGGAGAACAAGTTCGGCATCAGCATCGACATCGCCGAGGCCGTGTACGCCCGCGCCGCCGAGCTGCCGAACCTGGAAGTGGTCGGCGTCGACTGCCACATCGGCTCGCAGCTGACCCAACTGGAACCCTTCCTCGACGCCCTGGAACGCCTGCTGGCGCTGGTCGACCGTCTCGCCGCGCGCGGCATCGCCATCAAGCACCTGGATCTGGGCGGCGGCCTCGGCGTGCGTTACCGCGACGAGCAGCCGCCGCTGGCCGGCGACTACATCGCCGCGGTGCGCGAACGCCTGGCCGGGCGCGAGCTGGCCCTGGTGTTCGAACCGGGCCGCTCGATCGTCGCCAACGCCGGCGTGCTGCTGACCCGCGTCGAGTACCTCAAGCACACCGAGCACAAGGACTTCGCGGTGATCGACGCGGCGATGAACGACCTGATCCGCCCGGCGCTGTACCAGGCGTGGATGGACATCGTCCCGGTGCAGCCGCGCGCCGGCGAGGCGCGCCCCTACGACCTGGTCGGGCCGATCTGCGAGACCGGCGACTTCCTCGGCAAGGACCGCGAGCTGGTGCTGGCCGAAGGCGACCTGCTGGCGGTGCGCTCGGCCGGCGCCTACGGCTTCGTCATGAGCTCCAACTACAACACCCGCGGCCGCGCCGCCGAGGTGCTGGTGGACGGCGAGCAGGCCCACCTGGTGCGTCGCCGCGAAACCGTCGAAGAGCTGTACGCCGGCGAAAGCCTGCTGCCCAACTGATCCGGAGGCCGGCATGCTGCTGCGTTTCACCAAGATGCACGGGCTGGGCAACGACTTCATGGTCATCGACCTGGTCACCCAGCACGCCCACATCCAGCCCAAGCACGTGCGCCAGTGGGGCGACCGCCACACCGGCGTCGGCTTCGACCAGCTGCTGATCGTCGAGCCGCCGAGCCGGCCGGACGTGGACTTCCGCTACCGCATCTTCAACGCCGACGGCTCCGAGGTGGAGCAGTGCGGCAACGGCGCGCGCTGCTTCGCCCGCTTCGTCACCGACAAGCGCCTGACCGCCAAGAAACGCATCCGCGTCGAGACCCGCGGCGGCATCATCGAGCTGAACCTGCGCAGCGACGGGCAGATCGGCGTGGACATGGGCGCGCCGCGCCTGGAGCCCGCCGAGATCCCCTTCCTCGCCCCGGAAGCCGCCGTTGCCTACGAGGTCGAGGTCGGCGGCCAGCTGGTCGAACTGGCCGCGGTGTCGATGGGCAACCCCCACGGCGTGCTGCGCGTCGCCGACGTCGACGCGGCGCCGGTGCACACGCTCGGCGCGCAGCTGGAAGTCCACCCGCGCTTCCCGCAGAAGGCCAACATCGGCTTCCTCCAGGTGCTCGACGCCCACCGCGCGCGCCTGCGCGTCTGGGAGCGCGGCTGCGGCGAGACCCGGGCCTGCGGCACCGGTGCCTGCGCCGCCGCGGTGGCCGGCATCCGCCAGGGCTGGCTGGCCTCGCCGGTACAGATCGAACTGCCAGGCGGCACCCTGAGCATCGAGTGGGCCGGCCCCGGCCAGCCGGTGATCATGACCGGCCCGGCGGTGCGGGTGTTCGAAGGCCAGGTGCGCCTGTGAGCGTGCACGAGCCGGTGCCCGAGCTGGACGCCGAACAGGTCGCCGCCTGGCTGGCGGCGCACCCGCAGTTCTTCGTCGGCCGCGACGCGCTGCTGGAAACCCTGCGCATTCCCCACGAGGCGGGCCATGCGGTGTCGCTGGTCGAGCGCCAGCTGCGCCTGCTGCGCGAGCGCAACCAGGAGCTGCGCAGCCACCTCGCCCAGCTAATGGACGTGGCCCGCGACAACGACCGGCTGTTCGAGCGCACCCGCCGGCTGATCGTCGCCCTGCTCGACGCCGACAGCCTCGAAGAGCTGGTCGCCGCCGTGGAGGACAGCCTGCGCCACGAGTTCAAGGTGCCTTACGTCAGCCTGCTGCTGTTCAATGAGCAGCCGCCGGTCGTCGGCCGCTGGGTCGGCGCGCGCGAGGCCGAACAGGCCATCGGCGCCCTGCTCGGCGGCCAGAAGACCGTCTGCGGCGTGCTGCGCGCCGAGGAGCTGGCCTTCCTGTTCCCCGCCGCCCCGGCCGAGCGCATCGGCTCGGCGGCGGTGGCGGTGCTCGACCACCAGGGCCTGCACGGCGTGCTGGCGCTCGGCAGCCCCGACCCGCACCATTACAAGAGCTCGCTGGGCATGGTATTTCTCGGCCATGTCGCGGAAATCGTCGCCCGTCTGCTGCCCCGTCTGCTGCCGCCGCTGCGTCCGGCCCGCTGAGGCGCGCCGCCCGCCAGGGCCGGGGTGCAGAACCGCCGCACGCCGCCCAGGAGGTCCCATGCACCGCGAACCGGACGCCCGCCGCGCACCTGCCGCCGACCAGCCCGCCGCCGACGCGGCCGTACCCAGCGCCGGACAGGCGGCGGACGACGCCTTCCTGCTCTGCCGCGATCTGGCCATGCTGGAACTCTTCTACTGCTCCGGGCTGCGCCTGATCGAGCTGAGCGCGCTGGACTGCGCGCAGCTCGACCTCGACGCCGGCCGGCTGCGCGTCGCCGGACGCGGCGGCCTGTGCCGCGACCTGCCGCTCGCCCGCGCGGCGCGTCAGGCGCTGCAGGCCTGGCTGCAGCAGCGGGCCACCTGCGCCGCGGCGAGCCCGGCGCTGTTCGTCGCCCGCAACGGCCAGCGCCTGACCGGCCGCGCCGTGCAACAGCGGGTGCGCCGCGCCGGCATCGCGCGCCTCCAGAGCAGCCCGCAGGCGCCGCTGGGCGAACCGCCGGAGCCCGGCCGCGCGGCGCCCGAGTGGAGCGCCCGCGCGGCGGACTTCCAGCACCTCGCCCAGGTCTACCGCCAGGCCCATCCGCGCGCGCGCCGCGCCGCTGCCGCGCCCGACGGCGAGTTCGAGGACTGAGCCTCGTCCCGCCCCCATCACCGTCCCGGAGACCGCCATGCCCGTGCGCCTGATCACCTTCGACCTCGACGACACCCTGTGGGACGTCGCCCCGGTGCTGCACGCCGCCGAGGCCGAACTGCTCGACTGGCTGGCGCGCCACGCGCCGCGTCTCGGCGCCGCGGCGGCCGAGCGCCTGCAGCACAACCGCCAGTGGCTGCTGGAACGCGAGCCGATCCTCCAGGGGCGGATCAGCGAACTGCGCCGCCGCGCGCTGCACCACAGCCTGGAGCAGGCCGGCTATCCCGCCGCCGAGGCAGCGCGGCTGGCGGCGGCGGCCTTCGAGCACTTCCTCGCCGCCCGCCAGCGCGTCACCCTGTTCCCCGAGGCGCGCCCGACCCTGGCGCAGCTGAGCCGGCAGTTCCGCCTCGGCGTGCTGACCAACGGCAACGCCGACGTGGCGCGCATCGGCATCGCCGACTACTTCCAGTTCGCCTTCAACGCCGAGGCGCTGGGTATCAGCAAGCCCGACCCGCGCATCTTCCATGCCGCCCTCGCCGCGGCCGGGGTCCCGGCCACGGCGGCGGTGCACATCGGCGACCATCCTCGCGACGACATCGCCGGCGCCCAGGCGGCCGGCCTGCGCGCCGTGTGGTTCAACCCGCAGGGCGCGCCCTGGCCGGGCGCCGGCGCCCCGCAGGCGCAGATCGCCAGCCTCGCCGAGCTGCCGGCGCTGCTCGCGCGCTGGCACACCGGGCAGCCCTGAACGCGCGGCGCGCGGGCACAAAAAAGGCGGGCCCGGCATCCGCCGGGCCCGCCTCGCATCGCTCTGCGCCTCAGATGGGGCGGCTGCCGTACTTGCCTTCCGGCTTCTTCGGCGGGTCGGCGACCACGTTGGAGTCGATCTCCTGCACCTTGCCGCCGCGCGCCAGGAACTCTTCCATGGCTCTGGCCAGCGCATCGCGCTCCTTCTGCTTGGCTTCGATGGAGGGCAGCTCCTCCGGATCGACGGCTTTCTTGGTCTTCTTCGCGACCGGGGCGGGAGCCTCGTCGTCGCTGTCGCCGTCATCGTCCGGCGCGGCGCCGAACCCCTCTTCCTCGTCGCCCTCGACGCTGTCCAGGTCGTCCTGTTCCAGTTCTTCTTCGCTCATGATGAACCCCCGTGGTGCTGGCAAAGCAGGTTGGTTATAGCCCAGCGACGGCAACTGCGCGCGGTCGACCGGGAGAAAAGCGTTGCTGTGTCCAGGCGCCGGAAAACCGGCGCAGCGGTGCCGCCAGGCGGCCAGAAACACATGTGGCGCGCATTCTAGCGTGGCGCCGGAAAAAACAAAGGGCACCCGCAGGTGCCCTTCGCGTATTGCCCCGCGCCGCAGCGCGGGCCGGCCGGATCAGGCCTTGCGGGTGAACTCCGGGTAGGCTTCCATGCCGCACTCGGCGATGTCCACGCCGGTGTATTCCTCCTCGGCATCGACGCGCAGGCCGATCACCACCTTGAGGATGCCCCAGACCACCAGGCTGGCGCCGAACACCCAGGCGAAGATGCACACGATGCCGAGCAGCTGGGCGGCGAAGGTGGCGTCGCCGTTGCTCAGCGGCACCGCCAGCAGACCCCAGATCCCGGCCAGGCCGTGGACCGAGATGGCGCCGACCGGGTCGTCGATCTTCAGCTTGTCGAGGGTCACCACGCCGGCCACCGCCAGCACCCCGCCGACCGCACCGATCAGGGTCGCGGCGAGGATCGAGGGCGCCACCGGCTCGGCGGTGATCGCCACCAGACCGGCCAGGGCGCCGTTGAGGGCCATGGTCAGGTCGGCCTTGCCGAACAGCAGGCGGGCGCAGACCAACGCGGCGAGCAGGCCGCCGGCCGCCGCCATGTTGGTGTTGAGGAAGGCGCTGGCCACCGCGTTGGCGTCCTCGATGGTGCTCATCTTCAGCTGCGAGCCGCCGTTGAAGCCGAACCAGCCCAGCCAGAGGATGAAGGTGCCCAGCGACGCCAGCGGCAGGTTGGCGCCGGGAATGGCGTTGATCTGGCCGTTGGCGCCGTACTTGCCGCGCCGCGCGCCGAGCAGCAGGACACCGGCCAGGGCCGCCGAGGCGCCGCACAGGTGGACCACGCCGGAGCCGGCGAAGTCGAGGAAGCCGGCCTCGTTGAGGAAGCCCGAGCCCCATTTCCAGAAGCCCTGCACCGGGTAGATGAAGCCGGTCATCACCACCGCGAAGGCGAGGAAGGCCCACAGCTTCATGCGCTCGGCCACCGCGCCGGAGACGATCGACATGGCGGTGGCGACGAACACCACCTGGAAGAAGAAGTCGGCGCGCGCCGAGTAGTAGGGCGCATCCGCGCCGCCGGCGGCGACCACCTCGACGGCGTGCTCGTCGCCGATCAGGAAGCCCAGGCTGGGCAGGAAGCCGCCCTCCGGGCTGGAGTACATGATGTGGTAGCCGACCAGCATGTACATCACGCAGGCCACGGCATACAGGGTGACGTTCTTGGTGAGGATCTCGGTGGTGTTCTTGGCCCGCACCAGGCCGGCTTCGAGCATCGCGAAGCCCGCGGCCATCCACATGACCAGGGCGCCGCAGATGACGAAGTAGAAGGTGTCGAGAGCGTATTGCAGGGGTATCAGGTCGGTGTTTTCCATGTCTTTTCTGCCTCTAGCCGAAAGCGCCGGGGCGCAAGGCGGCGCAGGCTCCCGGACGACGGGAACCCGGCCATGTCAAAAATCGAGTTGAGGTCGCCGCGCGCTGGCCGTCTGGGCCTGCGGCGCGCGGATCAGCGTCCGGGCAGCTGTCGCCGGCCGGCGCAGGCGCAACGCCCGCCGCTGGCGGCATGCCGAGGGGGACTGGCGAGAGGCACCGGGACGTCCTGCCCGGTCGATTGGCGCAAAATCATGGTGTACTCCTGGGGCGTGGGGGTTCGGTGGAGTAGCGCGCTTAGATCGCGTCGGTACCGCTTTCGCCGGTACGAATACGGATCGCCTGTTCCAGATTGACCACGAAGATCTTGCCGTCGCCGATCTTGCCGGTGTTGGCGGCCTTGGTGATGGCGTCGATCACCGCATCCAGCTGGTCGTCGGCAATCGCCACTTCCAGCTTGACCTTGGGCAGGAAGTCGACGACGTACTCGGCACCGCGATACAGCTCGGTGTGGCCTTTCTGACGGCCGAAGCCCTTGACCTCGGTAACGGTGATGCCCTGTACGCCGATTTCCGACAGCGACTCGCGCACGTCGTCGAGCTTGAAGGGTTTGATGATGGCGGTGACTAGCTTCATAGAAATTCTCCCGTGATGGTGGACTTGCCCCAGGAAGCGATGAACCCAGGGCAAGTCTAAGCGCAGAGTCCGGCATTTGTAACGCGCCGCGCGCACGGCGCCGCTGACCCGGCCGGCGTGGCTCCGCGCCGTGCGTGCCGGCCTGTCCTGGCGCACGCCGCTGGCGCCTCGGCACCGGTAACGATCCTTCTGCAGAAAGGGTGCCAACTCCGCGCAACGCCTGCTTTTACGCGCCGCGCCGGGGCGCGACGGCCGCCGCCCCGGCGACATGCACCAAGGCGGTGCACGGACGATCCGGCATTGCTCGAAAACGGCACGATCCGCCGCCCCATCCCGGCGCCGCCGCGGCGCACGATGCACCGGACGCTTCTGCTAGACTGCCGGCGTTCATCTGCCGGAAACCGCCCATGCTGCCGCCCAAAGCCGTCCTCGACCTTCTCGCCAGTCAGGCCAGCCGCCTGTTCAGTGCCGATTCGCCGCTGCCGCGCGCCGAGCTGGAAGCCCAGTTCAAGGCCCTGCTGTCGGGCGCCTTCGGCAAGCTCGATCTGGTCGGCCGCGACGAGTTCGACGCGCAGATGGCGGTGCTGGCACGCACCCGCGCGCGCCTCGAAGCCCTCGAAGCGCGCGTCGCCGAACTGGAAGCCCGCCTGGAGCCGCCGCAGCCGCACTAAGGCCGGGTTCCGCGGGACAGCCGATCAAGGAGCGATCATGTCCCTCGCCATCGTCCACAGCCGCGCCCAGCTCGGCCTCGACGCCCCCGCCGTCAGCGTCGAGGCGCACCTGGCCAACGGCCTGCCCTCGCTGACCCTGGTGGGCCTGCCGGAAACCGCCGTGCGCGAGAGCAAGGACCGCGTGCGCAGCGCGATCCAGAGCTGCGGCTTCGAGTTCCCCAACCGGCGCATCACCCTCAACCTGGCGCCCGCCGACCTGCCCAAGGAAGGCGGGCGCTTCGACCTGGCCATCGCCCTGGGCATCCTCGCCGCCAGCGGCCAGCTGCCCGCCGCCAGCCTGGACGGCGTCGAGTGCCTCGGCGAGCTGGCGCTGTCCGGGGCCCTGCGCCCGCTGCGCGGGGTGCTGCCGGCGGCGCTGGCCGCGCGCGCCGCCGGACGCGCCCTGCTGGTGCCGCGCGACAACGCCGAGGAGGCCTGCCTGGCCCGCGGGCTGACCGTCTACGCCGCCGACCACCTGCTCGCCGTGGTCGCCCACCTGGCCGGCCACACGCCGCTCCAGCCCTGGATCGCCGCCGGGCTGCCGCTGCCGGCGGCGGCGCCGGGCGACATCGCCGAGGTGCAGGGCCAGCTGGCCGCCAAGCGCGCCCTGCTGGTGGCCGCCGCCGGCCGCCACAACCTGCTGCTCAGCGGAGCGCCGGGCACCGGCAAGACCCTGCTGGCCAGCCGCCTGCCCGGCCTGCTGCCGGCGCTCGCCGAGGACGAGGCGCTGGAAGTCGCCGCCATCCATTCGCTGGCCGGCAGCGCCGCGCTCGGCGGCTGGCCGGGGCGACCGTTCCGCCAGCCCCATCACAACGCCTCCGGGCCGGCGCTGGTCGGCGGCGGCAGCCGCCCGCGTCCCGGCGAGATCAGCCTGGCGCACCACGGCGTGCTGTTCCTCGACGAGCTGCCGGAGTTCTCCCGCGCGGTGCTCGACGCCCTGCGCCAGCCGCTGGAGAGCGGCGAGGTGGTGATCGCCCGCGCCCAGGGCACCCTGCGCTTTCCGGCGCGCTTCCAGCTGGTGGCGGCGATGAACCCCTGTCCCTGCGGCTACCTGGGCGACGCCGAGCGGCGCTGCCGCTGCACCCCCGAGCAGGTGCAGCGCTACCGGGCGCGGCTGTCCGGGCCGCTGCTCGACCGCATCGACCTGCACCTGCATGTGCGCCGCGAGACGCCGCGCCTGCAGGCCACCGCCGAGGGCCCGGACAGCGCCGCGCTGGCCTGCCAGGTGAGCGCGGCCCATGCGCTGCAGCAGCAGCGTCAGGGCTGCGCCAACGCCCATCTCGACCTGCCGGGCCTGCAGCGCCACTGCCACCTCGCCGAGGCCGACCGGCAGTGGCTGGAAAGCGCCGGCGAGCGCCTGCGTCTGTCGCTGCGCGCCCTGCACCGGGTGCTCAAGGTGGCGCGCACCCTCGCCGACCTGCAGGGCGCGCCGGCCATCGCCCGCGCCCATCTGGCCGAGGCGCTACAGTACCGTCTGGGCGAGCACGACGGCGGCTGAGCGATACAGCAAAGCTATCGGCAAGCTTCAAAATCCCTGAAAAAGCTATCGCCGTGCTAGACTGGCTGACCACCCCAGATCTTTCCGGCATCGATCGGTGGCGAAAAGAGATGAAAAAGCCCGCAACACGGCGACAGTCGTCGCCCTCGGGAGATCGTGCGCCGCGCCCCGGCGCGAGCCGTGCGCAACCTCCCGTCCGCCCTTGGCGACCATCCGATCAAAAGGAGCGCTTGCACAATGGAAACCTCCCCGCGCCTAGCGCGCACCCTCAACCCCCCGGTGTTCTTCGGCTCGGCTCTGCTGATCTTCGCCCTGGTCACCTTCGCCGTGGCCCTGCCACAGACCGCCCAGGCCCTGTTCGGCCAGGTGCAGAACTGGATCGTCGGCAACGCCAGCTGGTTCTACGTACTGGCCGTGGCGCTGATCCTGATCACCGTGGTGTTCCTCGCCGTCAGCCGTTACGGCGACATCAAGCTCGGCCCCGACCACAGCCAGCCCGACTACAGCAACACCACCTGGTTCGCCATGCTGTTCTCCGCCGGCATGGGCATCGGCCTGATGTTCTTTGGCGTCGCCGAGCCGGTGATGCACTTCGTCGCCCCGCCGGTGGGCGAGCCCAACACGGTGCAGGCCGCCCGCGAGGCGATGAAGCTGACCTTCTTCCACTGGGGCCTGCACGCCTGGGCGATCTACGCCATCGTCGCGCTGATCCTGGCGTTCTTCTGCTACCGGCATAACCTGCCGCTGACCCTGCGCTCGGCGCTCTATCCGCTGATCGGCGAGCGCATCCACGGCCCCATCGGCCACGCGGTGGACATCTTCGCCATCCTCGGCACGGTGTTCGGCGTGGCCACCTCGCTGGGCTACGGCGTGCTGCAGATCAACAGCGGCCTCAACCACCTGTTCGACGTGCCGGTCGGCACCGCCGTGCAGATCGCGCTGATCGTCGGCGTCACCGCGCTGGCCACCCTGTCGGTGGTCACCGGGCTGGACAAGGGCATCCGCATCCTCTCCGAGCTGAACCTCGGCCTGGCGGTGCTGTTGCTGGCCCTGGTGCTGGTGCTCGGCCCCACCGTGTATCTGCTGCAAACCTTCGTGCAGAACACCGGCAGCTACCTGTCGGAGATCGTCAGCAAGACCTTCAACCTCTACGCCTACGAGCCGACCGACTGGCTGGGCGGCTGGACCCTGCTGTACTGGGGCTGGTGGATGTCCTGGTCGCCGTTCGTCGGCATGTTCATCGCCCGCGTCTCGCGCGGGCGGACCATCCGCCAGTTCGTCACCGGGGTGATGTTCGTCCCCGCCGGCTTCACCCTGCTGTGGATGACGGTGTTCGGCAACGGCGCCATCCACATGATCATGCAGGACGGCCTGACCAGCCTGGCCGACACCGTCGGCCAGGACAGCTCGCTGGCGCTGTTCGCCTTCCTCGAACAGTTCCCGCTGTCCAGCGTGCTGTCGACGGTGGCGGTGCTGATGGTGGTGGTGTTCTTCGTCACCTCGGCCGACTCCGGCTCGCTGGTGGTCGACATGCTCGCCTCCGGCGGCAACCCGCAGACCCCGCTGTGGCAGCGGATCTTCTGGGCCGCCTCGATCGGCGTGGTGGCCGTCGCCCTGCTGCTGGCCGACGGCCTCAGCGCCCTGCAGACCGCCACCATCGCCAGCGCCCTGCCGTTCTCGGTGATCCTGCTGGCCTCGATGTGGGGGCTGCTCAAGGCCCTGCACCTGGACTCCACCAAGCGCGTGCTGCGCCACCAGACCTCCGGGCACACCCGCCAGGCGCGCAGCCCCGGCGGCTGGCAGCGGCGCCTGCGCAACCTGGTGATGTTCCCGCGCCGCGCCCACGTCAACCGCTTCCTCGCCGAGGTGGTGCTGCCGGCCGGCGAGGCGGTGGCCGAGGAGCTGCGCAAGCAGGGCCTGAGCGCCAGGGTCGAGAGCGGCGACGACCAGCGCATCCGTCTGGAGGTCAGCCACGGCAGCGAGGTCGACTTCGTCTACGAGGTGCGCCCGCGCGCCTACGTGCAGCCCAGCTTCGTGATGCTCGAAGGCGACGAGCGCGAGGAGCGCAAGTACTTCCGCGCCGAGGTCCACCTGCTCGAAGGCGGCCAGGACTACGACGTGATGGGCTGGTCGCGCGACGAGGTGATCGACGACATCCTCGACCAGTACGAGCAGCACATGCACTTCCTCCACGTGGTGCGCTGAAGCGGCCCGGCGCCCGGCGCGGTCATCACCGCCGCCGGGCGCCCATGCTACCCTCCGGGCGTTATCCACAGCCCGCAGACCGCCCATGTCCCTGACTGCCAGCCACAGCCTGCTCCTGCTCGCCCTGCTCATCCTGCTCAGCGCGTTCTTCTCCCTGGCGGAAATCGCCCTGGCCGCCTCGCGGCCGGTGAAGCTGCGGCAGATGGCCGACGAGGGCAACGCCGAGGCGCTGCGGGTCATCGCCATCCAGGAAAACCCCGGCCACTACTTCACCGTGGTGCAGATCGGCATGAACGCCCTGGCGATCCTCGGCGGCATCGTCGGCGAGGGCCTGCTCAGCCCGCCGTTCGAGCGCCTGCTCGCCGCCTGGCTGAGCGCCGAACAGGCCGCCACCCTCGCCTTCGTCGCCTCCTTCGTGCTCACCACCTCGCTGTTCATCGTGGTCACCGACCTGATTCCCAAGCAGGTCGCCATGGCCGTCCCCGAGCAGCTCGCCATCCGCGTCATCGGCCCGATGCGCCTGCTCACCACCCTGCTCAAGCCGCTGGTGCTGGTCTACGCCTGGCTGGTCGGCGGAGTGATCGCCCTGCTCAAGCTGCCCAAGCAGCGCGACGACAGCATCACCCCCGAGGACATCCTCGCCATGACCCAGGCCGGCGCCCAGTCCGGCACCCTGGCGGCCAGCGAACAGCAGGTCATCGAGAACATCTTCGAGCTGGAAACCCGCACCCTGCCCAGCGCCATGACCCACCGCGACAGCATCGTCTACTTCCTGATCGACGACCCCGACGCGCTGATCCGCTCGCGGATCGCCGACGAGCCCTACTCGGCCTACCCGGTGTGCGACGGCGGCATCGACCACATCGTCGGCTACGTGACCATCAAGGACCTGTTCCAGCGCGTGCTCGGCGACCAGCCGATCTCCCTCGCCGACCCCGGCATGCTCCGCAAGCCGCTGGTGGTGCCCGACCGCCTGACCCTCGCCGAGGTGCTCAAGCAGTTCCGCCAGGCCGGCGAGACCTTCGCCCTGATCGTCAACGAGTACAGCCTGGTGGTCGGCCTGATCAGCCTCAACGACGTGATGAGCATCGTCATGGGCGACATGGTCTCGCCCTGGTACGAGGAGCAGATCGTGCGCCGCGACGAGAACTCCTGGCTGATCGACGGCGTCACCCCGATCCAGGACGTGCGCCGCGCCCTGGAGATCGACAGCGTGCCCCACGAGGACGAGTACGAGACCCTCGCCGGCTTCCTGATGACCATGCTGCGCCGGGTGCCCAAGCGCACCGACAGCGTGACCTGGGGCGGCTACACCTTCGAGGTGATGGACGTCGACAGCTACCGCATCGACCAGGTGATGGTGACCCGCACCGCGGCGCCGGGCGCCGGCGAGGCGCAGGGCTGAGCACCCGCGCGCGGCGATAGTCGCCGTGCATCGCGCCCATCGGCGGCGTTGCGCTGCAGCAGGCGCGCCGATCGGCTCTAATGGAAGTATCTCCGCTGCCGAAGCCGCCGCCATGTCCGACACCCAGACCCTCAACGCCGAACTGCGCAACGCCTGGCTGCTGCAGGCCCGCCAGCACCCGCTGATCGCCGGCGGCCTGCTCGCCGCGCTCAGCGCGCTGCTGGCGCTGCTGCTGGCCGGGATCGCCAACGCCTTCGCCGCCGTCGAGCCGCTCGGCCTGCAGCGCGCGCTGCTCGGCGGCAGCGCCGGCTTCGTCGCCACCGCCGGCGGCGCGCTGCTGGCCATCGGCCTCGGCCGGGTGAGCCAGCGCAGCCAGGACAGCATGCTCGGCTTCGCCGCCGGGATGATGCTGGCGGCCAGCGCCTTCTCGCTGATCCTGCCGGGCCTCGCCGCCGCCGAGACGATCCTCGGCAGCGCGCCGGGCGCCGCCCTGGTGGTGGTGTTCGGCCTGGGCCTGGGCGTGCTGCTGATGCTCGGCCTCGACTACTTCACCCCCCACGAGCACGCCAGCACCGGCCCCTGCGGCCCCGAGTGCGAGCGGCTCAACCGGGTCTGGCTGTTCGTGCTGGCCATCGCCCTGCACAACCTGCCCGAGGGCATGGCCATCGGCGTCGGCTTCGCCGGCGGCGACCTGAGCGTCGGCCTGCCGCTGGCCAGCGCCATCGCCATCCAGGACATCCCCGAGGGCCTGGCGGTGGCCCTGGCGCTGCGCAGCGCCGGCCTGGCGCCGGGCTTCTCGGTGCTGGTCGCCGCCGCCTCCGGGCTGATGGAGCCGCTCGGCGCGCTGGTCGGCATCGGCCTGTCCAGCGGCTTCGCCCTGGCCTACCCGGTCGGCCTGGGACTGGCCGCCGGGGCGATGATCTTCGTGGTGTCCCACGAGGTGATCCCCGAGACCCACCGCAACGGCCACCAGACCCAGGCGACCCTCGGCCTGATGCTCGGCTTCGCGGTGATGATGTTCCTCGACACCGCGCTGGGCTGAGCATGCCGGCCGCCAACCTGTTCCGCCCGCTGCCCGACGCCCGCGGCGGCGAACGCTTCGACGACCTGCTGAGCCGGCCCGGCTGCCGCATCGAGCGCATCGTCTCCCACGGCCAGGCCAGCCCGCCGGGCTTCTGGTACGCACAGGACTGGGACGAATGGGTGCTGCTGCTCGCCGGCCACGCCCTGCTGCGCCTGGACGGCGAGCCGGCGCCGCGCGCGCTGGCGGAGGGCGACCACCTGCTGATCCCGGCCGGCTGCCGCCACCGGGTCGAGGCCACCGCGGCAGACCGGCCGACGGTGTGGCTGGCGGTGCATCTCGACGCGCCGGCCCCGCCTGCGCCCGCCGCGCCCTAGGCGAAACGCTCGCCGAGCAGGGCGAACAGCCGCGCGCGCTGGCCCGCTTCCTCGTTGACCAGATGGTGCCGCGCACCGGGCAGGATCAGCTGCTCGGCGCCGTGGAACTTGTCGGCCAGCACCGCCAGGTTGTGCCGCCAGTCGACGGTCATGTCGGCGTCGCCCTGGATGATCAGCGGCCGCTGCGCCGAGGCCGGCGCCTGCTCGATGCGCGGAATCCAGCGCGCCAGCGCGCCGACCCAGGCGGTGGGCAGCACCTGCGCCTGCAGCGGGTCGTGGCGCACGAAATCGAGGAAGGCGGCGTCGCCGGAGTTGTCGCTGAAGCGCCGGGCGATCTGGCTGACGAAGGGGTTGAGCAGGTGATAGCCGAGCTTCGAGCGGCCCCAGGCGCGCGGCCGCACCAGCGGCGCGAGCAGCACGCTCTGGCCGATCTCCGGGCGCGGCGCGCCGCCGAGCAGGTAATCCAGCAGGATGGCGCCGCCGGTGCTCTGCCCGAACAGGTGCCAGGGCTGCGGCAGGCCGAGCTGCCCGGCGGCCTCGAACAGCGCGGCCAGCGCCGCCTGGTACTCGGCGAAGTCGTCGATGCTCGCCGGCGCGCCCTCGGACAGGCCGTGGCCGGGCAGGTCGCAGGCCAGCACGGCGAAGTCCATCGCCAGCGCCCAGTCCAGCACATGGCGGTACAGGCCCATGTGGTCGTAGTAGCCGTGCAGCAGCAACAGCGTGGCCCGCGCGCTGTCGCGCCACCAGGCCTGCACCGCCAGGCGCCGGCCACCGGCCGCCACCCAGCCGAGGCGGCTGCGCAGGCCCGGGCGCTGCGCCAGGGCGTAGAAGCGCCGGTAGGCCTGCACCTGCGCGTCGCCCTCGGCCGCCGCCACGGCGCTCAGCGGCGGCAGCTGCCGGCGCAGCAGTGCGGGATCGAAACTGTCCTGCATGGCGATGCCCCCTTGCCGGCCGATGCGCTGATCGGCCGCTGCCCGCGATCTTCAGACCGGCGCCGCGACATGGCAAGCTGGGCGCCCCTTGGCCGACCAGTTCCACCACCATGTCCGCTTCGCGCCGCAAGACCGTCTTCGTCAGTCTATTCGTTCTGCTCTGGGTGATCGGCCTGGGCAGCCTGTACGCCTGGTATCAGGCCCGCTACATCCGCCCGTTCGGCGAAAGCACCGTGCTGTTCGACGCCGGCGCCCTGCGCCTGCCCGCCGAGCTGGCCGGCAGCGGGACGATCCGCGTGGTGCACCTGTGGGACCCGCCGTGCCCGTGCAACGTCGGCAACCAGCAGCACCTGGCCGAACTGCTCGACCACTTCGCCGGCCAGGGTGTCGACTTCTACGTCTGGCAGAAACCCGGCAGCCGCGGCCGCCTGCCCGACAGCCTGGGCGCCCTGCGGCCGCTGGCCGAGCTGCCCGGCGCCGAGCGGCTGCCGGCCAGCCCGGCGGTGGCGATCTGGGACCGCGACGGCAACCTGGCCTACGTCGGCCCCTACAGCGAAGGCGCGGTATGCACCTCGGCCAACAGCTTCATCGAGCCGGTGATCGAGGCGCTGCTCGCCGGCCGCCCGCTGCAGAGCACCGGCACCCTGGCGGTGGGCTGCTATTGTCCCTGGCAGGACGACTGAACGAGGCCCGCCCGATGCTCGCCACCCTGCACCGCTGGATGCCGCCGCCGCTGCTCGCCGCGCTCTGCGCGCTGGGCGGCTGGGCGCTGCACCGCGGCTGGCCCGCCGCCCGCCTCGACAGCGCGACGCTGCGCGGGCTGGCCGTGCTGCTCGCCCTGGCGGCGCTGGGACTGATGCTGGCGGCCGTTTGGACGCTGTGGCGGGCGCGCACCACGGTCGATCCGCTGCATCCGCAGCGCGCCAGCCGGCTGGTCGAAGGGGGCCCCTTCGCCCGCTCGCGCAACCCCATCTACCTGGGCGACGCCCTGCTGCTGCTCGCCTTCGCCCTGTGGCTGGGCCAGCCGCTGGCGCTGCTGGCGCCGCTGCTGTTCGTGCTGCTGATCGACCGCGGGCAGATCCGCGCCGAGGAGCGCGCGCTGCAGCAGCTGTTCGGCGCCGAGTACCGCGCCTACTGCGCGCGGGTCAGGCGCTGGCTGTAGGGCGAGCGGGGCATCCGGGGCCGCCGGTGGCCCGTCCGCCCGCGTCCGTTGCCGGGCGCAGGGTCGAAAGCCGCGCAGCGGTTGTCGAGCGATGCCGAGGTATCGCCAGCCCGCGCCAGCGCTGCACGGGCTGATCGGCTCCGGGCCTCAGAGCCGCTCCAGACAGCCCGCCAGTTCCGCGCCGAGGGTTTCCAGCAGCGTCTCGTAGGCGCCGGCCTCGGGCTTGAGGGCGAAGCCCAGGGCGTCCAGTTCGGCGAGATGCACCGGCAGGCCGGCGCTGAGGGTTTCCGCCAGGCGCGGGCGCAGCGGCGGCTCGCTGAACACGCAGCTCGGCCCGGCGGCCTTGAGCTGCCCGCGCATCGCCGCGACGTGGCGGGCGCCCGGCTGCACCTCGGCGCTCACCGCGAACACCCCGGCGTGGCGCAGGCCGTAGGCCTCCTCGAAGTAGTCGAAGGCCTCGTGGAAGACGAAGAACGGCTTGCCGGCCAGCGGCGCCAGGCGCGCCTTGAGCCGCGCGTCGCTGGCCGCCAGGCGCTGCTCGAAGGCGGCCAGGTTGGCCCGGTAGCGCGCGGCGTTGTGCGGATCGGCGGCGGCCAGGTCGGCGGCCATCCGCGCGGCGATCAGCCGGGCATTGGCCGGCAGCAGCCAGAGATGGGCGTCGAGGCTGCCGGGGCGATGGGCATAGTCGTGATCGTCGCCGGCATGCCCTGCGTGGTCTGCGTGGTCTGCGTGATCGTCGTGATCGTCGTG
>RRZU012458861.1_pt1 | contig 19845 bp, 20 predicted proteins | sample 2165561 | NCBI WGS metagenome assembly RRZU01 (sample SAMN10456909, study PRJNA506462) | wastewater metagenome | isolation source: wastewater sludge | place: USA: Moscow, Idaho | reverse complement strand
TTCATTACATGCTCAGAGTCTTGCTGATCAAACATCATGCGGCCATAACGCTCTAAATATCGTATATTTTTCAGGGCGCAGTCTCTTATTCTGCCTTCATCAAAAATACGAAATCGCCAACCTTGCTCAAGTGCATACCGGTAGGCTGCTTTCCACTTAGGAAGCCAGTCACGCCAATTTGAGCGCCACTGCTCCTCGGGCTTAACCTCAACAAGCATTGGCTTAGGATAATCTACGTGCGATCTTGAGCCGAGCCTGTAGTAAACCAAAAAGTCTGGCGTGTACGTGTACTGCTGACCATTACGTCCTCGAAAAGGAATTTCCACTGGCTGTGGAATAACATCAAGCACAGACAGTTGAAATTCACAACGCATAATGAAATCACGCTCAAGCGTTGACTCAAAAGCGATAGCTGTTGATTTCCTAAAGGCATAACGCCCAGAGACACTTCGTCTTGTTGGCTTAATTTTACGAACCTGCGCAGGGGTAACTAGAAGTTTGTCGCAACTATTTCTACTATTTCTCGGCTGCATCGCGCTTATTCCTGTAAATACGTTGCAATAATTTCTTTATTATCGACCTGAAAGCCGCATAACATGGTTATGATTGTCGCATCTATTTCTGTATCTTACAGCAGTGCGCGGCCACGACCAGGTGAAATCAGCTTGGCCCATCAAGGTATTTTATTTCTGGATGAGCTGCCTGAATTTGATCGCAAAGTATTAGAAGTACTGCGTGAGCCATTAGAGTCTGGCTATATTGTGATTGCTCGCGCCCATAGCAAAGTACGCTTTCCTGCACGTTTTCAATTGGTAGCGGCGATGAACCCCTGCCCTTGTGGCTATTTTGGTGATCCCAACGGGCGCTGTCGCTGTACCCCAGAACAAGTGCAGCGTTATCGCAACAAGCTCTCAGGGCCTCTGCTTGACCGCATTGACTTACATATTAGTGTCGCACGTGAGGCTACATCCTTACGCCAGCCAAAAGATCCAGGCACCAGCTCAGCTCAGGCTGTAGAACAGGTCTGCGCGGCACGCGAGCGGCAACTAAGGCGTCAAGGCTGCAGCAATGCGCAACTCGACTTAAACGCCTTACGCGAACATTGCGTTCTGCTAGATAACGACCGTATCTGGCTGGAACAAGCCAGCGAGCGCCTAAACTTATCCTTACGCTCCACCCATAGAGTGCTCAAAGTGGCGCGCACTTTAGCTGACTTAGACAACAGTACGGCTATTGCTCGCGGACACCTTGCCGAAGCTTTGCAATATAGGTTTAACGAGCAGCGATAATATTTCAGCAGCGCACTACAATTGAGCAGCGTACTGAATTGTAGTGCGCTGCTGTATTTTTCTATTATGGAGTTTTTGGCTTAGCTTTTTTCGGCATTAAGTATTTCATTAAGCCTTGGAACCACATCACCAGCATGGTGTTGCCTTGAATCTGAATATTTTTATCCTGAATGCCCTGCATAAAGGCCAGTTGCTTATTTTTTGCTTGCAGCGTAGCAAAACCAAAGGCTGAATCTTTAAAACCAATAGAGAAAGCTGGGTTTTGAGCTAGGCCCGAGCGGCTTTCAACACGGTTATTAGCCACCACAAAGTGGCGTGCAACTTTACCGTCCAGTGTATGCAACATAAAGGTTAAGTCTTTACCGTCCAACTGCTGCTGGAAAGCGCTATTAGTCTTGCTGGCCTTGCTCATCATGCGGCCAAGCACCCAAAGTAAAAAACGAAATTTCATCAAAAGTTCCAAGTGCTGAGTTGTGCTTATTAGGCAATAAGGGTTGTACTGTCATCAGAGGTATGACTGCCTTGCCCTGCACGTATTGCTTTATTTCTGCAGGGTATGCGGTGTTATTAGCTTTGCGCTACAGCATCTTTTAATTGCTTACCGGGTTTAAAAGCCACGGTATTACTGGCCTTAATTGTGAGCGGCTCACCGGTTTGTGGGTTTTTACCCGTACGTGCGCCACGATGACGTCGTACAAAAGAGCCAAAACCAATCAAGGTTACAGAGTCATCCTTGGCCAGTGCATGGGTGATTTCTTCTAATAGCGTATTCAGCAGTTGGCCTGCTTGGTCTTTGCTAAGATTAGTTTTATCTGCAATGGCTGCAACCAATTCTGGTTTAAGCATATCCCGCCTCACTTGTTTTTTATTAGATATAATATAACGCGTGCACTATGCACAGAGCTAAAGCATGGCATGCCAATTCTTGACTGACCAGTCTTGAGATTATTTATCTACTGAGCGCCAGCACACAGACCCCACATCAGTTACTCGATTCCAGCCATCGCACACTAAAACCATAGCCACAGCCGTGCTAAACTCGTGCAACATTTCTAGTAAGTAGCCCGTACCGTGCCCATTACTGCGCCCAAGACTCTGACCAGCAACTGGCAGACAACTCCCACACATTGCGCCGAGCTGAATGATTGGCTGTTTGATCAAGGCTCGCTCACGCAACGCTTAACCCAGTTGTGCAGTAGCGCTTTTACCGTGAAGCTGCTCGCAGAAGGCTGGCAAACACTGACTGCAGACGAATGCCAAACACTGCATATCAGCGACGGCAGTTGTGGTTGGGTGCGCGAAGTGCTGTTGTGCGACGGTGCAAAGCCTTGGATCTTTGCCCGTAGCGTGGCCAGTCAAGCGGCTTTATCCAATTCTGATTTTGATATCAGCCAATTAGGTACGCGCTCGCTGGGTGCCATTTTATTTAGCCAACCAGCTTTTAACCGTGGCGCTATGTATATTCGTCGCTTGCCCAGCCAAGAGCTACCTGCGCAGGTGCAATCTCTGACACAGCAGCACACAAGGGTATGGGCGCGCCGCTCATGTTTTACTAAAAACACCTTAGGGGTACTGGTCGCTGAAGTTTTTCTGCCACAACTTTGGCAAGATACTCAACATTTAGACTTTAATACTCTTTAAGTATTACCCTTCACAGCCTGTCTCACGGAGCCTTGTATGTATCTACAACTATTAAAATCCTTCAATTGTCTGCACCCTCGCGCTTGGGATTTTATTCAGTTGCTGCGCCTGGACCGCCCCATCGGTATTTATCTGCTGATGTGGCCCACACTCTGGGCTCTATGGATTGCCGGCGATGGCGCACCGAGTTTCAAGAACCTGATCATTTTTATCCTGGGTGTGATTTTAATGCGCTCAGCCGGCTGTGCCATTAATGACTTTGCTGACCGTGGCATTGATGGTGATGTGGCACGCACCAAGGGCCGCCCCATTGTCACCGGCAGAGTCACTGCTAAAGAAGCTCTGATAGCTTTTGCGACCCTGATTGCAATCAGCTTTGTATTGGTGCTTTTTACCAGCACGCAAACCGTCTACTGGGCCTTTTTAGCTGTTGGTTTAGCTGCGCTGTACCCTTTTACTAAACGCTATACCCATTACCCACAGGTCGCTCTTGGCGCAGCCTATTCATGCAGTATTTTACTGGCCTTTAGTGCAGAGAAAGGCTCGGTACCCAGCGCTGTATGGCTGATTTATCTGGCTAATCTACTATGGACCATTGCTTATGACACCTACTACGCCATGAGCGACCGCGAGGATGATTTAAAAATTGGGGTTAAGTCCACTGCCGTCTTATTTGGCAGCGCAGATCGCGCGATTATTCTGAGCCTACAAGCTGGCGCGCTATTTTTACTGCTGTTAGCGGGCAATAGCTTTGGGATGGGCGGTTACTTTTATTTAGGTCTGCTAGGCGCTGCAGCATGCTTTATCTGGGAGTTTCGCCACACTCGTCAACGCGATGCGCAATCATCACTGGAAGCGTTCTTACATAATCACTGGGCCGGTTTTGCTATTTTACTCGGCATTATTGCGCACTATACTTTTGCAGGTTAAGCGCAGCAATCCAGACTATAAACTCAGCCTATTCGCCGCCTACAGCAAAGTTTGGCAAGCTATTGACCGGTTGATTAAAGTCGAATGGAATCGACTCGACTGCTAAACCTATATTGCGCTGCACGACAAAGTGTAAGTGCGGCCCGGTACTATTACCGGTATTGCCAGAACGCGCCAACAATGAGCCTTGCGTAACACGCTGCCCTTGCGTGACGCCCACCGAGCCTTTTTGCAGATGCAAATACACACCCATGGTGCCGTCATCGTGCAAAATACGCACAAAGTTACCCGCAGGATTGCTACCGCGCCCCGTTTGCTGATTCTCAACTTTAACCACCACGCCACCGCGCGCGGCCACTATAGGCGTACCTTCCGGCATGGCGATATCTAAGGCATAGCGACTTTTAGGAGTGAAGTGGCTGTATTTACCATTAGCACCTTGAGTGAGGCGAAAAGGCCCGCCACGCCAGGGTAAAGGGTATTGACTGGTCGTAGGTAGCAAGCTTGGGTCACCCACAGCATGGCGCAACTTAGGCGTATACTGCACTGGCTGTGCTGGATTATCGGGCAACAAGGTCACCAAGGTTGTGGTACTGCGCGCAGGCAAAACCTTGCGCAATGGCGCCTGTATGCCACCAGCAATATTAGCTTGCTGTTCGAGGACTAATTCAACCTCAACGGGTGCATGTAAATTATTACGCAATAACAAGGTTGCGCCATGCTCATGTTGACGAGTTGTGAGCTTGATATCGTTTTCAACACGCTCAACCATACGATCATTAAACACAAACACTTGAGCACCAGCTTGCACCTGATCGGTATAAGTCACTACACCATTGGCGTCGGTATATTTATACACAGTCATGGCGTAGCTCTGGCAACTGAGCAGCGCAGTACAGAGCACTGCTAAAATTTTCTTAGACATCACACACCCCATGCACAAGCCTGCTTTACACCATAGCAGTCTCTGTGTGACTGGCAATTAATAGACTGATAAGTGTGACCGAGCTGGCGTAAGCAGTAGAAACTAGGTGACGGCAACCAGCTATTAGGCACTCGGGCTGAAGTGGCGCTGAGTGGTGCCACGCGCAATTAAGCGCGAAAGGTAATCCATCTTTTTCGGATCACTGTCGACAAAACGGCAATTGACCTGCAACCACTCACTGTCAGGCTTAGCTTCTAAAGCACTGACTGAATGCACATAAGCGTTTAAGCGTGCTACTTCAGCTTCTTCACCTTGCTCTAGATCCAAGACAGCACTGTCTAAAACTTGCGGCAGATTGGCAGTACGCTTAACCACTAATAAGGCATCTTTAAGGCTCAGCGCTTTAATCACACAAGCAAACTCACCATTGGATAAGCGCAAGCGTCCCTGACCTTGGCCACGTACCCCACTGCTCGCTGCTGCAGGCGCAGCAACTGTTGCACGCGGCTTGACGGCGGGTTTCGCAGCTGCTGCAGCCAGTAAAGGTGAACTCACAGGCTGCTGCATAGCAGGCTGTGCTGCAGGAGCTGCAGGCTTTTGGCCGGTCAGTACAGATAAAGAATCATTGCTCACCCCTGTACTCAGCGCTTTAACCGGCGCCGAGGAGGCCAGTGCGGCTAAACGTCCACTGCGGGTTAACGCTTTAGTCACTTTGCTGGTCAGTTGCTCTTGAGTGAAGGGTTTACCCACATAATCAGTCACGCCGGCTTGAATTGCCTGTACGACATTTTCTTTATCGCCACGACTGGTCACCATAATAAAGGGCACCGTTTTAAACTGTGGCTGCTGACGAAACCATTCAAGCAGCTCTAAGCCGCTCATTTCTGGCATTTCCCAATCACATAAAATCAAATCAAAACTTTGATTACTTAAAATCTGTTTGGCTTTAAGGCCATTCACAGCTTCTTCAATCTGAATACCTGGGAAGTTAGCGCGCAAACTCTTCTTCAATAAGTCGCGAATAAATAATGCATCATCAACCACCAACACACTCACTTTACTCATGACTGACTCCCTAGGTAACCATAACGTGCTTGCGCGTTGCCTAAGCTCAATCTGAACTTAGACAACACAAGCATAATCAGCAGACTGAAACTTAAGCTTGAACGTCTGCAGCGGACTGCATGCGCTGTAACTCTTGTGCATACAGAGCGTCGAAGTTAACAGGCGCTAACATCAAGGCAGGAAAAGAACCACGTACCACTAAGCTGTCGAGGGTTTCACGCGCATAAGGGAACAAGATACTTGGGCAGAACGCACCCAATGCATGGCCTTGTGAAGCGTCATCTAAACCTTGCACCAAGAAAATACCGGCTTGCTGTACTTCTGCAATAAAGGCGACTTCTTCACCAGTTTTAACCGTTACGGTGATCGTCAGTACGACTTCATGAAAGTCGCCTTCGAGCGCGCGTTGACGGGTGTTGAGATCCAGTTCAATATTTGGATTCCATTCTTCGCGGAACACCTCAGGGCTTTTTGGTGCTTCAAAGGATAAATCTTTGACATAAATACGCTGTAAAGAAAACTGTGAAGTAGGCTCTTGTGCAGCGGCTGCGTTGTTATTGTGCTCAGTCATGTATCTAATATCCCTTCATTATTAATATCTATTAAGTATATGTCAGTGCATAGCGCATCGTGTATCAGACGCACTGATGCGCTAATATTTATTAGGCTAATAAAGCGTCAAGCTTACCACCACGCTCCAATGCAAACAGCTCATCACAGCCGCCGACGTGCAGTTCATCAATCCAAATTTGCGGCACAGAGGTACGCCCGGCTTTTTCGGCCATTTGAGCGCGCACATCAGGCTTACCATCCACACGGATCTCTTCGAACTTCACACCCTTATTACTCAGCAAAGTCTTGGCGCGAGTACAAAAGGGGCACCAATCACTGGAATAAATAATTACTTTAGCCATTTTATTTCACCACTGGCAGGTTTTCACTGCGCCAGCCGGTAATACCACCGGACAAACGTGCAGCAGTGAAGCCTGCTTTTTTGAGTTCAGAACATGCACCGCCAGCATTAATGCCAGACGCACATACGACGATAATAGTTTTATCTTTATGTTTTTCCAGCTCACCCATACGGGTTGTCAGCTGATCATTACTGATATTTACTGACCCGACGATATGACCGGTAATAAAGTCTTTTTTCGGGCGAATATCAAGGATAAAGGCTTCATCACGATTGACCATCGCGGTTAACTCACGCGTGCTTAGATTGCGTCCAGCATTACGCGACTGCTGCATCACCAGCAATACAACCAAAATAAGAAATGTTCCACTGAGCACATAGTGCACAGTCATAAATTCAAGGAATTTAGCAAGTGTATCGGCAATCATAGTCAGCACTCAAAGCGTTAGTATCCGCAAAGTATACACAGACCTGCGCATTCTCTGAACCACTAACAATGACGCGCCGAGCACATCCAGCTAAACTTAGCTTATATTTTGTTATTTACTTGTGAGTTTATTCTTATGCATACCACGCCTAAGCCTTTAGTTCTTGTTATTTTGGATGGTTTTGGTCATAGCGACAGCCCTGACTACAACGCCATTTATAGTGCCAACACCCCTGTATATGACCGTTTACGCGCCCAACATGCCAATACACTGATTTCTGGCAGCGGTATGGATGTGGGTTTACCGGATGGGCAAATGGGTAACTCAGAAGTCGGCCATATGAACCTCGGTGCCGGTCGTGTGGTGTATCAAGATTTCACTCGCATTACTAAAGCGATTCAAGACGGTGACTTTTTCACCAATCCAGCCCTGACCAGCGCAGTCGATCAAGCGGTTGAAAAAGGCAAGGCAGTCCATATTTTGGGCTTGCTGTCTGAAGGCGGCGTGCACAGCCACCAAGACCATCTGATCGCGATGATTGAACTGGCCGCCCAGCGTGGTGCTGAGAAGATTTATCTGCATGCTTTCCTCGATGGTCGTGATACGCCACCACGCAGTGCCCAGCCTTCCATTGAAGCGATTGAAACGGCCTGTGCCAAGATTGGCAAAGGCCGTATTGCTAGCCTGATTGGTCGTTACTACGCCATGGATCGTGATAATCGTTGGGACCGTGTTGAGCAAGCGTGGAAGTTACTCGCCGATGGTCAGGGTATTCACCATGCAGACAGTGCAACTGCTGCACTTGCAGAATCTTACGCTCGCGATGAGTCCGATGAGTTTGTTAAAGCCACCAGCATTGGTGAGCCAGTGCGCATGGAAGATGGCGACAGCGTAATCTTTATGAACTTCCGTGCCGACCGTGCCCGCGAACTCAGCCATGTATTCCTCGATGCAGATTTTTCAGGCTTTGCGCGCGAGCGTTTACCTCAGCTCAGCCAATTTGTCATGCTCACCCAATACGCTGCTGATTTACCCGCGCCCAGCGCTTTTGCACCCACGCCATTGGTCAATGTGCTCGGTGAGTACTTAGCCAACCAAGGCAAAACCCAGCTGCGCATTGCCGAAACTGAAAAATACGCCCACGTCACCTTCTTCTTCTCCGGTGGCCGCGAGCAGCCGTTTGTCGGTGAAGAGCGTATTTTAATTCCGTCACCCAACGTGGCAACTTATGACTTGCAGCCAGAAATGAGCGCGCCTGAAGTCACCGATCGTATTGTCGAAGCTATTGAGCAGCAAAAATACGATGTGATAGTAGTCAACTACGCTAACGGCGATATGGTTGGGCATACCGGTGTGTTTGACGCAGCAGTCGCTGCAGTTGAATGCCTCGATCACTGCCTCGACCGCATTGTCACTGCTTTAGATAAAGTCGGTGGCGAAGCGCTAATCACTGCCGACCACGGTAACGTTGAGCAGATGGAAGATGAATGCACCGGCCAAGCCCACACCGCGCATACCTGTGAGCCTGTGCCCTTTATCTATGTTGGCAAACGCCCCGCCACTATGCGTAACGATGGTGTACTGGCTGACGTTGCTCCGACCATGCTGACCTTAATGGGCTTACCTATTCCTGAGCAAATGACCGGCCGCAGCATAGTTGAGCTCAAGTCATAGCCCAAAGATTTGCGTGGTGGCTGTCAACGCGCCACGCAAATATCAGTTGTTGCATCATCTATGCTGCTCGCTGCGCTATTTTTAGGCATAATCACTACTTTGTACTCCTCAGGTTAATCTCTGCCATGCTCCGCACATTTTTATTTATCCTACTCAGTTGTGCATTCACTGTTGCCGTGGCGAACGATCAGCGCGTGCAAACTAAACAACAAATTGCCCAAGCTGCTAAAGACATTGCTGAACTGAAAAAACAACTCAGTAAAATCGCCCAGGAAAAATCCAGCGCTGAACAAGCACTGAAAAAAACTGAAAGTGAAATCGGCGACTTAGAGAAGCAAGTTAACGAACTCAAACAGCAGGAAAAGAAAACTGAAGACGAGCTTAAAGTGCTCGATCAACAGAAAAAAAAACTCCACAGCTCACGCGTTGAGCAACAAAAGCTAATCGCTATTCAAGCTCGCGCTGCCTACCAATCAGGGCAGCACGAGCCTCTGCGTCTTTTGCTCAACCAACAAGACCCAGAAAAATTCTCACGCAATCTGATCTACTATCAATACATGGGGCAGGCGCGTCAGGAACAGATTAAAACCTTTAATGAAACCTTGCGCCAATTGGGCAATATATCCGTCCAAATCACTGAACAACACAATCTGCTTGCAGAGCAAAAAAAAAATCTAGTTAGCAAACAAGATGTACTGAAAACTTTACGTCAGCAGCGCCAACAAAAAGTCGCGCTACTGACCAAACAACAACGTAAAGAAAACCAATCACTGCAAACCCGCCAAGCGGACCAAGTCGCGCTCAACAAAGTACTCAGCACCATTGAGGCAACTCTGGCGCGCCAAGCACGTGAAGCACAAGAGGCCGAGCGCAAACGCCAGCAACGCTTGGCTGATCAACAACGCCAAGCGCAGCAAGATCTGGCACGCAATTCAAGTAAAAACACCACTGCCAACTCCAAAAGCACTATAGTTTCTACTGCAGTAACACATAAAGGCGGCTCGTTTTCCAAAGTCCGCGGCCAATTACCTTGGCCGGTGAATGGTCGCATTATTGCCAACTTTGGCAGTGCGCGCGGCGATAATCGCTCAAAGTGGGATGGTGTATTAATCAGTTCACAAGCGGGCACCCAAGTGCGCGCTATCCATGCAGGTCGTGTAGTATTTGCCGACTGGTTACGTGGTGCTGGCTTGTTAGTGATTGTTGATCACGGTGACGGCTATTTAAGTCTGTACGGTCACAACCAAAGCTTATTAAGTAAGACTGGCGACACAGTCAGCGCAGGCCAGGCTATTTCTACCGTGGGCAATACCGGCGGTCGTGATCAAACCGCGCTGTATTTTGCTATACGGCAAAAAGGCCAACCCGCTGATCCAACCAAGTGGTGTCGTACACAAGGCTAAATTGGAATGCAAAAATTCTCTAGGAGTTACCCCATGCCCTTTACTCGAACATATTTAGCCTCAGCTGTATTCAGTACGCTGCTGATCATGGGCTTGATAAGCACACCGACACTGGCGGTGCCTAATCCTGCCGATACGGTGGCCACTGAAACCTTACCACTGAATGATTTACGCACCTTTGCCGAAGTTCTGGAGCGCATCAAAACTGCGTATGTTGAGCCCATCGACGATAAAACTCTGTTTGAAAACGCCATTAAAGGCATGCTCAGTAACCTCGACCCGCATTCCAGCTACCTTGACCCAGAAGACTTTCGCCAGCTACAAGAAAGCACCAGCGGCGAGTTTGGCGGCTTAGGTATTGAAGTGGGTTTAGAAGATGGCGTGCTGCAAGTGATAGCGCCGATTGATGACTCCCCAGCATCCGCTGCAGGGCTTGAAGCACAAGATCTAATTATCAAAATTGATGACCAACCCACTCAGGGCCAATCATTAATGGAAGCGGTAGAAAAAATGCGCGGCAAGCCGGGCACCAGCATTCGCTTAACTATTGTGCGTGACGGTCGCAAACCTTTTGATGTAACCCTCAAGCGTGCGGTCATTAAAAGCCGCAGCGTTAAAAGTCAGCTACTGGAAGATGACTACGGTTTAATCCGCATCAGTCAGTTCCAAGTCAATACCGGTAGCGAAGTTGCTAAAGCGTTAGGCGCATTAAAGAAAGACAATAAAGGCAAACCACTGCAAGGCCTGATTCTCGATTTACGCAATAACCCAGGTGGTGTCTTACAGGCGGCAGTTGAAGTGACCGATCAATTTATCAGCGATGGTTTAATTGTCTACACCAAAGGTCGCTTGGCCAATGCTGAACTGCGTTTTTCCGCTACGGCTGAAAATATCAGTGGCGACGTACCTTTAGTGGTGCTGATCAATGGCGGTAGCGCCTCAGCTTCAGAAATTGTTGCCGGCGCTCTACAAGATCATAAGCGCGCCGTATTAATGGGTACCGATAGCTTCGGTAAAGGCTCAGTACAAACCGTATTACCGCTGAATAACGACCGTGCCCTGAAGCTCACCACTGCGCTGTACTACACGCCTAAAGGCCGCTCAATTCAGGCGCAAGGCATTGTTCCTGATATCGTGGTCGAACGTGCGAAGATCAGCCAAGAAGACAGTACTTTAGGTACTAAAGAAGCAGATCTGGCTGGCCACCTGGGTAACGGCAATGGCGGCCCAGATAAACGCAGCAAAGCCACCAAAGAGCAAAAACCACGCTTGCAAGACGAAGACTATCAAGTCAATCAGGCCATGAATTTACTCAAAGGCATGAACGTACTCAAGGCACCTAAGACGCTCTAGTAGCTATTACTACAGTCTTGCTACAAGGCAATAAAAAACGGCATCTGCGGACTGAGCACAGATGCCGTTTTTGTTAGCCAGGAGCACATTAGGGAACGCGTTTTAGCGCACCACAATACCTTTACTGGCCATATAGGCTTTAGCTTCTTGAATAGTGTATTCGCCAAAGTGGAAAATACTTGCGGCCAAGACTGCATCCGCTTTACCTTCGATAATACCGTCGGCCAAGTGCTGTAAATTACCCACACCACCCGAAGCAATCACCGGAATATTGACGGCTTCACTCACCGCACGAGTCACGCCCAAGTCAAAGCCATTCTTCATGCCGTCTTGATCCATGCTGGTAAGCAGGATTTCACCGGCACCGTAGCTTTCCATCTTGATCGCCCACTCCACGGCATCAATACCAGTGGGTTTACGACCGCCATGGGTAAAGATTTCCCAACGTGGTGGCTCGCCCACAGCCGAGACTTGTTTGGCATCAATCGCAACAATAATCGACTGCGAACCAAAGTGCTCTGCAGCTTCGCGAACAAACTCAGGGGTAAATACCGCAGCTGAGTTGATCGAAACTTTATCGGCACCGGCATTCAGCAGGTTACGAATATCATTCACAGTACGCACACCACCGCCCACTGTCAGCGGAATAAAGATTTGGCTGGCCATGCGCTCAACGGTTTTGAGCATGGTGTCACGGCCTTCGACAGTGGCGGTGATATCCAGAAAAGTCAGCTCATCCGCACCTTGCTCGTCATAACGACGGGCAATCTCAACTGGGTCACCAGCATCGCGAATATTCTCAAATTTTACGCCTTTTACCACGCGGCCATTTTCAACATCAAGGCAAGGAATGATACGTTTCGCGAGCGTCATGCGGCTCTCCACAGAGTGAGTGAAATTGATATGTTGCGGCGCATATATTACTTATTATCTACACACCAATCGATGCAAATAATCTGAACACCTATAATTTCTCTGTAGGTCGCCCTTTTAGGGCGACAAAACCATCCAACAGCGCAGTGCTATCAAGGCGTGTGCTACGCCCCTGTCGGGCTAAAGCAGCGACCTACAAATAATACAAAAAACTTACTTGAAGCTATCACACAAGGCCTGCGCCTCAGCAATATCCAGCGTGCCTTCATAAATAGCGCGGCCAGTAATAGCACCGACAATGCCCGGCGCACGTGCATTTAATAAGGACTGCACATCACCCACATTATGAATACCACCAGACGCAATCACCGGAATGCTGGTAGCGCGCGCCAAAGCCGCAGTGGCTTCAACGTTGCAACCCTGCATCATGCCGTCTTTGGCGATATCAGTGTAAACAATGGCAGAGACACCATCGGCTTCAAAACGCTTAGCCAAATCAGTCACTTGCAGCTCGCTGATTTGCGCCCAGCCATCGGTGGCAACAAAACCATTCATGGCATCCAGGCCCACAATCACTTTACCTGGAAAAGCTTTACAGGCTTCGGCGACAAACTCAGGCTCTTTCACCGCTTTAGTACCAATAATCACATAGCTGACACCAGCACGCACATAGTGCTCGATGGTCTCAAGATTGCGAATACCACCGCCAATTTGAATTGGCTGATTTGGGTAACGCGCAGCAATCGCCTTAACTACGTCACCATTGACTTGCTCGCCAGCAAAAGCGCCATTGAGGTCCACTAAGTGCAAGCGACGGCAACCGGCCTCAACCCATTTGGCGGCCATTTCCACTGGATCATTTGAAAAAACAGTAGAATCTTCCATACGCCCTTGGCGCAGTCGTACACAAGCACCATCTTTTAAATCAATCGCGGGAATAATCAGCATTAAATCAGTCTGCCTAAAAGTTAAGTCAATAAATCAACTCAGAACTTAACGCTACCAGCGCCCGTCCCAAGCCACAAAATTCTGTAAAAGTTGCAAGCCAGTGCTCTGGCTTTTTTCCGGGTGAAATTGCACAGCAAAGCGCGAACCATCAGCTAACGCAGCAGCAAACTCCACACCATACTGACAACTGCCCGCCACTTGGCGTGGGTTCTCAGCTTCAACGTAATAACTGTGTACAAAGTAAAATCGTGAATGATCGGCAATGTTATGCCACAGCGGATGCGGTAAACGTTGTGCAACGGTATTCCAGCCCATATGCGGCACTTTTAAGCGCTGCTGATCTTGATACAAAGACTGACCAAAAGCCCGCACCCGCCCCGGCATTAAGCCTAAGCAATCCACGCCGCCGTTTTCTTCACTGCTATCGAGTAACGCCTGCATGCCCACGCAAATACCTAGAAAAGGACGGTCGCTGCTGACTTCACGAATCACATCAAGCAACTGATGCTGCTGCATTTGCGCCATGCAATCACGTATTGCGCCCACACCCGGCAGCACAATACGGTCCGCATCACGAATCACTTGCGGGTCACTGGTAATCAGCACGCGGGCTGAACCTACATGCTCCAGTGCTTTACCTACTGAGTGTAAATTACCCATCCCGTAATCAATTACGGCGATGGTTTGCATCACAGGCTACCCTTGGTAGACGGCATGCGATCGCCCATACGCGGATCCACTTCCACCGCCATACGCAGTGCGCGACCAAAGGCCTTAAACACTGTTTCAATCTGGTGGTGAGTATTGGTGCCGCGCAGGTTATCAATGTGCAGGGTGACTTGTGCGTGATTGACAAAACCTTGGAAGAACTCTTGGAACAAGTCCACATCAAAGCCGCCAACGACTGCACGAGTGAAAGGCACATGCATCTGCAAGCCTGGACGGCCAGAGAAGTCTAGCGCAACGCGTGATAAGGCTTCATCCATGGGCACATAAGAGTGACCATAACGACACAAACCACGCTTATCGCCCACTGCTTTAGCAAAGGCTTGGCCAATGGTGATGCCCACATCTTCAACCGTGTGGTGATCATCAATGTGCAGGTCGCCAGTGCATTCGATATCTAAATCAATCAAACCATGGCGCGCCACTTGATCCAGCATGTGCTCTAAAAAAGGCACGCCAATGGCAAAACGTCCTTCACCTGTACCATCTAAATTAATAGTGGCCTTCACTTGAGTCTCAAGTGTATTACGCTCAACAGAAACCTTACGCTCGGTCATGATTTACTCCACCGCTAAAAGCCGCATAATACGGCCGAGTTGTTTCATTAATTACCTATTATAGGCTTGCAACGACGATGACTGCTACCGATAGACGTTTTTGAGCGGTACACTAACTGATCTGTTGTAGGAGTTAAGTCATGCCTGTTTACTTTGAAAACGCTGTACAGCCCAGCACACAAGACCTCGCCGACCTGGAAAAAATCTACGCTGACGCACCTGCTTGGCTGCTAGCGCCATTTGCAGATGCTGCGACACTGATTGAGCATGGTCTGCAAACCAACACCTTAGTCACTGGACGTTTTAATAGTCGCTTATTAGGTGCGGCTTTGTTAGAAAAACATACCGAGCGCTGGTTACTCAGCCACCTGTGTGTACGCGAACTGACCCGTAACCGCGGTGTCGCGCGACGTATAGTGCAAGAAGCAACGCGTTTAGCCGCTGAAGCGGGCACAGAGTTGCAACTAGTGATTCCTGCTGATCAAGCTGAACTGCTGCAACTGGCGCGTGATAAATCACTGATGATCGCCACCGAGTAACACTTCTTTGATTGACCCGCCTGCTGATTCAGCGGGCATCCTCGTTTATTTTCCATAAGGAAACGGCCCGTGAAATCTTTTGGTAAGCTTATCGGTCTGCTATTTCTAGGTCTGCTGCTACTGCTGGTAGCGGGCGGATTTGCTCTCACGCATTTTTTTGATCCTAACGACTATAAAGATGAAATCCGCCAGCTTGCGCATAAGCATGCCAACCTTGAGCTGCAACTCAATGGCGATATTGGCTGGAGTCTATTTCCTTGGTTAGGTATCGAGATCACCGATGCAACAGTCGCCAGTGCGCAGACGCCCAATGAGCCATTTGCCGACTTACGCCTACTCGGTTTATCAGTGCAAGTGCTGCCCTTGCTGCGTAAAGATATCCAAATGAGCGATATCCGCATTGATGGTCTGAGCCTCAATCTGCACCGAGATGCACAAGGCAAAACTAACTGGGATAAAATTGGCCAAGTCGATGCGCAAACACCGCCAACAACCAGCCCCCCAGCAGTGGACACCAGTGAGCCCAGCACCACTACAGTCAAAGTTAAAGACTCAGACAAGCGTCTAAAATTAGATATCAACAGTCTGATAGTGAATGGCGCACGTATTGATTACTTTGATGAGCAAAACGGGCAAAAATTTAATCTTGAAAGCGTGCAACTGACCACCGGTGCTATCCGTGATTCGCAACCTATTGCGCTAAAGTTATCTGGCTTCTTAGGCAATGCTAAGCCACTGATTCGGGCGCGTATCGAGCTGACCAGCAAAGTCACCATTGATCAAATCGCTCAGCGTTATGCCTTGGATAGCCTTAAATTATCTGGAGAAGTCGCGGGCGAGCCACTCAATAGTAAAACGGCCAACTTCACTGTGCGCGGCAACTTAGTCTATGACCAAGCGGCACATTCAGCGCAATGGAACAACTTAAAACTCTCAGTCAATCAACTCAAGGCGCTCGGCGACTTACAGATTGCTGAACTGAATCAGCAGGCAAAATTCAGTGGTGCATTATCGATTGCACCACTGAATTTACAAGAGTTTCTCACTGGTGTAGGTATTGCATTACCTGACATGGCGGATAAAAAAGCTCTAAGCCACTTTGAACTGAGCACCCGCCTGCACGGCACACCCAACAGTTTAATCTTGAATGAAATAGCTCTCAGTCTTGACCAAACCACCTTAACCGGCAGCGCTGGTATCAAAGACTTCGCCCGCAGCACGCTCTATGCTCACCTGCAAGGTAACCAGTTGGATGCTGACCGTTATTTGCCTGCGGTTGAGAAAAAAGCACCCACCCAACGCCAGGCTGAAGTTAAACAACAAACTGCTAAGGCCGGTAGCAGCGGTACCACCGCTTTGCCAGATAAACCCTCTAATAGTGCATGGAGCACAGACAAAGCTTTACCCATGGAGCAACTGGCTAAGGTCAATGCTGATCTTGATCTGGCCTTTAATGAACTGACCCTCAGCAAGTTTCCGATCTCACAAGCCAAGTTCAAGCTGTTAGCCAATAAAGGAAAAATCACCTTAAATAATATGCAGGGCAATCTGTACAAAGGTGAGTTTAAAACCAGCGGTAGCTTAGATACTCAAGCTGATCGCCCATTAATCACCCTTAAGCTTAATACTAAGAATATCCCCATTGAGAAAATTCAACAGACCCTTGAGCAAGAAGTGACCATTAGCGGTCTGCTGGATCTCAATACTGATCTGCGCACTCAAGGTAATAGTGAGCAGGACTGGGTTGAACACCTCAATGGCAGCTTAGATTTTGCCATTCACAATGGTGTGTTGCCCGATGCCAACTTAGAGCGCCAACTGTGTATTGGTATTGCTACGCTGAATCGCAAAAAGCTCGGCCCTGATACCGGCAGTAAAGACACGCGCTTTAATGATCTACGCGGCACTCTGAATATCCGTAATGGTGTAGCGCATAACCCTAACTTGCGCGTGGCTATTCCAGGTTTAAGTGTGAAAGGTAAAGGCGATATTAATCTGCGTGTGCTGAGCCTAGATTATTACGCAGGCATTATTATTGAAGGTGATACCCACCGCATGCCAGATCCTGCCTGCCAGGTCAGCAAGAATTTTGTTGGTCTAGAGTGGCCCGTGCGTTGCCGCGGACCGCTGGAGCTAGGTGCCAAAGCCTGCCGTATTGATCAAGATGGCTTGGGCAAGCTTGCTGCGACTTTAGCGGGTGAAAAGATTAACCAAAAGCTGCAAGAAAAGCTCGGTGATAAAGTCAGCCCCGACCTTAAAAATGCGCTCAAAGGATTATTTAAACGATGAGTCCGCAAGACTTTGGCCCTGCGGTGGTGGCTTGGTATCAGCAACATGGCCGTAAGGACTTACCTTGGCAGCAAGATGTCACTCCCTATCGAGTGTGGATCTCAGAAATCATGCTGCAGCAAACCCAGGTCACCACTGTCCTGGGTTATTTCGCACGCTTTATGGATGCTTTACCCACTGTGCAAGATTTAGCTGCAGCCCCTTTAGATGAAGTGCTGCACCTGTGGACGGGGCTGGGTTATTACACCCGTGCGCGTAATTTGCATAAAACCGCGCAACAGGTGTGTGAGCACTACCACGGTGAGTTTCCACGCAGCGCCGAAACCCTAGCGACTCTGCCCGGTATTGGTCCATCCACTGCGGGAGCCATTGCTAGCCTGAGTATGGGGCTACGCGCACCGATTCTCGATGGCAATGTTAAACGCGTCTTAGCGCGCTACAGCGCTGAGCCTGATTACCCTGGCAGCACGCCAGCAACTAAGCGCTTATGGCAGCTATCTGAACAGCTTACGCCGCAGCAGGATGTGGCGCATTACACGCAAGCCATGATGGATTTGGGCGCCACACTCTGTACGCGTAAACAACCTGAGTGCCAACGCTGCCCCGTTATGACAGGCTGCGTCGCTTACCAAACCGATCAGCAACATCTACTACCTAGGCCGCGTCCACGCAAAGAAGTACCGGTACGACGCATTACGATGCCGATCCTCACCAATCAAGACAATGCTATTCTCTTGCAGCAACGCCCTGCAGAAGGTATTTGGGGCGGTTTATGGAGCTTGCCAGAGTTGAGTGATATTGAATTACTCGAGCCTTTACTGCGCCAGCATCAGCTGATTGAGCAAGCGCAACGGCGTATTGAACCGCTGCGCCATACCTTTAGCCATTTCCATTTAGATATCGAGCCTTGGCTGGTGCAGGTGCACAGCAACGCGCCACTTGGCGTAGCCGAAAGCAATTGGCTCTGGTATAACCCAAGCAATCCACCGCGTTTAGGTTTAGCAGCTCCGATTAAGGAGTTGCTTGAGCGCGCACTTATTCAGTTACAACTGGAGATTTAAGATGACTCGTATGGTTATGTGCCGTAAACACAAACAAGAACTCGCTGGCCTCGCCCGCGCACCCTTTCCTGGTAGCAAAGGTGAAGACATTTATAATAATGTCTCGCAACAAGCTTGGGATGAGTGGCAAGCCCACCAAACTATGCTGATTAACGAACGTCATCTGAATATGATGGACGCTGATGATCGTAAATTTATCATGGATGAAATGACTAAATTCTTTGCCGGTGAAGACTTCGCGCAAGCCGAAGGTTATGTACCACCGAGCAATTAATAAAGTATTTTCATCAAGATGCTTGACGGCAGGCTGAAAAATCTGTTTAATAGCCGCCGTTGAGCCCGGATAGCTCAGTCGGTAGAGCAGAGGATTGAAAATCCTCGTGTCGGCGGTTCGATTCCGTCTCCGGGCACCATATTTAAGAAACCCATTCAGTTTGAATGGGTTTTTTTTTGCCTAAATTTCAAGATATGACTTATGGATGAGCTCAATACCACTCAAGCCATCCCGCTTGAATTAGGTTAGCTCTATTTATCCACAACAGGTATATAATGTGGTTAATTTCTTATTATGAAAACCCAAAAATGACGTATAAACGCAGCCTACTAAAATATATTTTAGTTTATGCAGCCCTTGTTTTAGCTGGCTCCTTGGCTTACTTCATTTGCTTCACTCTAGCAACACACAGCGCTCAACCAAACACAACCACTTTACCAATCAGCTGGCTGCTACTGGCTGGATTATCAATGGTGTACTGGTCTGTGGCATGGCGCAGCTACAACAAGCCTCAAGCCGATGCTCAGGCCGACCTAGAGCGACTCAAACTCGCACTCATAGCAGCTAACCAAGGCTTATGGGATTGGGATCTGACCAAGCAATACGATATATTTTTTTCTAGCACCTACTGCGACAATCTCGGCTATAGCCAAGCCGAGTTCGGTTCTAGCCTCCAAGACTGGAAAAATCGCTTGCTCCCAGAAGAGCGTGAACTGCTGCTCAGCAATGTGATGCACTTTATTCACCAAGGTGATGGAGACTATGACAGTACTTACCGCATGCAACATAAGGACGGTAGCTATCGCTGGATTCGCTCACGCGGCAGCTTAATTAAAAACGCAGCAGGCACGCCCACTCGCTTTATTGGTATTGCACAGGACATTACCGACCAACGCGGCACCGAAGAGTGCTTAAAGCAAGCTCGCGCCGTGTTTGAAAGCACTCACGAGGGCGTGT
>RRZU011262818.1_pt1 | contig 19846 bp, 18 predicted proteins | sample 2165561 | NCBI WGS metagenome assembly RRZU01 (sample SAMN10456909, study PRJNA506462) | wastewater metagenome | isolation source: wastewater sludge | place: USA: Moscow, Idaho | reverse complement strand
TTGCCTAGCTTTATGATGCTGGAAGCTTTTGCCTTAGCCGTATCATCCTGACGGTATTGGACGATATAGTCTACCCCGTTTTTTATTTCTTCGCTGATTTCGCTGAAGTTTGCGGGTGAAAGTTCTCCACTGATATTAGCAGATGTGGATACCAACGCTTTGCGGAAACGGTTGCACAGCCCTTGCGAAAAAGCTTCTTTTGTTATTCTTATGGCAAGGCTTCCGTCTTCGGCTATCAGGTTCGGTGCCACATTTCGGGCATTATCGTATATAATGGTAAGAGGCTTGTCTGCCAGTTCGATTAAGTCCCAAGCCACCTCGGGTACATCATTGATGTAGTAATCCAGCTTTGCAGGACTATCTAGCAGTGTAATCAAAGCTTTGCTGTCGGTGCGCTTCTTGAGTTCATAAACCCGTTGTACAGCATCTTCATTGGTTGCATCACACCCTATACCCCAGATCGTATCGGTAGGGTAGAGGATCAAACCTCCTGCTACCAATACATCGAAGGCTTTCTTTATATCCTCGTTCATTTGATCTTGTTTATAAGCTGGCAGAGCTGTACATCCTCGAATCTTTCGCCACGTTGCACCCAATCTTTCAGAATGCCGACATGCTTAAAGCCTGCCTTTTCGAAAAGGCTGATACTCTTAGTGTTGCTTAATGATATATAGGCATATAACTGATGCAGACGTAAGAAATTGAATGCGTACTCTCTCATCAGCTCTAATGCCTGAGTTGCATATTGTTTTTTGCGATGGGTTTCATCGATCAATATTCCGATACCCGCTCTTCGGCTGTGCGGATCTATTTCATAGAGATCAATCGTCCCGATAGTAACATTTTTATTTTTATCGATAAGATCTATCATTAGTCGCAGTTGCTTGCTTTGATAGATATCCATTTCTATGGCATTGTTAATATACTCACGCAATACCAGCTTCGAATAAGGAGCAAGGGTATTTCCGTGTATCCACAATTCAGTCGAATTTTCCCATTTATAAAGTATTTCCAGATCTTCGGGTTCGACAGCGCGAAGACTTAACTGAGAGTTTTTTAAAAGCATATTGTAGCGTTGTTTTTTAGTAATTGTTTCTTTCGAACATCTTACCCAAACGGATGAAGAAGTTCTTTTTTCTTCTGCGAATACGTTGGTTTTCACCCGATGACATCATTATTCTATCAAAAGATGTCTCTCCATTCTCCATTGCCTTGATAGCGTGGTAAATTACACCCCAATCCGGTAATCCTCCCAAATTACGATCATCAATGAACAGGTCGACATCTAATTTACGAGAAGCGTTTGCAGGATCTTCTTCTGGATGATTTTTGTTAGCGGCATAAAATTTTACACCTTTACTTTCACAATAGTCAACAGCATCTTGCAGCAATTGTCCGCTGCGTACCGACCACAAAAGAAGGGTATGCCCATCTTTTTGCAGTTGTTGCAGGGTTTCTATAGCGAAAGCTATCGGACGCCCTATCTTCGGATATTCGTGTTCTACTATTGTTCCGTCAAAATCTACTGCAATAATCATATTTCAGGTTTGGTTATCTTCAGCCTTTTCATTCTCCGGTTCATTTTGCAGTGCCTGTTTATTGGGATAGCAAAAGAACAATGCAAAGATAATCATTATTGTCAAATACATTGTGTTATGTGAATTATACAACTGAAAGCCCGTCAGATTCAGAATCGTCATCACATCAAAGATGATTAGGCGCAGGTAATAAGCAGTTGTATATTTCTTTATGTATGTATCTTGACCCAAATTTTTTATTTTTTGAGTATAGGAATGAAAGAACTTCAGCGATAATGGTATTATAGCTAATGTAAGAATGATCGCATACCTTTCGAAGGCAATATTTGTCGCAGGGCTGGATGCAAAGTCAGGGCCTTTGGACTGAAGTACTACAAGTAAAGCGATTGCCAACAGAACGATATTTACCCAAAAGATAATAATCTGGAGGGTGTATGTTTTTTTTATCAGGTTATCCATTAATTTGTTTATATTCTGTACGATTCATTAAAAAGGGTACGGTTTAAGATAGAACGTCCTAAAGTAACCTCATCGGCATATTCTATTTCGTCACCGATGGAAATACCGCGGGCAATCATCGATACTTTCACATTATAAGGTGCCAGTTTCTTGTAAATATAGAAGTTAGTGGTGTCTCCTTCCATCGTAGTACTCAAGGCTAATATTATTTCGTTAATTCTACCATCAGATACACGCCTTACCAAACTATCTATCTCAAGATCGGCCGGGCCGATGCCGTCGATAGGTGATATAATTCCTCCCAACACATGATAAAGACCTTTATACTGCATGGTGTTTTCGATAGCCATCACTTCTTTTATGTTCTCTACCACGCATACAGTGGAAGAGTCGCGAGATTTATCTTGACAGGTAGAACACACCTCGTTATCGCATATATTATGGCATACCTTGCAGTATTTCACCTGATGTTTTAGTGATACGAGTGCCTGTGAAAAATTATCTACAGTAGCATCATCCTGTCGTAGTAGATGTAGAATGAGGCGTAAAGCCGTCTTTCGTCCTATTCCCGGAAGCTTGGCAAATTCGTTGACCGCATTTTCTAATAGTGCTGAAGGATACTTCTGATTCATTATTCTTAACTAAAGGGCGTAAAGATAGTAATTATTGATAATTATCCTTCCAATGGAGCGGGTAAAAGTATATTAAATACCTCATCAGAATAAACAAACTATATTAAATAGTTTTTTAACTAAAAATATTAGTTTTGAAACTAAATTATTTAGTTATTTGTGAAAAATATAATTGAATTATGAAAGACTTAACAGTAAGGGAAGAGGAGTTAATGTGTTACTTCTGGGAAAAAGGAGCTCTGTTTGTAAAAGAAATATTGGGTTTCTGCGATGAACCTAAGCCTCACTTTAATACTTTGTCTACTATTGTAAGGGGTTTAGAGGAGAAAGGTTTTCTATCCCATAATACTTTTGGTAATACATATCAATATTATCCGATTGTCTCCGAGAGTGATTTTAGGAAAGGTACACTAAAAGGTGTAATCAAGAAATATTTCAATAACTCGTATCTCAGTGCAGTGTCATCTTTGGTACAAGAAGAGGATATTTCGTTAGAAGAGTTGAAGCAGCTTATAAAGGACGTAGAAAATTCTGATAAATAAGCAGTATGGGCGATTTTTTTGTGTACATACTCAAGTCGGCTGCCTGTTTGATCGTATTTTACCTGTTTTTTCACTTATTGCTGAACAGGGATACATTTCATCGTTTTAATCGTATTGCCGTTCTTTGCATATTGGTTTTGTCAATTGCAGTGCCATTTTGCAATATCAATACGCAGACTCAGGTAAATCAGGCAATGGTTCAATTACATCAGTTATTTGTAGAATCAAATACTGTTGCTCAACGGCCCGATAAGTCTTTGACATGGATACATGGTGTATTGCTTATTTATCTGGCAGGGGTTCTGTTTTTTATATGCCGGAATATATATTTTCTAGTGCGTATCCGGCTTTTATTACAACAAGGAAAAATAAAAAGACTGGATAACAGGGTTAAACTTGTTGTATGTGACAATACGATATCCCCATTTAGCTGGATGAATTATATTGTAATATCAGAAGTTGATTTAAATGAAAATGGAAAGGCGATAATTACGCATGAGATGGCACATGTATGTAAACACCATTCGATAGATATTTTGTTAGCTGATATTTGTGTTATATTTCAGTGGTTTAATCCGGCAGCATGGCTGGTAAAGCAGGAATTGCAAAATATACATGAATACGAAGCTGATGAATATGTGCTAAATGAAGGTATTGATGCTAAACATTATCAAATATTATTAATTAAAAAAGCTGTCGGCAAAAGGCTCTACTCAATGGCCAACAGCTTTAATCACAGTAAACTTAAAAAACGTATAACCATGATGTCAAAACAAAAATCAAGCCCGTGGGCCAGATTGAAGTATCTTTATGTACTTCCGGTAACAGCAGTAGCAGTAACAGCATTTGCCCGTCCCGAAATCTCTAGAGAGCTGAAGAAAATCTCAGAAGCCAAAGTTAGTGATTTTGTCGAAATGACAAAATCGAGTGATGCAGCAAAAAGTAATTCTTTCGTAAATGATACCACAGATGTATTTGAGTTCACAAATAATCCGGTAAAAGACTATAAGGAGAAAGATGTACCGAAGAAAGCGTCTCCTTCTGTAAAAGATGAGGAGGTACTTGTTATGACAAATATTCTGATAAAAGAATCAGAAAAAGAGTCTATGACAAAAAGAGTAAGTGGCGTCGTAAAAGATTCTTCGGGTAATCCGGTCGTTGGAGCTTCAATAGTAATTGTTGGAACAAAGACAGGAACTATAACTGGTATGGATGGTAAGTTTGTGTTAGACGTTCCCGATGATGCAACTCTTGCAGTATCTATGATAGATATGAAAAGTATTGCTGTGAAAGTTGATAAATCAAGTCCCCTAACAATTACCTTAACATCGCAAGAATCGGATAAAAAGACTACAGTTGCTGGCGATGTGGTACTTGCTGGTAAGTCTGGTAGTGCTCAGGAAAAAAAACCTTTGGTGATAGTTGATGGAAAGAAAAAGTTGGACGGAATTAGTGATATCGATCCTCTTGATATAGAGAGCGTCACTGTTCTGAAAAATGAGCATGCTGTTAAACAATATGGAACAGAAGGTGAAAATGGAGTAATCATCATTATTACCAAGAACAAGAATAAGTAAGTCTGCAAATTAAAACAGGCTGAACTATACGGTCAGCCTGTTCTATTATAAATTGATATGATGATTATCTAAGTTCCATTCCTTTTTCTTTCGCAAATTCTTTTTGTACAGTAAGGAAAGCATCTTCTTTTTCAGATACCTGTTTTACCATTTCATTAAATTCAGTGAAGAAGGCTGTAGCTTGTTCTTCTGTAGGTTGGCTTCCCAATGATTCCGCTTTATTACCTAAAGTAACGATTTTTTTAGCCGACTCAAAATATTCGATTGAAGTTTCTTTAAATTTCTCTCCTCCCGAAGGAACGCCTAACCCTTTAATAACTTCTATACTCTTATCTATTTTTGCCAACAAACTATCACCTAAAGGCTTAATGTCAGCTACAGTATTGGTAGCAATAGCCTGTCCTAATTTATTTGCATACTCTGTAATTGGAGCCTCAAGAGCCTTTTGCTGTTCAACAATTGTGTCGTTAAATTTTACTGCATCCGCTCCACATGATGTAAGAACTAACATCACGGTTAATAAAGAAAATAGTACTTTTTTCATTTTTTTTAAATTTAAGTAGTTTTATTAAAATTTGACAATGTGAGGCAAAGCTAGGTAAAATAAAACAAAATGTCAATATTATGATGATAAAATTTTCTTTTTTCCTAGAAAGTCTTTTATTCCACCTATATGTTCCTTCACTTTTTTATCCGAAAACTCAAAAACTTTTGTCACCAGCCCATCTAAAAAATCTCGGTCATGCGATACTAAAATGACAGTGCCGTCATAATCAGCTAGAGCATTTTTGAGAACTTCCTTGGTTTTCAGGTCTAAGTGGTTGGTCGGCTCGTCAAGAATCAATAGATTTACCGGTTCGAGCAAGAGTTTGATCATTGCCAGACGGGTGCGCTCACCCCCCGAAAGAACTTTAACCTTCTTATCCGAATCTTCTTTGTTAAACATGAAGGCTCCTAAGATACTTCGTATCTGTGTGCGTATATCACCTTCGGCTACCCGGTCTATGGTTTCGAATACGGTGAGATCCTCGTCCAGAAGATCAGCCTGATTTTGTGCAAAATAACCGATCTCCACATTGTGCCCCAGCATAATATCACCGTTATAAGGGGTTTCTCCCATAACGCACTTCACAAAGGTAGATTTCCCTTCTCCGTTTTTTCCGGCCAAAGCTATCTTTTCTCCACGTTCGATCATCAGATTCGCATTCTCGAAGACAAGATAATCGTCGTATTTCTTTGTCACCATATCCACTGTCAGAGGATAATTTCCCGATCGTGTTGCCGGTTGAAAACGGATGCGTATCTGAGATTTGTCTTCTTCATCTATTTCTACTCGTTCCATCTTTTCTAGTTGGCGAACACGGCTTTGTACGAGTACGGCCTTGGCAGCCTGTGCCCGGAATCGTTCGATAAATTCTTCAATTTCGGCTATTTGTTTTTGTTGTGCTTCCCAAGCGTGTATTTGTTGCAGGCGGCGTTCTTGTCGCAGTTCAATATATTTAGAGTAATTTACCTTGTAATCGTAGATACGCCCCATGGTCAGCTCTATGGTTCGGGTAGTAACGGCATCGATAAATGCCCGGTCGTGAGAAATTAGTACTACAGCTTTAGCCTGTGTATTGATGAAATCTTCGAGCCAGCCTATCGATTCTATATCTAAGTGATTGGTAGGTTCATCCAATAACATGACATCCGGATTTCTCAGCAGTAACTTTGCCAATTCGATTCGCATACGCCATCCGCCACTGAATTCATTGGTTGGTCTATCAAGATCAGTACGTTTAAATCCTAGCCCCAGCAGGGCTTTTTCGACTTCTCCATCAAAATTAATCCCTTCTACCATAGCCAAATGCTCGTGTGCATGAGTAAAGTCATCTATGAGTTTGGCATAGTCGTCCGATTCGTAGTCGGTTCGTGTTTCCAACTGTTTGTTCATGTCTTCGATTTTTGCCTGTAAATCGAAGATGTGAGAAAATGCCAGTGATGTTTCTTCCCGGACTGTGCGTTCGTCGGATACTTTCATTACCTGTGGAAGATAGCCTACGGTAACGCCGTCAGGTCCGGTAACGGTTCCTCTGTAATGTGTATTTACTCCGGCTAAGATTTTCAACATGGTGCTTTTGCCGGCTCCATTTTTACCTACAAGAGCAATCTTATCTTTGTCGTTTATTATATAGCTAATGTTGTCGAACAGGATTCTGTCGCCTAACTCTACTTTGAGACTATCTACTATCAGCATTTGCTTTTTTATTTTGAGAGTGCAAAGATAAAGTATTCGCTTCATTTAATAAAATTTAATAACATCGCTTATAACTAACTCAAAAAGAGTGAGAGTTATTTTATTTTGCTATATCAGATGAAGTAAATAGGTGTATTATAGGTAGATACCGGAATAAATGAATGATAATGTGAAATTATCTTTTGCCTTTTAACAAGTATTTAAGTACTTTAGGCTTTAGATATGCATATTATAAGTAACTTCCGCATGTTCATAGTATAGAAATAATATAGATATGAAGAAAATCAAGATTAGCATAGCTTTATTGGTAACAAGCAATTTAGTATGTGCACAGGAACGTCCAAATATCATAGTGTTCTTAGTAGATGATATGGGTGTAATGGATACTTCTCTTCCGTTTATTACGGACAATAATGGTAACCCTGTCAGGCAACCGCTCAATGATTGGTATCGCACACCCAATATGGAGCGTATGGCTAAACAAGGAGTACGCTTTTCGACATTCTATGCCCAAAGTGTAAGTTCTCCATCCAGAGCTTCTATCATGACAGGGCAAAATGCAACGAGACATCACATCTCAAATTGGATTAATTCAGAGACTAATAATCGTACATCTTTTGGCCCCTCCAATTGGAATTGGGCTGGAATTTCAAAAACGAGCATTACATTACCGCGTACTTTGAAACAAGCAGGGTATAAAACCATTCATGTTGGAAAAGCACATTTTGGGCCTATCGGAAGTGATGGAGAAGACCCTTTGAATATAGGATTTGATGTTAATATAGCTGGGTCATCTATTGGACATCCTGGCAGTTACTATGGAGAATATGGCTACGGTAATATCAAAGGGCAAAAATCCCACGCAGTGCAAAGATTAATGAAATATCATGGAACGGATACTTTTTTGTCTGATGCCCTTACGCTAGAGGCAAGAGAGCAAATTAAGAAAGCAGTAACAGAAAAACAACCATTCTTCCTGTATTTGGCTCACTATGCAGTCCATGCTCCATTTGAAGTAGATAAACGTTTCATCGCAAATTATACAGACTCAAATAAATCCGATCAGGCAAAATCGTTTGCAACATTGATTGAAGGAATGGATAAATCGTTGGGTGATGTGATGGATTGTCTGGAAGAGCTGGGTATTGCTGAAAATACATTGATTTTATTTCTCGGAGATAATGGTTCTGATGCTCCTTTGGGTAATGAAAAAGGGCACTACTCATCCGCTCCGTTACGGGGAAAAAAAGGGAGCGAATATGAAGGTGGGGTGCGAGTGCCATTTATAGCATGTTGGGGAAAAGAAGATGGAACCAAGCAAGCACAACAAAAACTTCATATACAGGGAGGAAGCATACAGCAACAAATGGGAACAGTAATGGATATTTTTCCTACTATAATGAGTGTTACCGGAACAGAACTTCCGTCAGATTATGTAATCGATGGTTTTGATCTTTCTACTCAACTAATTGGACAAAGAAACGAAAGTAGATCAGAGAAATTCTTAATGCATTTTCCCCACGAACATAGAGGGAGTTATTTTACAACCTATCGCGAAGGTGATTGGAAATTAATCTATTACTATAATCCTCAATTGCCGGATAAGCCAATGATGGAGTTGTATAATTTGAAGAGGGATCCTATAGAAATTAATAATCTTGCTACCACTGAGCCGGTAATTCTTACAAGAATGTTGCAGGCAATGTCGAATCAGCTAGAAGAAGAGGGAGCTCAATACCCGGAGGATAGTAATGGCAATGTTTTAAAACCCAAATTGTAAGATGTGATATAAATCGGTTATTCAGGAATACGAGCAAAAACTCTTAGAAATTATATTATGCCTTGCTAGTGACCTTATTGTTTCTAAGAGCCTAAAAATAGATAAATCTACTTTTGGATAAGAAGTAAAATGTATACAAAAAAGACCGGCGTTGCAGCCGGTCTTCCGTTTATTCTTTGTCTTGATCTATCAATTGTGAGTCGATGAGTTTTACTGGTTTCGCCTTCTTCCTGAGTTTCATATTCAAAAATTCCACCAGTAAAGAGAATGCAATTGCAAAATAAATATATCCTTTCGGTATTTCCCCAACAACAGATCCGAATATGGACAGATTCGATAGATGGGCAGCTTCGACAATCAACATTACTCCAATCAGAATAAGGAAAGAAAGCCCTAACATCTGGATAGTGGGGTGCTCGTTGACAAATTTGCTGACAGGGCCCGAAAATAAGAGCATAACCATAACCGCCAGAACAACAGCAGTTACCATAATAGTCATTGCGCCTATATATCCAAATTCACTGAAGCTGACAAGCCCCACTGCTGTAAGCACGCTGTCGAAAGAAAATACGATATCGAGAGCCACTATTTGAACGATTACACCTATAAAACCGGCCTTCGATTTTCCATGTGCTGCATCACTTTCACCCTCCAATTTATGGTGTATTTCTGTAACACTCTTATAAAGAAGGAATAGTCCGCCAACCAAAATAATTATACCTTGTCCCGATATCGAGCCGCTGATCCAGGATGTGTCGAAGTTTAGGATCGGTTGTGTTAGTTTCATTAGCCACGAAATGCAGAAAAGCAATCCGATTCGGAAGAACATGGCCAGAATAAGGCCGATGGTTCTTGCTTTAGGCTGATCTTTAGCTGGTAGCTTGGCCGAAATGATAGATAGAAATACAATGTTATCTATCCCCAATACTATTTCAAGGAACGATAAAGTTAACAAAGCTATCCATGCACTGGGAAGCAAAAAAGTTTCAAAAATTTCCATGTTACGGTTTTTTCTGCAAATTTAAAAAAGATATTCTTGAAAAAAACAATTACTTCGTTTTTTCTAAATACTCTTTTATGACAGAATCTCTGTCCGTTTTCACAAAATGGAGCAAACGCTTTAATTGGGCCCAAAGTCTTTTTAGCCGAGTCATTTTATTTAGTGCTATTTGTTGTATTTCCTTTCGTGTTTAAAGATAGTTTTTTTGCGATGCATAAATAGTTTGATGTTGTTAAATTATTTATTTGCCTTTGTTAAATTCCGGTATTTTGAGTTTCTCCAAAACTCTGTATCTTTGTTTATCTAAAAAGCTTCCAAATGGACAGAAAGAAAATAATAAATGATCCGGTATTCGGATTTATCACTATACCCGATCATTTCTTATATGATCTGATACAACATCCTATCCTTCAAAGGTTAAATCGTATAAAGCAAATGGGATTGGCTTTTTTTGTATATCCCGGAGCTCAACATACGCGGCTGCACCATTCTATCGGCGCTATGTATCTGATGAATGAGGCTATCAGTAATTTGAGGATGAAAGGTCATGAAATTACAAATGAAGAGGCCATCGGAGCCATGGCTTGTATTCTATTGCACGATGTGGGACATGGCCCTTTCTCCCATGCTTTGGAGCATACTCTTATCAATGGTATACATCATGAAGAGTTGTCTTTGGCATTGATGAAATACCTCAATGATGAATTATCAGGGCAATTAGATACTTGTCTGATGATTTTTCAGAATAAATATCCCAAAAAGTTTTTACATCAGTTGGTAAGCGGGCAACTGGATGTCGATCGCCTTGATTATCTGAGACGGGACAGTTTTTTTTCGGGAGTAACAGAGGGTAATATCGGTTCGGCTCGTATTATAAAAATGCTGGATGTAAGCAACGACCGTTTGGTTGTGGAGGCAAAAGGGATTTACTCGATCGAAAATTTCTTAACATCACGGCGTTTGATGTATTGGCAGGTCTATCTGCATAAAACAGCTGTAGCTGCTGAAAAGATGCTGATAAAGGCTTTGGCTCGGGCAAAGGAATTGTCTAATGCGGGAACCAAGTTGTTTGCCTCACCTGCTTTACTTTATTTTTTGGAGAATAAGGTCGATAAGGAATATTACGAAAAAAATAGAGACGAGGTTCTTGCAAATTTCATTAAACTGGACGATAATGATATTTGGAGTGCCCTGAAGGTTTGGGCGGATAACGAAGATATTGTTTTGTCGAAACTAAGTTCAGGCTTGGTAAACCGGAAATTATTCAAAATAGAAATATCCACAGAGTCAGTCGATCCGTCTTATATCAAAAAGTATGAAGAAAAGTACATGAAGGAGTTAAATATAAGTGAATACGAGGCTTCTTACTTATATTCGTCCGATGTGATATATACCAATATGTACAACGAATCGGACGATAGCATTGATATCCTTTATAACGATGGGAGTATAAAAGATATATCTGATGCATCGGATATGTTGAACATTCAGCTCTTATCTAAAACTGTTGAAAAATACTATTTTTCTTATCTTAAATTATAGATTATACCTTGTTAGCCAGTCCGAAATCGTGTTGTATACTTTTTCGCGCACAGGTTTACGGGAGAGAATCAGATCGTGAATTGCATTTTCGATGGCTATTATCTCCACATCTCCTTTTATATTCCTTGCTATAAGGTTTATTTGGGCTGTATCCAGAATAATATCGGTTGTTTGTATCTGTTCTTTATCCTTTTTATTTGTAATGGAATGTGCAGAATGCAAAACCAATACGGGACAAGTTATGTGAAACTCTTTTCTTAGTTCTTTCTGAGCTCTGTATATAGCTCCTATCCATCCGAGATTAACATGTGGAGCAACATTTGGCTTCCAGCTTAAATCGTATTCCCATTCTCCTTCATAGTCTTGATGAATACTTTGTCCGTATTCTTTGGAAAATCCGCCGGGGGTTTTCACAGTTGGAAATTTCTTTCCCAGAAATGAAAGGAACGGTAGTAACTTTTTTTCGAAGGATGATAAATTGAAGTCATAAAAGGGGCTATTGAGAATAACCCCATTGTATAAATCACTATCGGGATGATCTTTTGCAAACAAAGTAACGATGAGGCCACCTGTGGAATGTCCCAGAAGTATAATCTCCTTGTTGCCTTCGTTGCGCATAATATCCAGTGCATATAATATCTCTTCGTAATAATCCTTCAGATTGCGTGCGTCATTAAATTTTTGATGAGGCATGTATGAACGTCCGTATTTTCTTAGATCGAGCGCATAAAAATTCAGTCCGTATTCGTTGAACTTAAATGCCAGCTCTTTTTGAAAAAAGTAATCGTTAAAACCGTGTATGTAGAGAACGGCTTTGCCTGAATTTGGTGTCAATTTTCGGACAAGAGTGCTTCCGACTGTTCCTTCATAATCGTCTTTCAGAGGCATTGAATATTGTTCAAACCCCTTTAATATATCTTCCTTATATTTTACAAAATCAGGCATGCTTCTTGTTCTATTTTCAGTCGGTTTTATCTTTTCTCTTTGTTCGCCCATTTTTACGTAACGCTTGATCCAGTATATATTGTATTTGGCCATTTGTGCTCCGAAACTCGTCCGCAGCCCATTTTTCAATAGCCTCCATCATATCCTGATCTATCCGTATAATAAAGCTTTTTATGTTAGATTCTTTTTTTGCCACAATAGAGAATTTTCACTTTTGAATTTTAATGGTGTAACGTGCCCGCATTAACTATTGGCTGAGCAGATTCGTCGGCGCACAGCACGACTAGAAGATTGCTTACCATTGCAGCCTTACGTTCTTCGTCAAGCTCTACTATATTGTCTTTCTGTAATTTATCCAGAGCTAACTGAACCATACTAACAGCCCCTTCCACTATTTTTTCGCGCGCTGCGATTATGGCATCGGCCTGTTGGCGGCGAAGCATTACGCTTGCTATCTCGGCTGCATATGCCAGGTAGTTGATCCGTGCTTCAATGACTTCGATTCCTGCTATCTCGAGGCGGCTATTCAATTCCACTTCCAGCCGTTGACTAACTTCCTCTCCGTCCGAGCGAAGGGTTATCGTACTCGTTTCGCTGTTATTATTGTCATATGCAAATAGTCCGGCAACCTGACGCAGGGCGGCATCACTTTGTATTTTCACAAAGTTTTCATATGCCTGCATTCTGTTCGAAAATTGGATGTAATTGTTGGTTGTACCGGGTACAATGCCTGAAATAGAAGATGTGTCGATGTCGAACATTGCTTTGTAAGTGTCTTTTACCCTCCACACCAATACAGAACCTATCATTATAGGATTGCCCACCTTGTCGTTCACTTTTATTGGCGGCACATCAAGGTTTCTTGCACGTAACGTCAGTTTCTTTTTGCTGTAAAAAGGATTTACCCAGAAGAATCCGTTTTTGGTAATTGTACCTCTGTATTTCCCGAAGAAGATCATTACCCGTGCATTGTTCGGTTCTACAACTATAAAACCTAGTGTGGCCACGGAGACTAAAATGCACCCTGCAAATCCAAGGGGTAAAGCCCAAAGAATCCCTGTGGATATACTCCAAATACTTACGACTAATATAATGGTGAAGAAAAATAAAGCTAAAAATCCGGAGATCATAAAGCCATCGAATATGCGTTCCTGTGTTTTCATATAAAGTTTAATTTGATATTAAAATGATATCAAATTTATATATAGTTTTCTTCTTCTCCAAATTTTTGTAGCGTTTATTTTAGAAAAATTTTCAGTCAAATAGTAAAGTCTTTTATTAACTTTCTAATCAAGGTGTTAGTATTGTGACCTCCGGGCTCGCACCATGTGTTGCGGTTGTCGGAAGCTTACTTTATAATGGGTAGATAAGAACAGTTGGCAGACTATTGATGCAGAAGGTTGTGTTGTGTTTTAATGTTTAATCTGGTTTGCGCATATCAACCTGAATATGTGTATTCAGAAATGCTTCAAAAAGAATGAATGATCAATATTCAAAAACACGCAAGCGAGAAAGCATACAAGCTCCAATAATACCAACTTTCTCCTTCAATTTTGATGTGGTTATCAACGAGTCTTTGTTGACAAGATTTAAAGAGTATTTTCTGATAGCTGATATAATTGGCTGCATAATGTAGTCTTCAGTTAGCGAGAGTGTTCCTCCGATAATCACCATTTCAGGATTGAATATGTTGATTATGCCGGCTAATTGTTCTCCTAGTTTTCGTCCGATATCTTCTATGAGATCTATGCATAATACATCTTCTTTGCTCACAGCTTTTATTATATCGTCTAATGTTAATGTTTCATCTTTCGTTATTTTTTTCGACAGGAGAGATGACGCGCCGCCTTCTATCATTTCCATAACTCTGCGATGAAGAGCCGATCCGGAAACCTCGGTTTCCAAGCATCCTTTTTTTCCGCAATGGCATATGATTTCATTGTCGAAAGCCTTCACATGTCCAAATTCTCCTGCAAAACCGGACTTGCCCATATATACCTTCCCGTCGATAATGATGCCGATTGCAAGCCCCCAGCTAATATTGACGAATATAATATCTTTTTCGTTGGTAACGTCGCCGGCGATAAACTCTCCATATGTCATTGCCCGTGTATCGTTATCTATTGTTACTCTATATCCCAATTTATTACGGAGAATATCGACTAATGGTCTCTCTTCAAAATAGAATATACTATAGCTATATCCCGATTGGGGATTTACCCGTCCCGATATATTTATAGCGATATTCAAGATGTTATTTTGGTCTATCGTCTGTTTGTCTATGAAAGATTTGATTATCTGAACAAGATGATCCAACGATTCAGGTGAATTTTCCAATTTATATGGGATCTCCATGGCCATGTCTATCATCTCGCCTTTGAAGTTGATGAGGCCTATGTTTACGCCAAAATGCTTTATATCTACACCTACAAAATAGGCTGCATTGGGGTTTAATCCATATAAATTAGGATAACGTCCTCCGTTGGTTTCCAGTTTTCCATATTCTTCCATATGGCCTGAAGCGCACATCTCATTTATTATCTTAGTCGCAGTGGGTATGCTCGCGTCCATTTCTTTGGCAAGTTCGGAGATTGTGAAGCTTCCGTTCTGGATTGAATAATTAATGATCTTCTTTTTTATTAAGGTGCTCTTGGTTCCTTTCTCTATTTCTTCAAGTAGTCTGTTCATCGTTGGTGATATATTCTAATACAAATTTAACAAAAAAAGTTTTCTAAACAAACTTATTAAATTTTTTTATTCAAATAAGGGTTATAAAATAAATATATAATGGATGCATTACAAGTAATACGCTGTTATATAGGTTTATATAGTATTTTTGCTATAGATAGTTATTCAATTAGTATTATAAATAGCAAATATATAATTAAATATTTTATTATATATTCTAGTTAAATGAAATTTATTTATATATTTGCGATATAAAATTGGATAAAGTTTAAATGCCCATATTTGAATTATACTTTTTGAGACAATAAAACACACTAAATACCTATGAATAAATACATCTTACGGATCGTGCTGTTTTTCAGCATAATCGCATTGGTTTTTTACCAAGAATGCAAAGCTTCTGAAATCACAAAAGTAGACATTCTTATAATAGGAGGGGGTGCAAGCGGTACGGCTGCCGGAATACAAGCATCCCGCATGAATGCAAAGACCTTGATTGTCGAAGAAACTGTGTGGCTTGGTGGAATGCTAACTTCGGCCGGAGTCAGTGCAATTGACGGAAATTATAATCTGCCGGCAGGCATATGGGGTGAGTTCAGAGATTCTCTCGTTGCCCATTATGGCCATCTTGATTCACTAAAAACCGGATGGGTAAGCAATGTACAATTCGAACCATCAGTAGGAAATAAAATACTCCAAAAGATATGTGCCAATGAAAAGAACCTCAATATATGGTATAAAACCACCTTTATTTCAGCCGAAAATAAAAATGGTGTTTGGAATGTAAAACTAAATACTGAGGGTAAGATAAAAGACATACAAACCTCTGTCCTGATAGATGCGACCGAATTAGGAGATGTAGCCAAACATTGCGGTGTAAAATATGATATTGGTATGGAGAGCCGGGGAATAACCGAAGAATCCATCGCTCCTGAACAGGCAAACCATATCATTCAAGACTTGACTTATGTTGCTGTATTAAAGGATTACGGGAAGAATGTTCTAATACCAAGACCCGAAGGCTATGACCCTGCTGTATTTGCCTGCGCCTGCAAAAATGACCTGTGTGTTTCACCTAAAGAGCCGGACAGATTGTGGGGAAAGCAAGAGCTGATAACATACGGGAAGTTACCCAATAAAAAATATATGATCAACTGGCCCATCGAAGGCAATGATTATTATTTGAATATTATCGAAATGTCGCCGTCCGAAAGGACAGAAGCACTTAAAGATGCAAAAAACTTCACACTCTGCTTCCTCTATTTCCTGCAAAAAGAATTAGGATTTAATACCTTAGGGCTGGCCGATGACGAATTTCCGACTGACGATCGGCTTCCATTTATACCATACCACCGTGAATCGAGACGTATCGATGGTAAAGTACGCTTTACCCTAAATTATATAACAGAGCCTTATAATCAAAAGCTCAATTTATACAGAACCAATATCGCAGTCGGTGATTATCCTGTCGATCATCATCATGCCCGCTATCATGGCTACGAAAACCTGCCGAATCTGTATTTTTATCCTATACCTTCTTACGGGCTTCCTTTGGGGACACTCATCCCTAAAAACGTTGATGGCCTCATTGTAGCCGAAAAATCTATTTCGGTATCGAATCTTGTCAATGGAACTACCCGATTGCAATCGGTTGTACTCCAGATTGGACAAGCCGCCGGAACACTGGCAGCATTGGCTATGAAAAATAAATGCATGGTCGAAAATGTTTCGGTAAGAGATGTGCAAAAAGAAATACTGGCTTCGGGAGGCTACTTACTACCATATCTGGATGTAAAAAAAGACAACTCTTTGTTTCCTGTATATCAAAAAATAGGTTCGACCGGAATACTCAGAGGTGAGGGACGGAATATCGGCTGGTCCAATCAAATGTGGCTACGGGCTGACTCACTTCTGTTAAGTTCCGAGTTAACCGGATTAAGTGACCTCTACAAGCAAGTCTCTTTCGAGCATTTTAAAAATGAAAATACCATATCGACTAAAGACATCCTCGAACTCATAAGCCACATAATACAAGCTGAAAAGATAGAGACAGCAACAGGAAAAGATATATACAAACAAGCTCAGGATTTATATCAAAAATATGGTCTAGGAAAACTCGATCCCGCCGCTCCTATAAAGAGAGGATGCTTTGCGGTATTGATAAATGATCTGCTGAATCCTTTCGAGAAAGAAGTCGATATATATGGAAACTTTAAATAAAACACTATGGAAAAGAAAAACCAAAATCGCAGGGAATTTCTAAGATCCGCTGCCATAGCCGGAACATCCGCTATGGTAATTCCTGCAATAGGGCATGCCGCCGGAACAGGAAAAGATAATGCCAACGTTAGTTCCAATGGGCTGATCCAAAGTTCATTGATTGTTCCCAAAAATCAGGGACTACGAATATCAGGAACATTCCTCGATGAAATCTCACATGATATTCCTCACCAAAACTGGGGAGAAAAGGAATGGGATATGGATTTTCAGCACATGAGAAACATAGGGATCGATACTGTTATTATGATCCGTTCAGGATACAGAAAATTCATAACCTATCCATCCGAATACCTTTTGAAGAAAGGATGTTATATGCCTTCGGTAGATTTACTGGACATGTATTTGCGGCTGGCAAAAAAATATGGAATGAAATTCTATTTCGGACTTTATGATTCCGGTGAATACTGGGATACAGGAGACTTATCCCGAGAAATAGAGCATAATAAATACGTCATAGATGAAGTCTGGGAAAAGTACGGACAAAAATATGACAGTTTTAAAGGGTGGTACATAAGCGGGGAAATAAGTAGAAAGACCAAAGGTGCCATCACAGCTTTCCATTCAATGGGAAAACAATGTAAGGATGTATCGAATGGATTGCCAACGTTTATCTCGCCTTGGATTGACGGCAAAAAAGCAGTAATGGCAGCTTCGGGGCAATTGACCAAGTCCGAATCGGTTTCAGTGATGGAGCATGAAAAAGAATGGGGCGAAATATTCGACGGAATAAAAGATGTTGTAAATGCCTGCGCTTTTCAGGATGGACACATCGATTACGATGAGTTAGACGCATTCTTTGAAGTAAACAAAAAACTGGCCGATAAATACGGAATGGAATGCTGGACCAATGCCGAAAGTTTCGACAGAGATATGCCTATCAAATTTCTTCCTATCAAATTCGATAAGCTGAGAATGAAGCTGGAAGCTGCGAAAAGGAATAATTATGACAAAGCCATCACGTTTGAATTTTCTCACTTCATGAGTCCGCAATCAGCCTATCTGCAGGCCGGACATTTATATGACCGCTACAAAGAATATTTCGACATCAAATAACCTATATTATATGAATCAGAGTATAAATTTAAAATACATCAGCTTCTTGTCAGTTGTTGCTGCTCTAGGCGGATTCTTATTCGGATACGATACAGCCGTGATATCCGGTACAATTACACAAGTCTCTATCCAGTTTGGCCTCGATACTATTTCGCAGGGCTGGTATGTGGGCTGTGCATTGATCGGATCTATTCTGGGCGTATCTGTTGCCGGCCTTTTAAGCGATAGGTTTGGACGAAAAAACATACTTATTTTATCCGCCGTTCTTTTTTCTGTTTCAGCTATCGGATGTGCATTCAGCGCAGATATTTCACAATTGGTATTCTATCGTATCATAGGTGGAATAGGTATCGGCGTCGTGTCCATTGTATCGCCGTTATACATCTCCGAGGTATCGGCTGCAGAATACAGAGGACGTATGGTTGCCTTGTACCAATTAGCCATAACTATCGGATTTCTTGGCGCATATCTGGCGAATTTCGGATTGCTTGATTTTTCGGTAGGAGGAGCAACCAACATAACGACTCCTGTTCTCTATAAGATATTTCATACCGAAGTTTGGCGGAGTATGTTAGGGATGGCTGCAGTTCCTGCTCTGTTCTTTCTTGTCTCCATTTTCTTTATTCCCGAGAGTCCGCGTTGGCTGATACTGAAAAGTAAGGAAGAAAACGCAAAAAAAACACTTCTGCGGATATTCTGCAACGAGGAAACTGCTGTTTACGAAATGAATCAAACAAAAAAAGTTGTTCAAAGCGAAACAAAATCGGAATGGAAAACGCTCCTTAAACCGGGTATAAGAAAAGCTGTATTAATAGGGGCAGCCATAGCCATATTAGGACAGTTTATGGGGGTAAATGCCGTATTATATTATGGGCCGACTATTTTCGAAAATAACGGATTGTCAGGAGGAGACTCGCTTTTCTATCAGGTTATGGTAGGATTGGCGAACATGATCGCAACCATTATAGCTGTATTTATTATCGATAAAGTAGGACGTAAAAAGCTTATTTACTATGGGGTGTCCGCCATGATTATTTTCCTTATACTCACGGCTGTCTACTTCCTGAAAGGTGCAGCGTGGGGCTTGCCGCCGGTTCTTTTACTGGTCTTCTTTACTGCTTATATTTTCAGTTGCGCAATATCGATAAGCGCAGTAATATTCGTACTTCTATCCGAGATGTATCCAATAAAGATTCGTGGACTTGCTATGTCTATCGCGGGATTATCCCTTTGGATAGGGACATACCTGATAGGCCAATTAACTCCTTGGCTCCTACTAAATCTAACGCCGGCTGGCACATTTATACTATTTGCTTTCATGTGTATTCCTTATATGCTAATCGTTTGGAAATTGGTTCCCGAAACAACAGGAAAATCGCTGGAAGAAATAGAAAAATACTGGGAGCAATAACTATATCATACTAAAAATGAAAAATATGGATTTTAAGAAATTAGAGAACCAATACAAAACCGAACTGCTGGATAATGTATTACCGTTTTGGTTAAAGCACTCTCTTGATAAAGAGTCTGGCGGATATTTTACCTGCCTCGACAGAAAAGGGAATGTTTTC
>RRZU012566476.1_pt1 | contig 19850 bp, 19 predicted proteins | sample 2165561 | NCBI WGS metagenome assembly RRZU01 (sample SAMN10456909, study PRJNA506462) | wastewater metagenome | isolation source: wastewater sludge | place: USA: Moscow, Idaho | reverse complement strand
ATCCCATTCCGGCTTTCCGGCCTCTTCGACAAACTCGTTGATGGCGTTGATCACCACCTGCATTTGTTCATGGCCATAGACCACGGCGCCGAGCATCACATCCTCAGGCAGCACATCGGCTTCCGATTCAACCATCAAGACGGCGGATTCGGTACCTGCAACGACGAGATCAAGGCGGCTATTGCCGAGCTGGGTCTTGGTCGGGTTAATGACGTACTGGTTATCGACATAACCGACTCGAGCGGCACCAATCGGCCCATTGAACGGAATTCCGGACACTGCCAGCGCCGCAGAAGCACCGATCATCGCCGGGATGTCTGGGTCAATTTCCGGGTTGAGCGAAACCACCATCGCCACGACCTGAACTTCGTTGTAGAAGCCATCGGGGAAAAGCGGACGCAGCGGACGATCAATCAGACGCGAGGTCAGCGTTTCCTTTTCCGAAGGACGACCTTCGCGCTTGAAAAACCCGCCCGGAATTTTGCCAGCTGCATAAGTCTTCTCGATGTAGTCCACGGTCAGCGGGAAGAAATCCTGCCCCGGCTTGACCGACTTGTTGCCGACCACGGTGACCAACACCACGGTGTCATCCATCGAAACAATGATGGCTGCACCGGACTGGCGTGCAATCTCGCCGGTCTCGAGCGTGACCTGATGCGCTCCGTAAGCGAAGGTCTTCTTGGCGATAGTAAACATAGTTCCTCTCTCAATGGTTTGCGTACCCACAATCCCGGCACACGATCAACAAGACGCCTGGTCGGCGAAGATAAAACAACAGCGGCTCAGCCCGCTTGGGCTGGCCGCTGCTTGATACGATCAAGTAGACTCCGAACCGCTTGGCGGCTGGGCAGTCATTATTACTTACGCAACCCGAGACGCTGGATCAGGGCGCGATATGAATCAACGTTCGTGCGCTTGAGGTAATCCAGCAGCTTGCGACCACGGCTGACCATGCGCAGCAGGCCGCGACGCGAGTGGTGATCCTTGACGTGCTCCTTGAAGTGACCCGTCAGGTCATTGATGCGTGCGGTCAGCAGAGCAACCTGGACTTCTGAGGAACCCGAATCGCCAGTCTTACGCTGGAAATCGGTGATGATCTGAGCTTTTTGCTCGACGGTAATCGCCATGTCAAACTCTCTTTCATAAAAGCGACGCCGCCCCGGTTTGATAGAGCAAAGCGCCAGATGGAAAAAAATAAATCGCTTGGCGAAGCGAGGCGCGGATTATAGCGCGCCAATCACTTATGCGGCAAGCAGAACGGACACCTGTAGAGCGAAGCGACTCACACGACGGCAACCAATCGGCGCGGACAAAGCAGCCCAGCGCCATCCGCGACGGCCACCCCGAGCAATTGATTGCCAGCATAGACTCGGAAACGCCCCGCCTGCTCAAACGCTTGCCCAGCGGGAAACCCAACCGGGTTACCGTGTGAAAACTTGGAAGCTTCGCCATGCGCCAGAACGATTCTGGGCAACTCCTGCAGAAGGGCATCTGGCGCACGCAACACACGTGCGCGCCCAGCGTCGTCGAACAAAGCAAGCGCCTCAAGCGAACACGCTTCATTGACCGAGAGCGCGCCAACCGCCGTACGCCGAAGAGCCGTCAAATGGGCTCCTGATTGCAAGACCTCACCCAGGTCTTCGGCCAACGAACGGATATATGTTCCTTTGCTGCACCGGACGCGCAAACGGCAACGATCTGCTTGAAACTCGAGGAGTTCCAGCTCATGGATCACCACCTCGCGCGCCTCTCGCTCGACCTGTACACCCTGTCGGGCAAGTTTGTACAGCGGCTGACCATCACGCTTGAGTGCCGAATACATCGGGGGAACCTGCCGGATCTTGCCACGAAACCTTGACAGCGCGACCTCCAGCGACAGCCGATCGAAACTCACCGGACGACGCTCAAGCACCTGTCCTTCGCTATCCGCCGTATCCGTTTTGACACCAAATAAGATATCGGCCTCGTAAGTCTTGTCGGCATCGAGCAGATCGGAAGAAAATTTGGTCGCCTCCCCGAAGCACAGGGGTAACAAACCGGTCGCCAAGGGATCGAGTGTCCCGGTATGTCCTGCCTTGGCTGCCGAATAGAGACGTCTTGCGGCCTGAAGGGCCGCGTTCGATGACATGCCCTGGGGCTTGTCAAGCAACAGAACGCCATCGACGCGCAACCACACGCGCCTTACCTGTCCTTCTCGCACGGAGATCAATCTTCTTTTGTGTTTGTCGACTGATCGGAGAGCGACACAGCCTCACGGATCAATTGATCCATATCCATGCCCCGCTCAAGCGACTCGTCAAAGACAAAATGAAGCTGCGGCGTGGTGTGAATCCGAATGCGTTTCCCCAGTTCGCGCCGCAGAAAACCGGAAGCCTTGCTCAGGCCGGAAAGCACCTCAGCTACCTGTGCCGAGCCGCCCAGCGTACTGAAAAAAACCTTGGCATGGGCATAATCCGGCGTCACTTCAACATCGGTGATGCTGATCATGCCCACGCGAGGATCCTTCACCTCGCTGCGAATCAGCTCGGCAATCTCGCGTCGCACTTGTTCTGCGACGCGATCTCGCCTGGAAAACGACTTGGTAACCACTTAGAGCGTCCGCGCCACTTCGGTCACGTCGAAAACTTCGAGCTGGTCGCCCTCTTCGTACGCCGTGTAATTTTTCAGCGACAAGCCGCACTCAAAGCCACCGCGGACTTCCTTGACGTCTTCCTTGAAGCGCTTGAGCGACTCAAGTTCGCCTTCCCAGATGACGACATTAGCACGCAGCAATCTTGCCCGCGAAGTCCGCTTGACCAAGCCTTCGAGCACATAACAGCCGGCAATCGTACCGATCTTGCTGGCACGGAATACCTGACGGATTTCGACGAGACCAGTGACATCTTCGCGCTTCTCTGGGGCCAACATACCAGACAGCGCCGCTTTCACATCATCCACCGCATCGTAGATGATGTTGTAGTAACGGATATCAATCCCGACGTTTTCGGCAGTCTTGCGCGCACCTGAATCGGCTCGGGTATTAAAGCCGATGATCACAGCCTTCGAAGCCTGAGCGAGATACACATCAGATTCACTAATCCCGCCGACTGCCGCATGGATGACGTTGACCTTGACTTCGTCGGTAGAAAGCTTCTGCAACGACTGCACCAATGCCTCTTGCGAACCCTGAACATCCGCCTTGATGATAAGGGAAAGCGACTTGACCTCCGCCTCGGACATCTGATCGAGAATGGTTTCAAGGTTGGCCGCCTGCTTGCTGGCCAATTTGACATCACGGAATTTCCCTTGGCGGAAGAGCGCAATTTCACGCGCCTTACGCTCATCGGCAAGCACCATGGCTTCCTGACCAGCCAGCGGCACATCGGAAAGACCGAGAATTTCCACAGGGATGGATGGACCGGCTTCTTTGATCGACTTGCCATTCTCGTCGATCATCGCACGCACCCGGCCATACACTTGGCCGGTCAGCACCACGTCACCCTGCTTGAGGGTTCCCGACTGAACCAGCATGGTCGCCACCGGACCGCGCCCTTTATCGAGACGCGCTTCGATAATCAAGCCCTTGGCAGGCGCATCCTTGGGGGCGACAAGCTCGAGAACTTCGGCCTGCAACAGTACGTTTTCGAGCAGCTCGTCGATCCCCTGCCCCGTCTTTGCCGACACCGGCACGAAAGGCGAATCGCCACCGTACTCTTCCGGCACAACCTGTTCGACCACGAGTTCTTGCTTGACGCGATCGGGGTTGGCTTCCGGCTTGTCGATTTTGTTCACTGCCACGACGATGGGCACGCCAGCCGCCTTGGCATGATGGATCGCCTCGCGCGTCTGGGGCATGACACCGTCGTCGGCAGCCACAACCAGAATCACAATGTCGGTGGCCTGCGCACCGCGGGCACGCATCGCAGTAAACGCTTCGTGACCAGGGGTATCGAGAAAGGTCACAACTCCACGAGCGGTCTGCACGTGATAGGCACCGATATGCTGGGTAATGCCGCCTGCTTCACCCGAAGCGACACGGGTGCGGCGAATGTAGTCGAGAAGCGATGTCTTGCCATGGTCGACGTGCCCCATGACCGTAACGACAGGAGCTCTTGGCTCGAGCGGCACATCCTTCTGATCCGCTTCGTCAATAAAGACATCAGGATCGTCAAGCTTGGCAGCGAAGGCCCGGTGCCCCATCTCCTCAACGACGATCATCGCCGTTTCCTGGTCAAGTACCTGGTTGATGGTAACCATTGACCCCATTTTCATCAAAGTCTTGATGACTTCAATGGCTTTCACCGACATCTTGTGAGCCAGATCGGAGACCGAAATGGTTTCCGGCACCTGGACATCGTGCACAATCGCTTCGGTCGGCGCCTGGAAACCATGCTGATCTTCCCGCTCATTGCGACCGCCACGCTTGCCTGCGCCACCCTTGCCATCGCGCCAGCCTGCCCCCCCAGTCGCCGGAGCGCCACGGGTCTTGGGACCTTGGCGCTTGCCAGCCCCCTCGCTCTTCCAGGCCTCTTTCTTGGTGCCCGGCTTCTTGTCCTTGTCTTGCGGAGCAGGTTTGCCACTGGGACGTTCGCCACGCTTCTCTTCGATTGGCTTTTCGTTCGAAGTTTTGGCTGCGACGGCTTTTTTAGCCTCCTCAGCCGCTTTCGCCACCACCGCCTTCTGTTCCGCGTCAATTTTAAGACGAACCAATTCGGCCGCGCGCTGCTGCTTTTCGCGATACTCGGCCTCCTGCCGCGCACGCAACTCGGCCGCACGCCGCTCTTCGTCTGCACGCAAACGCTGCTGCTCCTCACCGATGATCGAGGCGCGTGTCACGACCTTTTTCCCGCCCGCTTTTGCGTGCTTGGGATGCGCGACACCCGGCTTCGGCTCAGCAGGCTTGACCTCAGAGCGCACGACTGCCTTTTGCACGTTCTGTTGCTTAACTGCTTCGACAGGCGGCTCCGGCTCGATTGCGACAACAGCAGGCTCGGCAACCGGCGCATCCAGAACCGGAACGCTCTTGATTTCTTCGATGATTACTTGTTGAACCTCTTGCTCAACCACTGGAGCAACTTCAGCCACTTTTTCAACCTCGTGCACTGCCTGAACAACCGGCTCGTCCTGTTTCGGCTCAGGTGCTGGAGCAGTCACCTCTTGCGGTGCCGCAAGCTCGGCTGGTTTAACGGTCGGACGATCCTGACCGGCTTCAACCGCCTGCTGAAGACGGACGGCTTCTGCGCGCAGTTCGGAGACATCGCGCTTGACGAGGACCCGCTTCTTGCGAACCTCGACTTGCACGGTCCGCGATTTGCCATGCGAATCCTGGGCACGGATTTCCGAGGTTTCCTTACGCGTCAGGGTAATCTTGGTTTTTGCATCAGTCTCGCCATGAGAACGACGCAGGTAATCAAGCAGTTTCGACTTGTCCTGTTCAGTCAGCTGATCATCAGCCGCCACTTTGGCCACGCCGGCCTTTTGAAGTTGCTCAAGGAGAGCGCCCACCGGCATTTTAAGACTGCTGGCAAATTGGGCAACGCTTGTTTGGGCCATGTATTATTCCTCTCCTCCGCTTACTCAAACCAATGCGCGCGCGCGGTGGTGATCAGTTGCTTGGCCCGGTCTGCATCAATGCCCGACATCTCGACCAATTCGTCAATCGCCAGATCGGCGAGATCATCACGGGTTTTCACCCCATGGGCAGCCAGCTTGGCGGCCAGCGACTTGTCCATACCATCAAGGCTCAACATGTCGTCGGCAACGCCTTCAAGCTGCTCTTCGGCCACAATGGCTTCGGTCAGCAGTTCGTTACGGGCACGCTCACGGAGTTCCTGAACAGTGGCTTCGTCAAACGCATCGATCTCAAGCATCTCGTGAAGCGGCACATAAGCAACTTCTTCAAGGGTGGAGAAACCCTCGTTGATCAGGATGTTTGCCACATCCTCATCAATATCGAGCTTCTCCATGAAGAGCACACGAATCGCCGCCGACTCGGCATCGCCCCGGGTCTTCGACTCTTCTTCGGTCATCAGGTTGATCGTCCAGCCCGTCAGTTCCGATGCCAGCCGAACATTCTGTCCGCCCCGGCCAATCGCCACTGCCAGATTGGCCTCATCGACCACGACATCCATGCTGTTTTTCTCTTCATCAACAACGACAGACATGACTTCAGCCGGGGCCAGTGCTCCAACCACAAACTGCGCCGGATCGGCTGACCACAGAACGATATCGACACGTTCGCCGGCCAACTCATTGGTCACTGCCGTGACCCGCATACCACGCATGCCAACGCACGTCCCGATCGGATCGATGCGCTGGTCATTTGATTTGACGGCAATCTTGGCGCGCAAGCCGGGATCACGAGCAGCCGCCTTTATCTCCAGAAGCCCGTCGTCAACCTCAGGCACTTCAACAGCAAACAGCTTGACGATGAACTCGGGCGCCGTGCGGGAGAGAATAAGTTGCGGGCCGCGCGCCGAGCGATCCACGCGCAGAAGATACGCCTTGACGCGATCGCCCACACGCAAGTTTTCACGCGGAATCATCTGGTCACGGGGAAGCACTGCCTCGACCTTACCTGCTTCAACGATGGCATTGCCGCGTTCCATGCGCTTGATGGTTCCGGTCACAAGGTGTTCCTTGCGATCGAGAAAGTCCGTCAAAATCTGCTCGCGCTCCGCATCACGAATCTTTTGCAGGATTACCTGCTTGGCGGCCTGAGCACCGATACGACCAAAATCCACAGGCTCGGTTGCCTGCTCAAGGAAATCACCAACCTCGACCTCGGGATCCTGCTCCTTGGCTTCCGAGATTGGAACCTGATTGTTTTCGTTCAGATAGTTCTCATCGGCGACGACCTCCCAGCGGCGGAAGGTCTCGAAATCACCGGTTTCGCGATCGACGGACACGCGGACGTCGGCATCATCATGGATACGCTTCTTGCTCGCCGAAGCCAATGCCAGCTCCAGCGCCCCGAAGACGACCTCCTTGCCCACATTCTTTTCGCGCGCCAGCACATCGACCAGCAGCAATATTTCACGGCTCATATGTCTTCTACCCCCTATCCAGCCTGAACATCAGTCAAACTTGGGGACCAGGCGCGCCTTATCGACGTTAGCCAGTTCAAGTTCAACCTCCCCCGTATCGATCGCCATACGCAATTTTCCGCCCTCACAAGCCACGAGCGCGCCATTGAAGTTGCGGCGACCAGCGCTCGTCGGAAGACGCAGTCGCAAATTAATTTCCGAACCCACAAAACGCGCAAAGTCCGCCGGCTTCTTGAGCACACGATCAAGACCGGGCGAAGACACCTCGAGACGGTCGTAATCGACATTTTCGACGGTAAGAACGCGAGTCAGCTGATTGCTGACCAGCGCGCAATCCTCGACATCAATTCCACCGACCTTTTCAGGCTTGTCGATAAACAGACGCAAGACCCTGCCACGGGGACTTTGCTCGATATCGACGAGCTCATACCCAAGACCGGCGACCGTTGTTTCTAGAAGTTCGTGCAGATTCATGGCCACAAATAAAAAATGGGCGAAATGCCCATCCTTGAAAAATGCGCCCCAAAAGCGGGGGCGAGCGGAAAAATCCGTTGGATTATAACGAATTAATCCGCCCGAGTAAATTGCATTGCACAATTTCCCCTTGTCCAGAAAATGCCAAACCCGGCTTCTGGTGGTGCAAATTTAAAGCTCGAGCTTCAACGTTGACGTGAGGTGCTTTGGCGACGCGGAGATGCTGACGTTTCGAGCCCGAATTCACTCATTAATTTTTGGATATCAGCCTCGCCAAGTTCAGTCACCTGACCTCTCCGCAAATTCGGCGGCAGCGCAAACGGCCCATAACGAACCCGCATCAATCGGCTTACGGTAACCCCCACCGCCTCAAACATGCGGCGCACTTCCCGATTCCGCCCTTCGAAGAGCGAAACCCGATACCAGTGATTAGCCCCATCGCCTCCGCTATCGACAAGACTTGCAAATTGCGCCAGCCCGTCTTCGAGTTCCACACCGTCGAGCAGCCTTTTTTGTGCTTCGCTGGACAGATCCCCGAGCACGCGCACGGCGTATTCGCGCACCAGGTTGTAACGGGGGTGCATCAGCCGGTTTGCCAGTTCGCCCGAGGTTGTGAAGAGTAGCAAACCGCTCGTATTGAAGTCGAGACGACCCACAGCAACCCAACGCCCACCATGCATCCGTGGCAAGGCGTTGAACACAGACGGCCGACGCCCCGGATCGTCGCGCGAAACGATTTCCCCCTCGGGCTTGTGGTACATGATCACACGCGGCAAACGATTGGAAAACTTGAGCTGGACGAGGCGCCCGTTGACCTTGACCCGATCGCCCGGCGAGGCCGATTGTCCGATTTGAGCCACCTCGCCATTTACCATGACTCGCCCTTCGGCAATCAAGGTTTCCATGTCGCGACGCGAGCCAACCCCACTCTGAGCCAGCAGTTTTTGCAAGCGTTCCGGCTTGCCGCTCGGCTCGGCGTGACGCGCCCTCTTGCCAACAGGAGCTTCGGTGCGTGGCGCCCGATGAAAGTCCCGCGGTTTCTGATCAAGCAATTCATCTACCGCGGGTTCGTCGCGAGGTGTCTGACCGCGGCCTCGACGAACGCGTTGAGTACGTTGTGATTCGGGCGTCGGCGAACGGAAGGGAGTATTACGCGTTTTATTGGGCATTAGACAGTTCCAGTGTTTGACTCATGACTTCAAGCGGAGGCAGTTCAGTGATGCTGCGCAAGCCGAGATCATCGAGGAATTTCTTTGTAGTCGCCAGCAAGGCCGGACGACCGGGAGTTTCGCGGTGCCCGACCACATCAACCCAACCACGCTCTTCAAGCGCCTTGATGATCTGGCTGGCAACGGTAACACCGCGGATGTCCTCGATGTCTCCACGCGTCACGGGTTGACGATAGGCGATGATGGCCAGAGTTTCGAGCACTGCGCGCGAATATTTCGGCGGCTTCTCCGGGCTCAGCCGTTCAAGGTAAGGCAAAAACTCGGCGCGCGTACGAAACCGCCACCCAGTGGCAATCTGTACCAGCTCAAGCGGCCGCTGCGACCACTCAAGACGCAATTCGTCCAGCAGGACGCGCAGCACGTCACCGCCGATTTCATCGGCAAACACCTTGCGCAACTCAAGCATCGATACCGGCTGCTGCGAACTGAGTAGCACAGCCTCAAGAACCGCTTTGATTTGCGCCGGGTTATCCGGCGACGCCGGCGTCGGCACAGGCATCTCCGGCATCGCCGCCGGCTGCATGGTCGTCTCGTCCATCGGCCAACCTCACATAAATCGGGGCAAATGCTTCTGACTGCGTGAGCACCAGCAAATGTTCACGCGCCAGTTCAAGCATCGCCAGAAAATGTACTACAAGCACAGGTACACCCTGTGCCGGATCAAACAGATCAACAAACTCCACGAACCCCCCGCTGCCACGCAAACGACGCAGGATTAGCCCCATATGTTCGCGCACTGAAAGTTCTTCACGCTGAATCGTGTGGTGCGAGTGCAATTTGGCCTGACGGACAATGGCCGCCCAGGCATTTTTCAAGTCGTCCGGACAAACATCCGGCAACCGCTGAAGCATCGATCGTTCAACAAGGGCAGAAGCCCAGAAAAAATCACGTTCGGCTTGCGGCGCTTTGTCGATCCGTACCGATGCAAGCTTCATCTGTTCGTACTCGATCAGACGGCGCACCAGTTCAGCCCGCGGATCCTCCACCTCCTCACCCTCCACTGCCTTGGGGCGCGGCAGCAGCATTCGCGATTTGATCTCGATCAGCATCGCCGCCATGACGAGGTAATCGGCTGCCAGTTCGAGATTGTGCGAGCGCATTGCATCGACATATGTCAGGTACTGTGCCGTCAGCGGCGCCATTGGAATATCGAGAACGTTGATATTGGCCTTGCGGATGAGGTAGAGAAGCAGGTCAAGTGGCCCCTCGAAAGCATCGAGCATGACCGCCATGGCATCCGGTGGGATGTACAGGTCGAGTGGCATCTGCACCATTGGCTCGCCATAGATACGAGCCAGGGGCGAAGCTTCGCCATCCGTCCCGGTCAACACCGGAACGGGCTCCGCCATGGTCGCTTGGCCCAGATCGCTCGAACTCACCCATCCTCCAATCACCTGATCATCAGGCATAGCTCAACCCCATCGAAGCTCGCACGTCTCGCATGGTCTCGCACGCCAGCGCACTGGCTTTGGCATTGCCTTCGGCGATGATCTCGCGCACAAGTTTTGGATTATCAAGGTACTTCTGCGCGCGTTCGCGCATCGGTGCCTGCTCCCTGAGAATACCGTCGATCACCGGTTGTTTGCATTCGATACAACCAATGCCTGCACTACGACACCCCTGCTGCACCCAGTCCTTGCACGCAGCGTCGGAATAAACCTGATGCAGTTGCCACACCGGGCAGCGCTCGGGATCACCCGGATCGGTGCGACGCACGCGATTCGTATCAGTTGGCATACGCTTGATTTTCTGCGTGACCGAGGCTTCGTCCTCACGCAGAGTAATGGTGTTGTTATACGACTTGGACATTTTTTGCCCATCGAGGCCCGGCATCTTCGAGGCTTCTGTGAGCAGATAGCCCGGCTCGACGAGAATCATCTTGCCCGTACCCTCCAGATGGCCGAGCAGACGCTCGCGGTCGGCCGCCGACAGGCTCTGCGCCGCGGCGATGACTTCCTTGCCGCGTGCCACGGCATCGGCATTGCCGTCCTGCTGGTAGGCCTTGCGCAATTCCTCGAAGAAGCGTGCATTCTTGCTGCCCAGTTTCTTGACCGCTTCCTTGGCCTTTTCCTCGAATCCCGGCTCGCGCCCGTACATGTGATTGAAGCGGCGCGCCAGTTCGCGCGTGATCTCTACGTGCGGAATCTGGTCCTCGCCGACCGGCACCTTGTCGGCGCGGTAGATCAGGATGTCGGCGCTCATCAGGAGCGGATAACCGAGGAAGCCGTAGGTCGACAAATCCTTGTTCGACATCTTCTCCTGCTGGTCCTTATAGGTCGGCACGCGCTCAAGCCAGCCGAGCGGCGTCATCATCGACAGCAACAGATGCAGTTCGGCATGCTCAGGGACCTGCGACTGGATGAACAGCGTCGCCTTTTCCGGATCGACGCCGGCCGCCAGCCAATCAACCACCATATCCCACGCCGACTCGGCAATGCCGTGCGGATCATCGTACTGTGTAGTCAGTGCGTGCCAGTCGGCGACAAAAAACAGGCAGGGATACTCGTGTTGCAGCTTGACCCAGTTCTCCAGTACGCCGTGATAGTGGCCAAGGTGAAGACTGCCGGTGGGGCGCATGCCCGAAAGGACTCGTTCAGCGAACATGATCGAAGACTCAGAAAAAGATAAAAATGATCATTTTTTTGAGCGCAGCGACGAATGGTCGCATGATGTCGCCCAAAAGACCGGTAAAAAGGAGCACCAGAAGAATCGCAAAGCCCCAGCGCTCCAGTTTCGCAAAACGAACCGCCAAGGGATACGGCAAAAGGCTCACGGCAATACGCCCGCCATCCAGCGGAGGCAGAGGCAGCAAATTGAGTACCATCAAGCCGATATTGACACTGATCCCAATGCGCGCCATCTCGGCAAGCGCCAGACTGAAGTCATGGAACGGCGTCAAGGTAACAAGTTTGAAAACCAGCGCCCAGAGCAGCGCCATCAACAAATTGGCTGCCGGCCCGGCCCCCGCCACCCACAGCATGTCGCGCTTGGGATTGCGGAGGCGGCCGAAATTCACCGGAACCGGTTTTGCCCAACCAAAGATGAACACAGTGTCAAGTGCCACATAACTCGTAAAAACGATGATTGCCGGTACAAGCAAGGTCCCTACCGGGTCAATGTGACGCAAGGGGTTGGCACTGATCCGCCCGAGCATCCAGGCAGTCGGGTCGCCAAAAAGACGAGCCACGTAACCATGCGCCGCTTCGTGCAAAGTGATCGCAAAGATGATCGGCAAGGCCGAGATGGCCAGGCTCTGAATGAACGCGGAGATATCCATGCTCAGCTCAATCGAAGGCAAACGGCGCGAGATCGCCCCGGCCGGAGCGCACCAGCGTTGGCGGCATTTCGGTCAGATCGACAACCGTCGTTGGCTCAGCCCCGCAAAACCCGCCATCAAGAATCAGCTCAAGGTGATCATCCAGGCGATCCTGGATTTCCCAGCCTTCGGTGAGCGGGGCTTCATCGCCGGGCAAATGCAGAGTTGATGTCAGCAAAGGGCCCTCGAGTTCGGCGAGCAGCATCTGGGCAATGGCATGGTCGGGAACGCGCAAGCCGATTGTTTTCCGCTTGGGATGGAGAACGCGACGCGGCAACTCCTTGGTTCCTTCGAGAATGAACGTATAGCTGCCAGGCGTGGTCGCTTTGAGTAAGCGATACTGGGCATTATCTACTCGCGCGAATTTGGCGATTTCCGATAGGTCGCGACACATCAAGGTCAGGTGATGCCGCTCATCGACGCCACGAATCTGCCGGATGCGTTCAACAGCTTCCTTGTCACCCAAAGCACAGGCCAAGGCGTAGCAAGAATCCGTCGGCAATGCGATCACACCGCCCTCACGCAACACAGTCGCTGCCTGCGAAAGAAAACGTGGCTGCGGATCCTCGGGATGCACCGTAAGGTAGCGCGCCATGGTTCAGAACGCCTCCCAGATCGGCACAAGGCCGGCGGGCAAGGAAGCAACTCGCCCCAGGTCGACATAGCTCTCGCCCGAACCGTGAAAGTCCGACCCACACGATGCGAGAAAACCGTACTCGCGCGCCAATCGCCCATAGAGACTGACGTTATCCGCCGAATGGCTACCCGACACCACCTCGATGCCTTGCCCTCCGAGCATTTTGAATTCGTCGAGCATCTGGCGCATTTCAGTGCGCGACAATTTGTATCGCCCGGGATGAGCGATTGCAGCAACGCCTCCAGCGGAGCGTACCCAGCCAACCGCATCGGCAAGGGATACCCATTGGTGCTCAACATAACCAGGCTTGCCTGGGACGATATAACTTTCAAAGACGCTGCGTACGTCCTTGCAGACCCCGATCTCAACAAGATAACGCGCGAAGTGTGCGCGACTCACAAGCGTTGCATTTTCGGCATAGCGCAACGCGCCTGCAAACGCCCCCTCGATGCCAACGACGGCTAGAGCGTCACCCATACGTCTGGCACGATCAATCCGTCCGGAACGGATGCCCGCCAAACCGGCGTTGAGCACTTCACAAGCCGCATCGAAGGCATAGCCCAAAATATGAACCTGCAAACCACCCCATTCGATGGAGATTTCGACGCCGTTCACAAACTGCATGCCACCGGCCTCAACCACGGAACGCGCATCGCTCAATCCATCAATATTGTCGTGATCGGTCAGCGACAGAAGTTCAACACCATTGGCAAGAGCGCGGCGAGCAAGATCACTCGGCGGTAAAAGTCCGTCAGAGGCAGTGGAATGGCAGTGCAGGTCGACAATAGGCACGATGGGGCAAGATGGATCACACGAAAACAAGCTCGGAATAATAACATACCGCCTTCAACGACCTGCCACGCCGCACTCCGCGCAAGCCGAAGCCATACTGCGAGATCGGCGACAATCTCTCTGCCGGTGCCCGGTCCACGCGGCAAGCGAGAAACTGCCGGTATGAACAAAGCCTCAGGAAAACACCTCGCACCGCCTAAGCCAGCCCTGATCTAAGCGTCCGAGAAGCACAGGTGACAGCGGAAAATTGGGCTGCAAGGGCTATTTGTCACGTTTTGCGAGCCGATTATTCTGGCACTCATTTCATGCAAAGTGGTCATACACTGACAAAACATGTTTCCAAAACCACCCCGAATTGCCATGCTGCCTCGGCATCCTTTATCCTCTGGCCTTTGCCACCTATTCTCCCGACGCGATGAGCATCATCCTGAAGACCCCCGAAGAAATCGAAAAAATGCGTATTGTCGGCCGCCTTGCCGCCGAGGTGCTCGATTACATCACGCCTTTCGTGAAACCCGGCGTAACGACAGGCGAACTGGACAAGCTCTGCCACGACTACATGGTCAACGAACAGGGCTGCATTCCCGCGCCGCTCAATTACAGCCCGTCCGGCTACAAACCGTATCCAAAATCGATCTGCGCCTCGGTCAACCACCAGGTATGCCATGGCATACCTGGCGACAAACAATTAAAAAGCGGCGACATCGTCAATCTTGACATCACCACGATCAAGAATGGCTATCACGGCGACACCAGCCGGATGTTCCTCGTGGGCGACGCCTCGATCCAGGCCAAGCGATTGTGCGAGATCACCTTTGAGTGCCTGTGGCTCGGAATCACTCAAGTGCGCCCAGGCGCTCGTCTGGGTGACATCGGTCACGCCATCCAGCAGCACGCGGAAAAATCCGGGTATTCGGTTGTACGCGAGTTTTGCGGACACGGAATCGGGGCACGTTTCCATGAAGAACCGCAAGTTGTTCATTATGGCAAGCCTGGCACAGGCATTGAACTCCTCCCCAACATGATTTTCACCATCGAGCCGATGATCAACGCCGGGAAAGCGGCCATCCGCGAACTGTCGGACGGATGGACAATTGTCACCAAGGACCGCAGCCTCTCGGCACAATGGGAACACACGATACTCGTTACCGAAACCGGCTTCGAGGTACTCACTGCTTCGGCGGGAACTCGGCCTTCGCCCAACGGGCCAGCCATCACAGCATGAGCGAACGACTGCCACTGCGCGAACTGATTGCGAGTCACAAGAGCCATCTCCTCGATAGCCAGAGAGCGCTCGCCTCTCGCTTCGAACAGGATGGCGACGTCATCACAGCCCTGTCATCTCGCTCAGCGCTGGTCGATGACATCCTGCGCAACCTGCTGGTTGATCTACAACTGCAGGACAAGATAACGCTGTGTGCAGTCGGCGGTTATGGACGGGGAGAACTGTGGCCAGGATCGGATATTGATCTTCTTGTTCTGCTACCAAGCGAGCCGGACAGTGAACTTAGCACCTGCCTTGAGCAGTTGATCAGTTTGTTCTGGGATATTGGACTGGAAATCGGGCACAGCGTCCGCACCGTTGACCAATGCATCGAGGAGTCCTTAAATGATCTGACGGTTCAAACCGCCCTGGTCGAAGCCCGCCACCTTGCTGGAGATGCCTGGCTTTTTGACAAGATGCGCAGCGCTTTCATGTCCCGGCTGGACCCCCGGGCTTTTTATCACGCCAAGCGCATCGAGCAGGACGAGCGCTACCTTCGGTATCAGGAATCTCCCTACAGCCTGGAGCCTAATTGCAAGGAAAGTCCCGGCGGACTTCGTGATCTGCAGTGCATCCTGTGGATCGCCCAGGCATCTGGCTATGGATCCAGCTGGGACGATTTGCACTTGCACGGTTTCATCACCCAGCGTGAGGCACAAGGCCTGGCACGCCGCGAACTTTTTCTAAAACGCCTGCGCATGCACCTGCATTTGCAGGTCGGACGCCGGGAAGACCGTGTCCTGTTCGATTATCAGACAGCCCTCGCCGATAAATTCGGCTTTGAAGCAACGCCAGCTCGTCGGGCGAGTGAACAGTTGATGCAGGAGTACTACCGAATTGCCAAGGCGATCATGCAGCTCAATACCATTTTACTGCAAAACCTTGGCGCAGCAATTTTTCCTGCTCCTGATTTCCCCCCCGAACCAATCTCTTCCAACTTCCAGAACAGCCACCAGCTACTCGATGTGGTAGATGAAAACGTCTTCAATGAGACGCCGCAGGCCATCTTCGAAGCCTTCTTGTTGATGCAGTCCCATCAGGAGCTCAAAGGGATGACGGCAAGGACGATTCGTGCGCTCTGGCGGGCACGCTCTCTGGTCGATGACAGTTTTCGCGCCGACCCGGTGAACAAAGCCAATTTCATTCGCCTGTTCAAGGCCCCACGCGGGGTACTGCACGAAATGCGGCGCATGAACCAGTTTGAAATTCTGGGCAATTACCTGCCCAATTTCGGTGCCATCGTAGGCCAGATGCAGCACGATCTGTTTCACATCTACACCGTCGATCAGCATATCCTGCGGGTTCTGCGCAACCTGCGCCGCTTTTCTGAAACCGAGTTCAGTCACGAATATCCGTTTTGCAGCCAGCTGATCTGCTACTTCGAGAAGCCCTGGGTGCTGTACGTAGCCGCCCTCTTCCACGATATCGCCAAGGGGCGAGGTGGCAGCCATTCCGAACTCGGCGCTGTCGACGCTCAAGAATTCTGCCGCGAACACGATTTCGCCCCGGAAGATGCCAAACTGATTTCTTGGCTTGTTCTGCATCATTTGACAATGTCTACGGTTGCCCAGAAAAAAGATATTTCAGATCCCGACGTAATCGCGGCATTTTCCGCCACAGTCGGCGACGAGCGACACCTGGCCGCACTCTATCTACTGACCGTCGCCGACATCCGGGCGACCAGCCCGAAAGTGTGGAATGGCTGGAAAGGACAACTGCTCGAAAGCCTCTACCACCAAACAAGGCGCTTATTGAGTTCGGACGGAGAGATGCCAAAACGCCAAGGCATCATCCAGGAGCATCAGGAAGAAGCAATGCGGCTGTTGCGCTACCACGCCATCCCTGAAAATGCGCAGGAACTCTTCTGGCGAGAACTCGATACCGCATACTTTGTACGCCACTCCTCAGAAGAAATCGCCTGGCACGCCCGTGCCTTGCACTATCGGACCGCCCCCGACAAACCGGTCGTCAAGGCACGCCTCAACCGCAATGGCGAAGGGATCGAGGTCATGGTTTACACCCTTGACCAACGCGACCTGTTCGCCCGTCTGGCTGGGTTCTTCAGCCGGGCCGGCTATACCATCATGGACGCCAAGATCCATACCACCCGGCACGGCTACGCGCTCGACAGTTTCATGCTGCTCGACCTGAGTGGGCGGGACAGCGATCGCGACATGATCAGTTACATCGAGCACGAACTGACCGAGCGTCTGGTACGCCAAGGTGAGCCGGAAGCCCCCGCAACCGGTCGACTCTCGCGCCAGGTAAAGCATTTCCCGATCCAGCCTCAGGTCACGATCCAGCCGGATGAAAGGGATCAAAACTACGTGCTGTCAGTCAGCGCGGCCGACCGGCCCGGCTTGCTGTATACCGTCGCCATGACGCTTGCTGCGCATGGCGCGAACCTGCAAACGGCAAAAATCGCGACACTGGGTGAACGGGTCGAAGACACTTTCCTGATCAGCGGAGGCGACCTGCACAACAGCACCAGTCGCATTCGCCTCGAAACAGAACTGATTGAACGCTTGCAGTGCTAAGCGCCGCTGCGGGGTAGATACAGGCAAGTAGCAGAGTGTCCGCCCCTGCCTGTCTGGCGCATAGCAGGTGCTCAGTCAGCCGACGGGAGATTTTCCATCTGTGCAGGGAAAAGAACGTCTGTAAAGCCGAACTGGCGCATATTGCGCACCCGCATCGGGAAAAGAATACCATTGAGATGGTCGCATTCATGCTGCACGACGCGTGCATGAAAACCCTCAACCGTCCGCTCGAAGCGCTGGCCCGAAACATCGAACCCGGCATAGTGCAAACGCTTCCAGCGCGGTACGAATCCTCGCAGACCCGGAACTGAAAGGCAGCCCTCCCAGCCCTCTTCCTCCTGCTCACCGAAAGGTGTCAACTCCGGATTGATCAGCACAGTATAAGGAATATCAAAGGACTCAGGATAACGGGCAGTAGGTTTCCCACCGAAGATGACGACCTACAAATCGACGCCAATCTGCGGGGCGGCGATTCCAGCGCCATCGAGATGGTGCATCGTTGCCTCAAGATCCTCGACCAGGGCACGCAGTTCCTCGCATGCAAAATTCTCGACAGGGCGCGCCGGAGTCAACAGGTGCGGGTCGCCCATCTTAAGAACAGAACGTATCGCCACAACCGGAAAGATGCTCGATGAGATTGCGAACCTGCTGCATCGACTCACCCAGGACATCCTGGATGGCGTCAAAACTGATCCCGTGCAGGCTGTCACCACGACCTGCGGCATAGTTGGCTACGACACTGACTGCCGCATAAGGCACGCCAATTTCGCGTGCTAATACGGCTTCCGGCATTCCGGTCATGCCAACGATATCGGCGCCATCCCGCTCAAGACGGGTGATCTCAGCGGCCGTTTCAAGCCTTGGCCCCTGGGTGGTGGCATAGACTCCGCCGTCGGCAATGGGGATACCCAGTGCTACCCCTGCCGATAACAAATGCTTGCGCAAGCCTTGATCATAGGGCTCGGTGAAATCGACATGCGTCACCTGACAGTGATCACCCTCGTGAAAGGTGCTTTTTCGGCCCCAGGTGTAATCAATGATCTGATCCGGCACGAGCAGATCCCCAGGCTTCAGGTCAGCCCGAATGCTGCCCACCGAGGCAACTGAAACGATGGCCTTGGCCCCGATTTTTGCCAGGGCCCAGATGTTGGCACGGTAATTGACTTCATGCGGCGGAATGGTATGCCCGTAGCCATGCCGCGCAAGAAACGCCACAGGACGGCCGCACAACTCGCCAAAGGTTACTGCTCCCGAGGGATCGCCATACGGTGTCCGCAATACTTCGCGATGTGTCACGCGAAGATTCGCCAACTGGGTCAATCCGGAGCCACCGATCACTGCCAGCATGTCACTTCCCAACAGTATTTGCCAAAGGACAATCAATCACCCAGTGCGACTGAAAGACATCATTATTGCGCACGCTGCCTTATTCCTTCATGGCATAGATTGCCGGCAAATTGCGCCAGTTGCCGCGCACATCCATGCCGTAGCCGAAGACAAAACGGTCCGGCACGGTCAGCGCCACGAAATCTGCCTTGATCGGTTTGATCTTCCCGTTCAGTTTGTCTGTCGCCACAGCCGTATAACACGCCTTCGCACCGAGTTGTTTCATCCGCTCAACGATTGCCGCCAAGGTCACCCCTTCGTCAAGGATGTCATCCAGGATCAGGACCGTACGATCCTTGACCGAAGTCCATGGCGCCGATCGCCACGACAGGGCTCCTCCCGAAGTTTCCTGTCCGTAGCGGGTCACGTGCATGTAGTCGAATTCAAGAGGAAAATTCAATTGGGTCATCAACTGCCCGGCAAAAGGCACGCCGCCGCTCATCACACACAGCAATAGCGGGTTGGTGTCTCCCAGTTTTTCGGTGATTTCGCCTGCCACACGGCTTACCGCAGCAGCCACCACCTCGGCAGAATGAATCACTTCCGCACCTGCCAGGAGATCCTTGGCCTCTTTGATATCCATCATGCTTGTTCCAGAGTTTTCAGATAGTTGTTGAAAGCGCTCCCCACTTCCGGGTGGCGCCGTCCGAATTCGACCGTGGCTTGCAGATAACCCAGCTTGCTGCCGCAGTCATAACGCGTCCCATGATAGCGATAGGCCAGCACCCGTTCTTCGGCGAGCAACGCGGCAATGGCATCGGTCAGCTGTATCTCGCCTCCCGAACCCGGGGTTACCTGTTCGAGATGGAAAAAAATGCGAGGGCTGAGGATATATCTTCCGACCACGGCCAAGGTGGAATGCGCCTTATCAGGCGAAGGTTTCTCGACGATACGATCAATCCTCTCCAACTGATCGTCGAGCGCGGTGCTCCCGACAATACCGTAGCTTGCCGTATCGGCCAGCGGAACGTTCATCCCAGCCAGCAGGGAGCAACCCTCGCGCTGATAGATTTCGGTCATCTGCTGCATTACTGGCGGTACGCCATCAAGCAAATCGTCCGCCAGCAACACGGCAAAAGGTTCTTCCCCGATCGCCGGTTGCGCGCAAAGAACAGCGTGACCAAGCCCGAGCGCTTCCGACTGGCGAATATAGATGCACTTGACCGATTTGGGCAGCAGATTGCGCACTT
>RRZU010472237.1_pt1 | contig 19851 bp, 18 predicted proteins | sample 2165561 | NCBI WGS metagenome assembly RRZU01 (sample SAMN10456909, study PRJNA506462) | wastewater metagenome | isolation source: wastewater sludge | place: USA: Moscow, Idaho | reverse complement strand
TCATGAAGTAATTGGCGGAATAGTTGTTTTCCGTAATATTAATAAAATAAAAGACTTAGAGCAAAGAATTTATGATGAGAGTAATAGTCTGAAAAATATTTTTAACAGTGCACCGATGGGAATGTGCTTAGTAGATGATAGCGGACATATTGTAAGTATGAATAATGCGGCGATAACATTAGCTGGTAATAAGAATGTTATTGGGAAAGCTTTTGGTAGTGCCTTTTTATGCAAAGGTCACATTGAAAGTGAATTAGGCTGTGGTTATGGAGAAAGCTGCAAAAAGTGTGAAGTTAATAAAGCAATAATAAAAGCGTTGGTTAGTGAAGAAACTACTGAATATATTGAAAAAAATTTTGAGGTTTTAAACAGTGAAAATGTTAAATGGTTAAAAATTGCAATAGCACCAACTAAAATTGGTGGTAAAAAAAATATTATTGTCAACATTCTTGATATTACCGCTAGTAAAGAACGAGAATTGGAGTTATCTAGGTCTAGAGATTTTCATTTAAGCATTTTAGATAGTTTCCCAGGGTTAGTTTGGTGGGCTAAAGAAAAAGGTAATCGGTATGTTAATGATATGTTTGTTGAGTTCACCGGTAAAAATAAAGAGGAAAGTTACGGCACTAAATGGCTGAAAATGGTTCATCCTGATGATCAAAGAGAATATTTTGAAAGATATTGCAAAGAGGAAGGGTTTGAAGCTGAAATAAGGATGAAAGGTAAAAATGGTGAATATCAGTGGTTTTGGTGTATTAATAGAGAGTTTTTCGATATAAATGGTAAAAAAGATGGTATCATTGGTATTGCCTTTGATATTACCCAACGTAAAGAGTTTGAATTTGCGGTTGAACGTACAAAATCACAATATCAGTCATTATTTATGAATATGCAGAGTGGTTTTACTTATAATAAAGTTATACCACATGTTAAGGAAGGTTATATTGATTTTGAGTACTTAGAAGTAAATGAACACTTTTTAAATATGACTGGACTTAGTAGAGATGAAATTGTTGGTAATTATTACTCTGATATAATGGAAGACTGCTTTGAACAGCAAAATGAATGGTTAATGATTACGTATGATATTGCGCATAAAGGTCAAGGCCGTTACAATTGTGAATTTTTTTGTCCGGTCAGCAAGAAATGGTTCTCTCTATCCAGTTATAGCTTTGAAAAAGAAAAATTTGCGGCGATATTTACCGATATTACTGAGCGAAAACTGGCCGAGCAGGCAATGAAAAAATCGAAAGAAATAGCCGAAGAAGCCAATAAAGCTAAAAGTACGTTTTTAGCCAATATGAGTCATGAAATTAGGACGCCGATTAATGGAATGTTAGGGATGATTGACTTAACACTGTTGACTAGTTTAGATGAGGAACAACAAGATAATTTACAAACGGCTAAAATGTGTGCAAGATCTTTGCTGAAAATAATAAATGACATTTTAGATTTTTCTAAAATGGAAGCCGGTAAGATGGAAATAGAAACTATTGCTTTTTCACTAAAAGAATTGGTAGATACTATTATTAAGCCACATAAAATAAATGCAATTAACAAAAATCTAAAATTTATGTGTGATTTTGCGGTTGAAAGTAAAAAAATAATTTTAGGTGATCCTATTAGATTAGAGCAAATTTTAAATAATTTATTAACAAATGCCATTAAGTTTACTCAAACAGGCTTTGTGGAATTAAAGGTTAAAAAATTTATTGGCGGTAATAATCAAGAATTTATTTATTTTACGGTTAGAGATACTGGTATTGGCATAGCCAAAACTGATATTGATAAATTATTCAAGTCCTTTAGTCAAGTGGATGGTTCAATAACTAGAAATTTTGGTGGAACCGGTTTAGGGCTGAATATTAGTAAGCAACTTATTGAAATGATGGGTGGAGAAATTTGGGTTGAGAGTGAAGTTGGTGTTGGTAGTAGCTTTAATTTTTACATTCCCTATACAACAATTACGAAAAAGCGAAAAAAAGCTGTGAGTTGTCTTAATAATACAAAAATTGAAGAACGGAATATTTTAATTGTTGAGGATGATAAAACCAATCAAATTGTTTTACGCAAAATGCTAGAAAAAATGGGTTATAAAACAGTGTTAGCCAGTAACGGCTTAGAGGCAATTAGAATGGAGTTAGGTAGTATTGACTGTATTTTGATGGATATACAAATGCCAATGATGGATGGGGTTGAAGCCACAAAATATATTCGGCAAAGAGAAAAAAATTATAATCGGCACTTGCCGATTATTGCACTTACCGCTAATGCGATTAAAGGGGATCGTGAACGATATTTAAATAGTGGGATGGATGATTACTTATCAAAACCAATCGATATGATAGAGTTGCGTGACAAAATAGAAGGTGTTTTTTTTGAAAAAGTCGATAATAGCATTGACGAAAAATTTGACTGTCAAATTTTTTTGGAAGCTTTAGAAAAACCAGTTACCAATGAAAGTAATGTGGTTAACATTGAAGATTTAATTAGAGGATTAAGAATAGCAAGCGAAGCAGCAGACTATGATAAAATTGCTGAAATAGCGGGAACTTTAAAAGATTATTATAAAGAGGCAAAAACTGAAATATCAGATGCTGCCTTTAAAATACAAATGGCAACGCGAAAAAATGATTTATCAACAATAAAGCAATGTTTAAATGAAATCTTGACAATGCTGTAACAACATAAGAGAGGGGTTTGTTAAAATGAGAATTTTAATAGTAGAAGATGATTTAGCGAGTAGAAAAATTATGCTGAAAATTTTATCTAAATATGGAGAGTGTGATGTTACAGTAGATGGCTTGGAAGCAGTTGACGCCTTTATGCTAGCACAAAAAGAAAATAAACCTTATGACTTAGTATGCTTAGACATAATGATGCCTAAACTTGATGGAGTAAAAGTTTTAAAAGTGATAAGAAGCTTAGAAGATCAAAAAAATATTCAGGAAGGTAAACCAGTTAAGGTTATTATGACCACTGCTTTGGCCGAGAAGCAATATGTTGATAAAACATTTGAACTTGGTTGTCAAGCTTATGCTAATAAACCGATTGATGCTGTAAAATTTAAAGAAGTTTTAGAAAAACTAGCATTGATATAGAAAAAAGAGTATTTAAATAATGAAATTATTTAAATACTCTTATCTTATTTTTTTAGGTGAAACGGGATTGTTGTAACAATAACATTTTCTTTTAAAATTAAAAGAGTTCTTAAAATAAAACCAGTTTGATTGTGAAGAACTCTATGCCACCATTTTTTTGTTTCGAATTCGGGAATTAAAACGGTGATAAAGTCTTCAGGATTTTTCTTACTAGCTACTTCGTTGATGAAATTTAAAATAGGTCGATTGACCATTCGATAAGGTGAATAAATTGTTATTAATTCAACCCCCGGGTTCCAATTTTGCCATTTAGCTTGATTTTTTTGCCCGGTGGCTTCATCAGTTACGACATTGATAACAAGAATATCGGTACTGATTGATTTAGCATATTTCATAGTTTCGGCAACCAGTAATGTGGGGCTGGCAATTGGCATAATAACGATATTTTTACCGATTTTTAAGTTTGCTTCAATATCTGGATTTAATTCTGATACCGGTAAATGTAATTGTTCAGCCATATCCATATAGTGACTTTTTATTTGTTTGAAGGTTTTAACCATGAAAGGAATAAAGATAACAACCAACCAAGCGCCATAAATAAATTTTGTAAAGCCGATGATTAAGACAATTATTCCTGTTACAATAGCGCCAAAGGCATTTAGCATTGCGCGAGGAAACCACCCGGAGGTTTTTTCGCGGTGCCAGTGGACAACCATACCGGCTTGAGCAATCGTAAACGATAAGAAAACACCAATAGCATAAAGTGAAATCAGATGTTCAATGTTTCCTTGATATAATACGATCAAAATAGCAGCAATTATTGTCAATAAAATAATACCGTTGGAAAAGTTTAATCTTTCACCTCTAGCGCCGAGATAGCGCGGCATGTAACCATCTTTAGCTAAGATAGACAATAATGGTGGTAAGCCGTTAAACGAGGTGTTTGCTGCTAAATATAATATTAACATTGTCGTTATTTGGATGTAGTAATAAATCCAGCCTCGTCCCAACGTTATTTCAGCAAGTTGTGATAGCGCGGTTACTTCGGCTAAGGGATTTATATGATAATGCATTAATAAAAATGTAATGCCGAGAAACATCAAGCCTAATAACCCTGACATTAAATAGGTTGTTACTTGTGCATTTTTAACTTCAGGCTTTTTAAACATAGGAACGCCGTTAGAAATCGCCTCAACACCAGTCATTGAGCTACAACCATTAGCAAAAGCACGGAGAATTAATCCTAGCATTGTCCAATCGAATTGACGTTGCAATGACTCTTGCGGAATAATTGGCGCCACGCCGGTAAGTGCCTGATATACTCCAGATATTATTAGCATCAATATCCCTAATATAAACGCATAAGTAGGAAAAACAAAAGCCGTAGAAGATTCTCTAACACCACGAAGGTTAACAATCATTAAAATACCTAATAATACCAATAAGTCAATCATAACTTCATGGTGCGCAAATTGTGGAAAAGCCGATATTATGGCGACAGTGCCGGCTGATACACTAACTGCAACTGTTAATGTGTAGTCGGCAAATAAAGCGGATGCAGCAACTAAAGCCGGTATTTCGCCAAGATTTTTGATGGCGACGGAATAAGAACCGCCTCCGCCGGGATTTACTTTAGCCACTTGAGAATAAGAAATAGTAACAATAAATAATAAGGCCAAAATAGCTAAAGCGATGGGACCTAGAAAACCATAGGCGACTAGCCCGGGAATGGATAGTACTAGTAAAATTTGTTCAGGACCATAGGCCACTGACGATAAAGCGTCGGAAGAAAAAATTGCCAATGCTTTCCATTTTGGGAGCTTTTCTTCTGATAACTCTTCGTTGTGTAAGGGCTTACCTATTAAAAAGTGCCTTAACATGCGAAACATATTATAATTCCATCCTCCTGATAATTAAGATAACTACTACATTATACAGATTTTATATGATAAATAAAGATATTTTTAAACCAATAAATAATTATTATTGATAAAATTATCTTGATTAAAATAGTGAAAATTTTCTGATATATTTTACAATAGATAGTTTTAAGTGATATAATAATAACAATTGAATATTTAATTCTTATCTGTTATAAAACCTTAAAATATTCTCATTAGATTACAAAAAAAATATTAAAAAAAACAAAAAACATGAAAAGTTTACACTTATACATAAAAAAACAGCAAAATACATCTAAAAGTGTATTGCTTAGTCTTTTTATTCAATGTAAAATAATATAAAAGATTTCCATAATAATTAGAGAAGGAAATTTTAAAGTTTATACAGCATAGAGGCAGTAGTCTATTCTGTTGACATAAAAGTCAACAGTTTTATTATTTTTAAATACTTTTATTATTTGCTTAGGGAAAGGATGAATAGTTTATGAGTGAATTTGGTGGCATTGGTATTTTGTTAGTAATTGCATTGGTTTTTCCGTTAATGGCATTGATACCGTCTTGGTTTATTCAACCCAGACAGCCTAATGAGGAAAAGTTAAAACCATATGAATGTGGTGTTGATACAGTTGGGAAAACATCAGTACAATATCGTGTAAGTTACTTTTTATATGCACTGGTGTTTGTTGTTTTTGATATCGAAACTATTTTCTTATACCCGTGGGCTGTTAAATTTCAAAAGCTAGGGTTGTTTGGCTTAGTAGAGATGCTAATTTTTATTGGTATTTTAACCATGGGCTTGTGGTATGCATGGAAAAAGGGGGCTTTAACATGGAAATAGTAGATTTAGTACCAGACTCACTAAAAGAAAATGTAATTGTAACCTCGGTTGATGATTTATTTAAGTGGGCTAGAGGTAACTCTTTGTGGCCGTTAACTTCCGGCTTAGCCTGTTGTGCGATTGAAATGATGTGTTCAGCAGCAGCTAGATTTGATGTATCGAGGTTTGGTTATGAGGTTTTTAGACCGTCGCCACGACAAGCTGATTTATTGATTGTTGCCGGAACTTTAAGTTATAAAATGGCAGGACCGTTGAAACGCTTATATGAACAAATGCCTGAGCCTAAGTATGTTATTGCGATGGGAAACTGTGCTAATTGTGGTGGACCATTTACTGATTCATATTCCGTAGTACCGGGAGTCGATAAAATAATTCCAGTTGATGTATATATACCAGGTTGTCCGCCAAGGCCGGAGGCATTGATTAATGGTCTTATTCAATTAAAAGAAAAAATTAAAAATCCAAAAGTAGCGAGGTTGCATGAAAATGAGTCAACAATATCTAAATAAAGAGCTGTTAGAACAATTGCAAGCTGATTTTCCAGCAATAGTTGAAATTTTTGGTGAAAGTGCACCTTATCAGATTATTGTTAACCCAAAAAATATTTTAGAAGTTTTGGAATATTTAAAAAATAATAAGCAATTTGATTTTTCGATGCTTAATAACTTAACGGCAGTTGATTATAAGGAATACTTAGAAATAGTCTATCATTTATATTCATATGATAAAAAACATATGGCAATCGTAAAAGTAAGACTAAGTAAAGAAAAACCTAGTATTGAATCTGTAGTGCCAATATGGCAGACTGCTGATTTTCAAGAAAGAGAAGTTTTTGATTTATTTGGCATATGGTTTAAAAATCATCCTAATATGAAAAGAATTTTATTGCCGGAGGACTTTGTCGGACATCCATTATTAAAAGATTTTCAAATGTTGAATGGGGAAAAGAGGGGTTAAAATGCCACATAGTGAAAAATACATACTGAATATGGGACCTCAACATCCAAGTACTCATGGTGTTTTACAAGTTGAATTAGAGTTAGATGGTGAAAGAGTTTTAAAAGCTACGCCACATATGGGCTATTTGCATAGAGGCATTGAAAAATTATTGGAATCTCGGACCTATGCACAAGGCTTACCATATACAGATAGACTTGATTATGTTTCAGGGATGAATAATAATTATGCTTTTTGTCAAACAGTAGAAAAATTAGCTAATATTGAAGTTCCTGAGCGGGCTGAATATATTAGGGTTATTATGGCTGAACTTAATCGTATTGCCAGTCATTTAATTTTTGTTGGTACTTTAGCAATTGATTTAGGCGCCAGCACAGGAATGATTTATGCTTTTCGTGACAGAGAGAAAATTTTAGATTTATTTGATTTGGTCTGTGGAGCTAGAATGACATTCCACTATATAAGAATTGGTGGAGTTATTGCGGATGTTCAATCAGAGTTTATTAAAAAGACCAAGGAGTTTATTAAATATGCTCCGAAGATGATTGCCGAGTTTCATGGTCTTTTATCAGGCAATGAAATTTTTTATAATCGCTTAAAAGGCACTTCGACAATTACAAAAGACCAAGCTTTAGCCTTAGGTTTAACCGGTCCGGTATTGAGGGCCAGTGGCTTTAATTTTGACCTTAGAAAAGAGCAACCTTATGGTGTTTATGATAAATTTGATTTTATTGTGCCAACCGGAACTAACGGTGATAACTGGGATCGCTATATGGTCAGAGTTCAAGAAATTGAAGAGAGCTTAAAAATCATTGAACAAGCACTGGAAATGATGCCGGAAGGTGAGTTTATGGCAAAGGTGCCAAAAGTTTTAAAGCCGCCAGCTGGTGAAGTTTATCATAGACTGGAAAATCCTCGCGGAGAATTAGGGTTTTATATTGTCAGTGACGGCAGTACTAAACCTTATCGTGTTCATGTAAGACGACCATCTTTCATTAATTTACAAGCATTGGATCTATCTTGTCGTAAGATGCTTTTAGGAGATGTCGTAGCAGTATTATCAACATTAGACCCGTTAATGGGTGAAGTTGACTGTTAATAATTTGGTTGGGCGGGTGAAATTATGCAAGAGTATTCAGGACTAGCAAAGTTGGCGGTTGATTTACAATGCTTTTTATTAGGGCTAATTGGCAATGCTGACGTAGTCGCTTTAATTATGATTTTAGTAAAAATTGCCGGTATTTTTGCAGTTGTTTTAACATCAGCAATAGTATTGGTATATATGGAGCGTAAAGTATGTGGTTTTATGCAAGATCGGATTGGACCAAATCGAGTTGGGCCACGTGGGATGTTGCAATCTGTAGCTGATATGCTTAAATTGCTGGGAAAAGAAGATATTATTCCTAATGGTGTTGATAAAATGGTATGGGCGTTGGCGCCAATGCTGTTATTTGTACCGGCAGCATTGGTATATTCAGTGTTTCCGTTTGATAATGGTGTTATTTTTGCTGACTTAAATATTGGTATTTTCTTTATAATTGCGATTGCTTCGCAAAGTATTCTTCCCTTTTTGATGGGTGGACTTGCTTCGAATAATAAATATTCACTAATTGGTTCAATGCGTACGGTTGCGCAGATGTTAAGTTATGAAATACCGATGGTATTTTCATTGCTAGGGATAGTAATGTTGACCGGGTCACTAAAAATGAGTGATATTGTAGCGGCACAAAGTGATCTTTGGTTTATTGTATTACAGCCGTTTGCTTTTATTATCTTTGTTATTGCCTCTACCGCAGAAACAAATCGTACCCCGTTTGACTTAGTAGAAGGTGAATCGGAAATTATCGCCGGGCCTTTTACGGAATATAGCGGGATGAGATGGGCGTTATTTTTCTTAGCAGAGTATGCTAATTTATTAGCGGCTTCAATTATTACTACGACATTATTTTTAGGTGGGTGGCATGGACCGTTTTTACCGGGAATGATCTGGTTTTGGTTAAAGGTTTTTGCGATGGTTTTCCTCTTTATGTGGTTTAGATGGACGTTCCCGCGCCTAAGAGTTGATCAATTATTAGCGTTTGGATGGAAAATATTATTGCCGGTGGCATTAATCAATGTCTTGGTAACAGGTGTAGGAATTTATCTGTTTAAGATGTAATCAAAATAGAAAGGATGTGTTAGCATGAAAGGTAAGGGATTACTAAAAGGGATGAAGATTACTTGGCAACATTTTTGGGGCAAAAAAGAAACCGTAATGTATCCCGAAGAAAAGCTAACAATGACTGAACGATTTCGTGGTGGAACACTTGACCTTAATATAGATAAATGTATTTCTTGTAAATTATGTGAAATTGCTTGTCCGAATAAAGCTTTATCACTTAAAGTTTCAATAGATGAACAAAAGAAACGCCATTTAGAAGAATATATATATCACTCCGGTAAATGTTTAATGTGTGATTTATGTATTGAGGCTTGTCCAACGAAAGCTTTAGAATGGGATAAAAATTACGAAATGTTTTCTTATCATAGAAATAGCTTAGATCATGATTGCAAAGCGGTTGCTGAGCAGAAAAAAGCTAAAGCTGATGCACAAGGAGTGAAGTCTGATGAATGATCTTGCAGTTAGTATTGCGTTTTATGCATTAGCGCTAGTGACAATATTATCAGCAGTAGGGGTTGTTTTTAAAAAAAACATCTTACATAGTGCGTTGTTATTAGCTGTTTGTTTTATTGGGGTTGGCGGAATTTATGTATTGTTGCATGCCGATTTTTTAGCAGCAGTACAAATTCTAGTTTATTCAGGAGCGGTAGCTGTCATCATAACATTAGCAGTGATGTTAACTAAGCGTGATGTCATGGAAGAAACTAATCCTAGCAATAATAATTTTAAAAGTTCCATAGCAGTAGTTGCTAGCTTTATATTATTAACTTTACTAGCTATTTTAGCTACGCCATGGAAAATAGCTGATAATGTTATCAATAACTCAGTAGAATTACTGGCTGACTTAATGTTAACAAAGTTTATTATTCCATTTGAAGTTGCAGCAATTTTGTTATTAGCAGCAATGATTGGTGCAATTATTTTAGCTAAAGGAGTGAATGAAGAATGACAATCGGGTTATTACATTATTTAACTCTGGGTGCTATTTTATTTGGGATTGGTTTATATGGTGTGTTAACGAAAAGAAATGTAATTGCCATTTTAATGTGTATAGAATTGATGTTAAATGCAGTTAATATTAATTTCATTGCCTTTAATAAATTTATTCAAGTATCAACATTAACAGGACAAGTAATGACTATTTTTACCATTACGGTAGCGGCAGCTGAGGTAGCGGTAGGATTAGCATTAGTATTTAGAATTTATCGCGATAATTATACGGTTCTTGCTGATAAACTTGATAACATGAAATGGTAGGAAGGTAGGTGCTTTATGTTTAGTCAGTTTGCGTTGCACCATGCATGGTTAATTCCGCTATTACCGGCGATAGCCTTTTTGATCATCGGACTAGGTGTTAAAAATTGTTACAAAACTGCAGCTACTGTTGCAATATCTTGTAGTACAACAAGCTTTATATTAGCTTTAGGTGTTGCTATGGCTGTATTTAATAATAATATTACCGTGGATAACCCATTTGTTCAAAGAATACCATGGGTTAATATTGCTGGGCTTAATATTGATATGGGTGTATTAATCGATCCAATCACTACAATGATGTTGTTTGTAGTTACTTTGGTATCGTTATTGGTGCAAATATATTCAGTAGGATATATGCACGGCGATAACGGATTTGGCAGATTTTTTGCATATTTATCATTGTTTGCTGCTTCCATGCTTGGGTTAGTGATTGCAGTTAATTTTGTGCAGATGTTTGTTTTTTGGGAACTGGTAGGTCTTTGTTCTTATTTATTAATTGGTTATTACTTTTATAAAATATCAGCGCGAGAAGCTGCTAAAAAAGCTTTTATGACAACGCGAGTAGGCGACTTTGGACTGCTATTAGGAATTTTATTAATTCAAATAGTCTTTGGAACGCTTGATTTTATTCAACTTAGAACGATGATTCCTGAATATATTGCGGTGTACGGAACGACGGCTCTTACAATTATTGCAATTTTAATTTTTGTTGGACCGATTGGAAAATCCGGACAATTTCCACTGCATGTATGGTTACCTGATGCAATGGAAGGTCCAACTCCAGTTTCAGCTCTTATTCATGCCGCAACAATGGTTGTTGCGGGGGTGTACTTAGTGGCTAGAGCGTATTTCTTATTTAGTGCGCTACCAATGGCGATGGATGTTATTGCTTGGTTTGGTGGTATAACAGCTCTTTTTGCCGCTAGTATTGCGTTTACACAAAGAGAAATCAAAAGAATTTTGGCATATTCTACTGTAAGTCAATTAGGTTATATGATGTTAGCATTAGGAGTGGGATCGCTTACTGCTTCAATGTTTCATTTAATGACTCATGCCTTTTTTAAAGCTTTATTATTCTTAGGTGCTGGTGCGGTAATGCATGCCCTTAATGACGAAGCTGATATTTTTAAAATGGGTGGCTTGAGAAAGAAAATGCCGATAACCTTTATTACGATGGCTATTGGTGTGGCAGCTATTGCCGGCTTACCACCGTTTGCAGGCTTTTTTTCAAAAGATGAAATTTTAGTAGCAACAGCAGCCGTGAGCACGCCACTTTATCTGATGGCGGTTGTGACTGCCTTTATGACAGCTTTTTATATGTCTAGATTGTTATTTGTGACTTTCTTTGGCACTGCTAATAATGAATATCACCCACATGAAGCGCCAAATAGTATGAAATTACCACTAATTGTTTTAGCGGTGTTAGCAGTAGTAAGTGGCGTAGTAGGACATTTCTATGGTTTTGGAGAATGGGTTCGCTTCGGTGTTGCACATCATGGCGGTATTGATTGGCAAGTTGCAATTACTTCAACAATCTTATCAATAATAGCAATAAGTTCAGCTTGGTTAATATATGGAGCGAAAATTATTTCTGCCACGACTTTAAAAGAAAAACTTGGTTTATTATATACTATAAGTTTTAATAAATTTTATGTAGATGAATTATATGCTTTGCTAACAAAATACTTTGTTGATGGCATCGGAAAAATCTTATATTGGATAGATGTAAACATTGTTGATGGTTTTATTAATGGCTTAGCAAAAATTACGGACTTTATTGGAGATGTTTTAAGAAAAACCCAAACCGGTCAAGTTCAACAATATGTCTTTATCTTTTTTTGCGGAGCATTATTATTAATAGTCTTTAGCTTTGTATATTTGATAAAATCGCTGTTAGCTGGCTATATGGGAGGTGTATTGTAAGATGACAACATTTCCTTTAATGACAGCAATCTTATTAATGCCTTTAATAGGGATGTTAGTATTATGTTTTTTACCAAAAGAGCAAGAAAAAGCTATCAAAAATATAGCGGCAGTAGCGATGATGATGGCTTTGGGAATGACAATTTATGCTTATGTTAATTATGATTTTAGTATTGGTGGAATGCAATTTACACAAAGTATTCCATGGATTACTGACCTTGGAGTTAACTATGCGGTGGGTGTTGATGGAATATCTTTACCATTACTATTTTTAACTAATTTAATTGGCTTAGCAGCAGTTTTCTCTTCTTGGAATGTAGTAGATCGCGTTAAAGAATTTTTTGTGCTACTGTTGATTCTTATTGCCGGTGTAGCCGGAACTTTTATTGCTTGCGATTTATTCATCTTTTTATTGTGCTACGAATTAGTTGTAATACCTATTTACATAATGGTTATTATGTGGGGATCGACGAAACGGGTGACTAAAGAATATGCAGGGATGAAGTTAACTATTTATTTATTGTTGGGTTCAGCTTTTATGTTGGTAGGCGTGGTAGCACTTTATCTACAAGCTTTTCCAGCTGAATATCGTACTTTTGACATGAATTTGTTAGCACAAGCGCATCTATATGGATCGCTAAGTGAACCGTTTCAAATTTTCATCTTTTTCTTATTTTTAATTGGCTTTGGTTCATTGTTATCAATGTGGCCTTTTCATAGTTGGTCTCCGGATGGTTATGCCGGTGCCCCAACGGCAGTATCAATGATTCATGCCGGTGTCTTAAAGAAAATTGGTGGATATGGATTAATTAGATTGGGGTTACTAATTGTTCCGCTAGGTGCTAAATTTTGGGCACCATTAATTGCACTATTGGCTGTTGTCAATGTAATGTATGCAGCTTATATTGCGTTGGTGCAAAAAGATTTAAAATATGTAATCGGTTATTCTTCGGTATCTCATATGGGCTATGTCTTAATTGGTTTTGCTTCGCTGAATGTTATTGGTATTACCGGTGCGGTTGCCAATATGGTAGCACATGGTGTTATGAGTGCCTTATTCTTTGCAATGATTGGTTATGTTTATGAAAAAACGCATTTGCGCAGTACTGATGAATTAGGTGGCTTAGCGCATCAAATGCCTAAAATTGCCACTGGTTTTATGCTTGCCGGAATGGCTTCATTAGGACTACCGGGCTTAATTAGTTTTATTCCGGAGTTTACAATTTTCATTGGCGTTTTTCAAACTTATCCATTATTAGCAATATTGTCAATTTCGGGCATAATTTTTACAGCTTTATACACTTTAAGGGTTTTGGCAAATGTTTTATTTGGACCACGGTTGCCGAAACTTGATAGCTATAAAGATGCTACTGGTGTAGAAGTACTGCCGTTAATAATCTTAGGAACGGTTTTAATTGGCTTTGGTTTATTTCCGCAACTTTTAATGGGGATGGTTAATAGTGGTGTAGAACCATTAATGCCATTATTAGAAAGACTGGATAATATTTCCGGGTTGCTAGGAGGGGTATTAAAATGAATTTTTTAGCAATTAGTTCCGAAATAGCAACGACAATTTTAGCGATGGTGATCTTAGGAATTGATTTATTAATGCCTAAAGAAAAATCGCGTAAATGTTTAGGTTATATTACTGTTATAGGCTTAGTAGGCGTTTTTATTGCGATCTTTAATCAGTATCACCTTGGTAATGCACCGACATTTGTTCAAAATTTATTTATTATGGATAATTTAGCATTGCTAATTAAACAAATGTGTTTGTTGGCAGTAGGTTTTACAGTGCTATTTTCAGTTGATTTTGTAGAAAAATTGCCGAAACATCATGGTGAATTTTATGTTTTGATATTGTCCGCATTAATTGGGATGATGGTTATGGCTTCTGCAAATGACTTTTTAACATTATTTGTGGGCTTAGAGTTGATGGCAATATCTTTCTATGTATTAGTAGGCTATGCCTTAAAAAGCTCTAATTCTAGTGAAGCTGGCGTTAAATATCTGATTGTTGGTTCAACCTCCAGTGCGATCATGTTATATGGTGTGAGTTTGGTTTACGGAACAACCGGTAGTATTATTTTTCAGGAACTGGCGGCAAATTTTGCGTTATATTCTACGGCTGCTTTAGTGGGAATTTTAATGGTGTTAATTGGCTTTTTCTTTAAGATGTCAATTATTCCGTTTCATATGTGGGCGCCGGATATTTATCAAGGAGCACCAACACCGATTACGGCATTGTTGGCAACGGCATCAAAAACTGCGGCAGTGGCCGCGTTAATTAGAGTTTTATTTATGGCTTTTGCAATTGTTAAAATCTATTGGTTACCGGTGTTGATTTTATTGTCAACACTATCAATGATTGGCGGAAACCTAATGGCGCTTCGGCAAACTAATGTAAAGCGGCTACTAGCTTATTCGTCAATAGCACAAGCTGGATATATGTTAATTGGTATTATCGCAGCAGATGCTGCGGGAATTAAGGGTGTATTGTTTTACACTTTAATTTATATCATTGCTAATATTGGGGCATTTAGTGTCTTGATTGCTGTCGATAAAAACTATGGTGAAGCTGAGTTTAGCACTATTGCGGGCTTAGGACAAAGAGCACCATTGCTAGCGGCTGTACTGACAATATCACTCTTGTCGATGGCAGGGATTCCACCGATGGCTGGGTTTGTTGGTAAGTTATATTTGTTCACTGCTGTTGTAGAAAAAGGACATTTGTTACTAGCGTTTATTGGCTTTATTATGTCGATGATTTCGGTTTATTATTATCTGCAAGTTGCTAAAACCATGTATATTGATAAACCTGCTAGTAGTGAAAAAATAGAGTTAACTTTTGCGATAAGAGTAACAGTATTGTTAAGTTTAATTGGAACGGTAGTACTAGGCATTTATCCTGAACCAATTTCAAACTTTATTAATATGGTAATTAGTACATTATAAAAAAATGGTGGCTATACTATTAATTAGGTATAGCCACCATTTTTTGCTTAAGTAAGAGGGATTTTAATACTTATAATTGTGCCGGTATCAATAGTTGAAGTTACTTCAAAGGTTCCGTTAATTCTTTTTGTCCGTTCTGCCATTGATGTTAAGCCAAAGCCTGTAAGTTCATTCTCCGGATTAAATCCAACACCATCATCACTAATTGTTACAGTGATTAAATCTTGATCTACCTTAAATGTAATAAGGCAATTTTCCGCTTTAGCGTGTTTTACAATATTTGAAAGTGCTTCTTGAATAATGCGAAATAAATGTAAATCAATGAGGTTATTATTAGCATAAACTGCCGTGCTTAACGGTGATATTAAAATAATATTAAGTCGATACTCTTGTTTTACCCAGTTTATATATTTTTCCAAAGCCAAAAGAAGATTATTGTGTTCTAGCTTAAAATATTGAAATCCTTTAATGTATTCACGAGCATCGGTATAAGCGTTTTTTGTAATTTTGACTAGTTTTGTTAAATTTAAAATACTTTTATCAATTTCTTTACCTTTAAGGCTATGAATAATATCTTGAATTTGAAAACTAATGTAACCTAGCGTTTGACATAAATCATCATGAACTTCGCGCGCTAAAGAATGTCGTTCTTCAATAATAGCTAAAGATTTTTCGTGTTCTAATAAGCTCTGTTGCTCTTGTTTTTGCTTGGTTATCCAAAGGAGCAGATTAAAATATTGTTTTCTAACATAATATTACTATAATAAAGGCCATGCCAAGGATTTGATAAAATCATTAATAAAAAAGTTGTGGTAGTTAGCAAAATAAAGGATTGAAGTTTCAAGGGGATTAACTTAATTTGTCCACTAATTTGCAAAATAAATAAAAGCCATAAATAAGGTGATAGCAAAGAAGTCGCTTGTGCCCAAATAACCCAAAAAGATTTATCAGCTAAAGTCTCGCTAACAGCTAACATTAGCATTGTTACTAACCAAAATGTTTTTGATAATTGCAAGTAAACTTGGACTTTAGCTCCAATCATTTTCTTAAATTGCCAAGTGTAAGTCGCTAAAATCAATAAGCCGGCAATAGCTAATAAAAAAACCTTAACATTAATGATTGGACTAAAAGTTTCAATTTCCATAAAATACAAATCCTCTACAACGAATTTTCATGCACACTTATTGCATAAATATATTAGCAAAGTATAATGAACACTATTTTATAAAATTTAAAATCTCAAGCTTAGCATCTTGCGAAGCTTGTTCACCAATATACCCATTTTTAAACATTGCATTTAAAACAATTGCTTGACGAGTTTTTGCTGCACCGAAATTTACATATGGTGAATATACTGAAGGAGCATTGGGGATTCCTGCTAGCATGGCGCTTTCAGCAATATTTAATTCATAAGGAGCTTTACCAAAATAACCTTGACTAGCATCAGCAATGCCATAAAACCCTGCTCCAAAATAAATACTATTAAGGTAAAATTCTAAAATCTCATCTTTAGTATATCTTTGCTCTAAAACTAAAGATAATATGATTTCTTCAACCTTGCGGTTAACTGTTCGGTCGTTATTGAAAAATAAATTTTTGACTAATTGTTGCGTAATAGTGCTAGCGCCTTCTTCAACTTGACCATGTTGTAGATTAACTAAGGTTGCCCTAATAATACTTTCGATATCAATCCCTAAATGTCGGTTGAAACGATTATCTTCAACAGCAATGACTGCTTGTTGCATTGTTAAGTTAATATTTTTAAGTTTAGTGTAATTTTTGATGTTTTTTTCTTTTAATGCAATATCAACTGCTTCGGGAAGAAAAATCAGCCGTTTTACTTTATCGTAGAAACTTCCAGCGGTTATTAGTGAATCGTCAATAGCTTTATTGTTAACTGATGCTGAGTTGTGATAGTCATTAAATAGATTATTTCCACCGGTCAGCCAAAAACTGATACCGAAAATTAATAACAACAATAGTAACTTTATTTTACTCATAAATTATCTCCTAAAAATTAAAGTATCCTTATCAATAATAAATCTATTTTACATTAATATCAGTAGATTTGCCAGAAGCAGTAAGTTTAATAAAATAATAATAGTTTTTATCAATAAAAAGGCAGGAAATACAAGAAATAATTAGAAATTATACAAAGTAATTGCAAAAAAAAATCCTTGCAAAATTATACACCGACAATGTATAATTATAAATAGTTAAAGGGGGTATTATTGTGAAGGTCAGTGTTATAGGTGCTACCGGTTATGCCGGAGCTGAATTGTTAAGATTATTGCACAACCATCCGATGGTTGAAATTGTATATATTACATCAGAAAGTCAAACCGGGATAGGGATTGATGAAACTTATGGACATTTTCGAAAAATTTATAGTGATAAACTCATCAGTATGCAGGAAATCGAAAAAATAGCAAAAGCTAGTGATGTTATTTTTATCGGGTTACCACATGGCCATGCTATGGCTGTAGGTAAACAGTTAGAACAATATGCGGTAAAAATTATTGATTTAGGTGCTGATTACCGTTTTGCTGACACTGCTGTGTACGAACAGTGGTATAAGGTAAAACATACACATAAAGAGGCCAAAGCTGTTTACGGCTTAACGGAGCTTAATCGTGAGCAAATTAAAACTGCGAAAATTGTTGGTAATGCTGGTTGCTACACCAGTGCTAGCATTTTAGCGTTAGCACCGTTAGTTAAAGCTGATTTAATTGATTGTGATACTATTGTTGTTGATGCAAAATCTGGAATTTCGGGTGCTGGTCGTGGGGCTAGTCTAAACACTCATTTTGCAGAAATGTATGATAATTTAAAAGCTTATAATGTTGGTGGTCATCGCCATACTCCGGAAATAGAGCAAGCCCTTAGTCAGCTTGCCGCTAAGGAAATTGTGATAAGTTTTACGCCACATCTTATTCCGATGTCAAGAGGAATTTTAAGTAGTTGCTATGCTAAACTTAAACCAGCTGTTACAGCAGAAAAAGTTGATGAAGCTTTTACCGCTATGTATGGTGAGGAATTTTTTATTAGATTATTAGGGCGTGGGGCTTATCCGGCCACTAAAAATACCAGAGGTTCAAATTTTTGTGACTTAGGTTGGCATATTGATGAGAGGGTCGGCAGGGTGATTGTTTTATCGGCGATTGATAATTTAGTGAAAGGTGCTGCTGGTCAAGCCATTCAGAATTTTAATGTAATGTTTAATTTGTCTGAAAAAACAGGACTGGACAATGCTCCGGTCTATCCATAAAATTAATTGGAGGAAGATAAAATGTTAAAGAAAATAGAAGGTGGCGTAACAGCTGCTATCGGATATAAAGCAAGTGGGATAAAGGCTGGTATTAAAAAAAGTGGTAAACTCGATATGGCAGTAATAACAAGTGATGTTATGGCTGAGGCTGCGGGCGTATTTACAACTAATTTAGTGGCGGCAGCACCGGTTGTAGTATCAAGAAAAGTTGCGAAAGCTGGAAAAGCTAAAGCGGTAGTAGTTAACTCTGGTTGTGCTAATGCCTGTACTGGTGAGCAAGGGTTGATAGATGCCAATGAAATGGCTCAATTAACTGCTCAAGAATTGGGTATTAAGCAAGAGGAAGTTTTTGTTTCTTCCACTGGAATAATCGGTGTTACATTGCCGATGGACAAAATAGCAAGTGGTATTAAACAAGCAGTTCAAGCTTTAGATTATAATGGTAGTAATGAAGCGAGTAAAGCTATTATGACTACTGATATTTATAATAAGACGGTGGCTTATGAATTTGAACTGGGTGGTAAAAGTGTTAAAATTGGTGGGATTGCTAAGGGGTCGGGGATGATTCACCCCAATATGGCAACGATGTTGTGTTTTATTACAACCGATGTAGCGATTGAAGCTACTTTATTACAACAAGCCTTGAGTAAAGCTATCAACAAATCTTTCAATATGATTTCTGTTGACGGTGATACTAGTACAAATGATATGGTAACATTACTAGCGAATGGTATGGCGGAAAATCCAAAAATAACAACAGAAAACGATGATTATAAAGTGTTTGAAGAAGCTGTGTTAACGATTTGTACTGATTTAGCTAAATTGGTGGCACGTGATGGTGAGGGTGCTACTAAATTTTTAGCTGTAAATGTTACCGGTGCAAAAACATTTGAAGATGGCAAGAAAATTGCAATGAGCGTAGCTAAATCACCATTAGTGAAAACAGCATTTTTCGGACAAGATCCTAACTGGGGAAGAATTATTTGTGCGGTTGGTTATGCCGGAGCTGAAATGGTTCCGGAAAAAACTACGGTAGCACTTGGTGATATTGCTGTATATAAAAATGGTACTGGATGTAAGTTTGATGAAGAAGCGTTGAAAGAAGTAATGGCTGAACATGATATTGCTGTTAATATTGATTTAGGGTTAGGGACTGAAAGTGCTACGGTTTGGACTTGTGATTTATCTTATGAATATGTGAAAATAAATGGAGAGTATCACACTTAAATAGCAGTGGCAAAAGCGTAGGTCTCCTACGCTTTTTACCGATATGGAGGATTTTCAAGATGGAATTTACAAATGAAGCAAAAGCAGGGATCTTGATAGATGCACTGCCGTATATTCAAGGTTTTTTTGGCAAAACCGTAGTTATTAAGTATGGCGGTAATGCTATGATTAATGAAGATTTAAAAAAGAAAGTAATTCAAGATATAATTTTAATGAAATATGTAGGGATGAAACCGGTTGTAGTACACGGTGGCGGACCTGAT
>RRZU013453110.1_pt1 | contig 19856 bp, 27 predicted proteins | sample 2165561 | NCBI WGS metagenome assembly RRZU01 (sample SAMN10456909, study PRJNA506462) | wastewater metagenome | isolation source: wastewater sludge | place: USA: Moscow, Idaho | reverse complement strand
TGAAGTCCTGCGGACTTGTGAGGTGTGTTCTTGCACCCGGACTGTGCCCTGGAGTATGCATATTGAAGTCCTGCGGACTTGTGAGGTGTGTTCTTGCGCCCGGACTGTGCCCTGGAGTATGCATATTGAAGTCCTGCGGACTTGTGAGGTGTGTTCTTGCACCCGGACTGTGCCCTGGAGTATGCATATTGAAGTCCTGCGGACTTGTGAGGTGTGTTCTTGCGCCCGGGCTGCGCCCAGGAGTATGCATATTGAAGTCCTGCGGACTTGTGTTGAGAAGGCATATACAGATAATACGGTCATCTAAGGAATGTTATAGAAGGGCGGCAGTTGATTGAACTTACTTTTAATCAATCAAAATCAACTGTTATGAAGTTAAATCTCCGTTTATTGATGGTCGTATTCCTGTTTGGCTCACAGGCAAAGAGCCAGGATGTGATGTTGCAATCAGTAAAATATTGGGAAAATTATTATGGAACTCATCCAATCAACGCTTCAATTCCTGCCACGTATAATTTTTACTATTCCAGATCTGCCTCAACACCGGTAGGCAATCACATTTCCAGGATAGATACCAATACCGGGCAACTGATCAGTGACGGGTGTACTCAGACGGCTCAAGGCGCTTATTTAGGTGAAGAATATCTTCTTATGACCGCTGCCACCATCGTTACTTATCCAAGGTTCAGGGAGGTCTGGACGATCGGAGGTCCTGGAACTAATTGCCGGACACCTTCAATACATATTCCTGTTCCAAATGCTGCCAATAATCTGCTCAATGCAGCCAATAACTGGTCTAATCCCGCTACCTGGGATATCAATGCAGTGCCGGATTTTAACAGCGTACCGGCGGTGTTTATCAACAGGCCGATCAACCTCGATGCCAGCCTGTCCCTGGGAAGCGACAAAACCATTTACATCAAAAACGGGGGAGCGCTGACCATTCAGCCAGGTCAAACATTTACCTGTAATACGGAAGTTTATGCCGAACCCGGTTCCTTGTTTCAGAATGACGGCCAATTGAACGGCGGAGGAAGGATACGGGGATCCCTGACCAATCGCGGGGTGCTTTCTCCCGGTAATACAGTAGGCGCTTTGAACATAACCGGTGATTACAGTGCCTCCGGAACAGCGGTTCATGCTTTAGAGATCAGTTCCCTTTCCAGTTTTGACAATTTGTACATAGCAGGAAGTGCTGCCATCAATGGGGCGTTGAACGTTAGTTTTTCGGGTGGATATGTTCCGGTGTTGGGGAATACTTTCAGGATATTCAGTTTCGCTTCGGGCAGTGGTACTTTTTCAAGTGCCAGTTTGCCAGCACTGCCGGCAGGTATGTATTGGAAACTGAATTATAACCCAACCGATGTAACCCTGGAAATAACCAATATCAACCCATGCATTCCTCCGGTAACCCCAGCTACCGTTTCCGGCCTGGTGAATGTATGCGCCTATGTGGGAACGAACACGCCGCTTACTTACAGCGTGAACCCGGACCCCAATGCCACAGGTTACCTATGGGTGCTTCCTCCCAGTGTAACGTTGGTTAGCGGACAGGGCACCAGTACCATAACTGTCACCATTGGTGCCGGATTCATCAACAGCGCCAATAAACTGATCAGGGTAAAAGCCTTATCTGCCTGCGGCAACAGTGCCGACAAATTGCTTTACCTAAAAGCGCAACTCCCCTCTACACCGGTCAGCATCACGGCTTCCAGTAACAATATTTGCCCTTTTCTGGGAAATAATATCCCGGTTACATATCGCATTCCCAGGGTTCCCAGTGCTTCATCGTATATCTGGACGGCACAGAGTGGCAATACGGTCATCACCCATCCTAATGGGCCGGGTGAAAATGATACCCTGGTTAATGTTACTTTCAGTTCAGGATTCAGTACCAGTGTTTTGACCGTTCAGGCGGTAAATGATTGCGGTACAAGCGCCATCCGGAGTTTTACCATCACTCGTAACAGTCCTGCAACGCCGGGATTGATCAGCGGCCCGGTCAATATTTGTGCCCACTTGTCGCCCAATGGTTTACCGGCCACTTATTCCGTTGGATCTGTCGGCACCGTGGAAAACTATTCCTGGACGCTGCCTTCCGGTGCTTCAGCCGTCATCGGGCAGGGAAGTAACACCGTTTCTTTGATATATCCCCCGGATTATTCTGCGGGAGCGATCAGCGTAACGGCCTCCAATGGTTGTGGTACCAGCGGGCCAAGAAACCTGTCCGTTACACGCCTGAACCCTGCCACACCCAGTGTCATTGACGTGATCCAGGTGCAGGATTGCCCGGCCAGGAGATTTATTTATTCCATTACGTCCATCCCATCCAATGCAACCAGTGTGCAATGGTCGTTCCCTCCAGGGGCAACTTTGGTCTCCGGTGGCGGCACCAACAGCATCCAGGTAGATTACCCGTCTGGCGCGATCATAGGCACGGTGTCGGTAACCGCTTCAAACAATTGTGCCAGCAGCAGTACAAGGTCCACCCAGGTCAGGATCCCCGCTTGTCCGCCTTCCTTGGCCGGGAAACCCGGGACAGCCCGTCAGGGTATTCCGGTTGATGACAACCAGGCGCCGGAGATCAGGATATATCCGAACCCATCGGCCTCGGAGTTCCGTGTAAATACAGGGGGGGAGATGTATAGCCCGGTGAATATCAGGGTATTGGATGCCGGTGGCAGGGTGATGAGCCGGTTCCGGACAATACCTGGCCAACAAATCACATTTGGCACTGATCTAAAACCAGGTATATATTTTGTTGAAATAATATGTGATTCCAGGAAAATGATCAGGAAGATCGTAAAATCATAATTTAGCAGGTTAACGGTCAATATTATCTGAACGGCAGCTGAGAGGCTGCCGTTTTTTATGGCGCCATGTGGTTGGCGGCCCGTTTGGGGATCGGGGGAAACGGGCCGGGGAAAACAGGGTACCGGCCTGAGTAAAAAAATCAGGGGTTTTCTAAAAAAATCTTCTACATATCCATTGAAAATTACAACCGTCCCCTTACCTTTGCACTCCAAATTCAAAAAAGGGTTTAAAAAGTTCTTTACATATGTCACAAAGAATCAGAATCAAATTACAGTCTTACGACCACAACTTAGTAGACAAATCTGCCGAAAAAATCGTTAAGACTGTACGTAGTACAGGAGCCGTTGTTACAGGACCCATTCCCCTGCCAACACACAAGAAGATCTTCACTGTATTACGTTCCCCTCACGTGAACAAGAAGGCCCGTGAGCAGTTTCAATTGTGCACACACAAACGTTTGTTAGACATTTACACCAGCAGCAGCCGCACGGTTGACGCGTTGAGTAAGCTGGATCTGCCCAGTGGTGTGGATGTTGAGATCAAGGCTTGATGAACCTTCCGACCTGATACGTCAGGAATCGGAAAAGGCACCAGGTAAGCTCTTATAAAATAGTAAATATGAACGCCCATGTCTCGCTCAGGCCAGACCGCTGGGTATAAAACAGATACAATGAAAAGTATTATTGGCAAGAAAATTGGCATGACCAGTATCTTTGATACAACCGGCAAGCAAACTGCGGTTACCATCATCGAAGCCGGTCCATGCGTTGTTACGCAAAAGAAAACCGTGGAAACAGACGGTTACAATGCTCTCCAGATTGCTTTCGGCGACAAAAAAGAGAAACACTCCCTCCGCTCAGAAAAGAACCATTTCGCCAAAGCCAACACCTCTCCCAAAAAAGTAGTCAGTGAAATACGCGATAGCGAAATAGACAAGAACGTAGGTGAAACCATTACGGTAGACATCTTCACGGAAGGCGATAGCGTGTCCGTGGTTGGAACTACAAAAGGTAAAGGTTTCCAGGGCGTGGTAAAGCGTCACGGCTTTAGCGGTGTGGGCGAACAGTCTCACGGTCAGCACGATCGTCAGCGCGCTCCGGGTTCTATCGGTAACTCATCCGATGCCAGCCGTGTATTCAAAGGAATGCGCATGGCCGGCCGTATGGGTGGCGAACGCGTGAAGATGAAAGGACTGAAAGTGGTCAAAATCTTCCCTGAAAAGAACTACATCCTGGTCAGCGGATCCATTCCGGGCCATAACGGTTCCATCGTGATGATCCAAAAATAATCACGCCAACCAAAGCGATTTAACAACGAACAATAATTTACGATCATGCAACTCGATATCATAAATACAAAAGGCGAAAAGACCGGTAGGACGATTGAACTTCCGGAAGAGATCTTCGGTATTGAACCGAACGATCATGTGATCTATCTCGCCGTTAAGCAATACCAGGGAGCGCAGCGCCAGGGTACGCACAAGGTGAAAACGCGTATGGAAGTGAGAGGTGCTTCACGCAAACTGCATAAGCAAAAAGGTACCGGTGGCGCCCGTAAAGGTAACCTCCGTAACCCGCTGTACAAAGGCGGTGGTACCATCTTCGGCCCCAAGCCACATAAATACGACATCAAACTGAACCGTAAGGTGAAAGACCTGGCCAAGATCAGCGCCCTCGCTTATAAGGCCAAGGAAAACGCCATCGTGGTCATGGAAGACGTGAATATGGAAGCACCGAAGACCAAAGCTTTCTCCGGTATCCTGAAGAACCTGAACATCGGTCGTAAAAAAGCCCTGTTCGTGATCCCGGAATACAACGAGAACCTGTACCTCAGCCTGCGTAATGTACAGGGTGTGGACGGAACCCTGCTGAGCGACATGAACACATTCGATATCCTGAACGCCAATGTACTGGTGCTGACGGAAAGTGCGGCGAAACTGTTCAACGAAGCTGAAGCATAAACAATGTGATAATTAGCCGATGTGCTAATGGATCATTGCCAAGTTATCTCATTTAGTAATTATCAAATTAAAAGACAATGAAACTGTCTGACGTAATCATAAAGCCGATCCTCTCTGAAAAGGCGAACAAGCAGTCTGAAAAGATGAACCGCTACACATTTGTGGTGGACAGGAAGGCCAATAAACTGGAGATCAAGAAAGCCGTTGAACTTTTCTATGGCGTGCAGGTTGCCGAAGTGAATACAGCGGTGATCCCGTCTAAGCAAAAATCACGCTATACCAAAGCCGGATACATCGTAGGCCGCAAGCCTGCCAAGAAAAAGGCAATGGTAACCGTAGCCGAAGGCGAAACCATCGATCTCTACGGAACACTGTAATATCAACATGAATGGTGGTCAGCACCGCAAAGTTTTGACAATAAAAAGAAATTAAACAATGGCACTTAGGAAATACAAACCGGTAACAGCAGGAACTCGTTGGAGGATTGGTAACGCATACGCGGAAGTAACCACCAACGTACCGGAAAAAAGTTTGCTGGAAAAGAAATCAAGCACAGCCGGACGTAACGCCCAGGGACGCAGGTCGATGAGGTACAGGGGCGACGGTAACAAGAACATGTACCGTATCGTTGACTTCAAGCGTGACAAGAAGAATATTCCTGCCACCGTTAAAACGATCGAATACGATCCGAACCGTACGGCTTTCATCGCACTGCTGTCTTATGCCGATGGAGAGAAGCGTTATATCCTGGCACCTCAGGGTCTGCAGGTAGGCCAAACAGTTCTGAGCGGAGACGACATCGCCCCTGAACTGGGTAATGCGCTCATGCTGAAGAACATGCCGCTCGGTACCAACGTACACAATATTGAAATGCAGCCCGGACAGGGTGGTATCCTGGTGCGCAGCGCCGGTACCTCTGCCCAGCTGACCAACAAAGAAGGCAAATACGCCGTACTCAAAATGCCAAGCGGTGAACTCCGTAAGGTATTGATCAACTGCTACGCAACCGTTGGTGTAACCAGCAACAGCGATCATAACCTGGAAACCATGGGTAAAGCCGGCCGTAACCGCTGGAAAGGTATCCGTCCGCGTAACAGGGCCGTAGCCATGAACCCGGTAGATCACCCGATGGGTGGTGGTGAAGGTAAAGCCTCTGGTGGTCACCCACGCAGCCGTACAGGTAAATATGCAAAAGGTGAGATCACGCGTACCAGGGGTAAAGGATCCGATAAGATGATCCTCCAGCGCAGGAATGGTAAAAAATTACCTTCCCGCTAATTAAAAGCAATAACTAGTTAAAATATCCAGGGATCCATTCCCGGGAAAATAAACAAAAAGCAACACATGGCACGTTCATTAAAAAAAGGTCCTTACATAGAAGCAAAACTCGAAAAGAAAGTGCTGTCTATCGTAGAAGGAAAAGCGAAAAAATCGGTGATCAAGACCTGGAGCAGGAGGAGCACCATCACCCCGGATTTTGTGGGTCAGACTTTCGCCGTTCACAATGGCAACAAATTCATTCCCGTGTATGTAACGGAATTCATGGTGGGTCATAAACTGGGTGAATTCGCGCCGACGAGGAACTTTAAAGGACACTCAAGTAAAAAAATCGCATAATGTAGTTTGATGTTACGGGGATGAAGCGGGCCTTTAAGTCCTGAACCTTCGAACCGAAACCTTGAACCCTTAAACCTAGTATAATGGAAGCAGTAGCAAAATTGAATAACTATCCCACATCGCCACGCAAAATGCGTTTGCTGGCCGACCTGATCCGTGGGTTGAAAGTGGAAAAAGCCCTGGCTATACTGGATCATAACCCCAAGCACCCGGCAGTTCCCCTGCGCAAACTGGTAGTTTCCGCTATCAGCAACTGGAAGCAGAAGAACGAAGGCGCTGATGAATCAGCCCTGGTTGTTAAGACGATCTTTGTGGATGGTGCACGTGTGATCAAGCGTATGCGTCCTGCACCACAGGGCCGTGGTTACCGCGTCCGTAAAAGGAGCAATCACGTAACCGTGATCGTGGATACCGTAGGTAACGGAAAAGCGGTTGCAGCTCCGGTACAGGAAGCCGCTGCTGAAGTTGTTGAAACAAAGAAACCAGCCAAAAAGGCCGCCGCTAAAAAACCGGCAGCCAAGAAATAATAAGCATAAATAAATCTTTTAAAAACCAAATATGGGTCAGAAAACAAATCCGATAGGCGCCAGGTTGGGAATCATCCGTGGATGGGACAGCAACTGGTATGCTCACAAAAAGGATTATGCAGGAAAACTGATTGAGGACGACAAGATCAGGAATTACCTGAACGCACGTATCAACAAAGGCGGTATTGCCAAGATCGTGATCGAGCGTACACTGAACAAACTCATTGTAACCATTCATACCTCCAAGCCGGGTATCATCATCGGTAAAGGCGGCGGTGAGGTTGACAGGATCAAGGAAGAGCTGAAAAAGCTTCGCGGAAAGGATGATGTACAGATCAACATCCTCGAGATCCGTCGCCCGGAACTGGATGCCAACATCGTAGGCGATACCATCGCCCGCCAGTTGGAAAACAGGATCAATTACAAACGTGCCATCAAGATGGCGATCGCTTCCGCACTCCGTATGGGTGCAGAAGGTATCAAGATCAAAGTTGGCGGACGACTGGGTGGCGCGGAGATCGCCCGTTCAGAAGAGATCAAGCAAGGACGCACACCACTGCATACCCTGAGGATGGATATCGATTACGCAAACGTTTTTGCCCTGACCGTATACGGTAAGATCGGTATCAAAGTATGGATCTGTAAAGGGGAAGTACTGGGTAAGCGCGACCTGAACCCGAACCTGATCGCCGGTGGTAAGAACGAAGGACCAGAACGTCCGGGTGGTTTCGAGCGCAGGAACGATGGCCCGCGTGGTGATCGTGGTGGCGACCGCAGGCCCGGTGGCGGCGGCGGACGCGGCGGAAGGAGATAATGCCGGCCGAAGCGATGGTCAATACAACAGATTAAAGAATGTACAAACTGAAATAAGATGTTACAACCTAAAAGAACCAAACACAGAAAGACGCAGAAGGGAAGGATGAAGGGTAATACCAAGCGTGGCGCCACCCTGGCATTCGGAACATTCGGACTGAAAGCGCTGGACAGCGTATGGCTGACTAACCGCCAGATCGAAAGTGCCCGTCAGGCCATGACCCGTCACATGAAGCGTGAAGGTAATGTGTGGATCAGGATTTTCCCGGATAAACCGATCACCGCCAAGCCTGCGGAAGTGAGGATGGGTAAGGGTAAAGGTAACCCGGAAGGATGGGCCGCTATCGTTCAGCCAGGACGTATCCTGTTTGAAGCAGACGGCGTACCCGAGCAGGTTGCCAAAGAAGCGTTCGAACTGGCGGCACAAAAACTGCCGATCCTGACGAAGTTCGTGGTAAGCCGCGATTACAAAGCGTAATATCCGTTTGATTTCCGCCCGGCGGGGTCAATAACGGTAACGAATAACCGGAAACGGTGTTCCATTAACAGGAAACAGAAAATTTAAAACAATGTCTAAAAGAATCGATTTCGTAAAGAGCGTGCAGGGAATGAGCGAGGCCGACCTGGCTGCCAGGATCAGGGAAGACGAAATGCGCCTGAAAAAACTCAGTTTCGCGCATTCCATCTCACCACTGGAAAACCCACAGAGTATCCGTTCACTGAGAAGGGATATCGCCCGGTTGAAAACACAATTAAAGAAAATGCAGATCGGAGCTTAATCCGGTTAAAAATCATACATGATGGAAGCAACGAACACAACAACCAGAAATTTAAGGAAGACCAAGGTCGGTATCGTGTCCAGCAATAAAATGGACAAAACCATCACGGTTAAAGTAGAGCGTAAGATCAAGCACCCGCTCTATGGAAAATTCCTTAAAAAGACCACGAGTTTTCACGCCCATGACGAAAAGAACGAATGCAGCATCGGCGATATCGTAAAGATCATGGAATCACGCCCCCTGAGCAAGACGAAACGCTGGAGGCTGGTGGAGATCGTAGAGAAAGTGAAATAATTGTTCGCCGGGATACCGGCCAGGAATAAAAAATAACGCTGACGGACAGACGACGGCAGCATCAAGCAAAAAGCTAAACAACATGATACAGCAAGAGAGCAGATTAAATGTAGCTGATAACAGCGGTGCCAAGGAAGTATTGTGCATCCGCGTGCTCGGGAACAGCGGACAGGATTACGCAAAGATCGGTGACAAGATCGTTGTTACCGTGAAAGATGCGATGCCTGCCGGTGGTATCAAAAAAGGTACCGTGAGCAAAGCCGTCATCGTTCGTACGGTCAACAAACTGCGCCGGAAAGACGGTTCTTACATCCGTTTCGACGACAACGCCGTGGTACTGCTGAACAATGCCGACGAACCAAGGGGAACCCGCATCTTCGGGCCTGTAGCCCGCGAACTGAGGGATAAGGGTTATATGAAGATCATCTCCCTGGCACCCGAAGTGTTATAACCAAAACCTGGATTCAACCAATTAAACAATAAGCCGGCGGAATGCCGCCAGCCTAAAGAGAAATACAATGAGTACAAGATTTAAACCCAAGTTCAACATTAAAAAAGGCGACTCGGTAGTAGTGATCACCGGTGACGACAAGGATCTGAAGAAGCCCCGCAAGGTGTTGGAAGTGATCATCGACAAGGGCCGCATCCTGGTGGAAGGCGTGAACATCGTTACCCGCCACACCAAACCAACTGCCCAGAATACCAAGGGCGGTATCGTGAAGCAGGAAGCCCCGATCGCCATTAGCAATGTGATGCTTTGGGATGCCAAATCCGGTGGCCCCGCTAAGATCAAGCGTACCAGGGAAAACGGTAAATTAATCAGAATCTCAAAAAAATCAGGGGAGGTAATTAAGTAATGAGCACATCAACTAAAACTACCAGGTTAGCAGATAAGTACAAAAAAGAAGTTGTACCTGCTTTGATGAAGAAATTCAGTTATAAGACGGTGATGCAAGCACCGAGGCTGACCAAGATCTGCCTGAACCGTGGTGTGAATGGCGCTGTGGCAGACAAAAAGCTGATCGACGTTGCCATCGACGAACTGTCAAACATTACCGGTCAGAAAGCTGTTCCGACCATGTCGAAGAAGGATATCTCCAACTTCAAACTGCGTAAGAACATGCCGATCGGCGCCCGCGTTACACTCCGCGGCGATAAAATGTATGAATTCCTCGACAGGCTTGTATCCGTATCACTGCCACGTGTACGCGATTTCAAAGGGATCAACGATAAATCGTTCGACGGCAGGGGTAACTATACCCTGGGCGTAACCGAACAGATCATCTTCCCGGAAATCGATATCGACAAGGTGAACAAGATCACCGGACTGGATATCACATTCGTGACCACTGCCGGAACCAACGAAGAGGCTTTCGAACTGCTGAAAGAACTCGGCATGCCGTTTAAAAACATCAAAAAAACAGATAACTAATACATCATGGCTAAAAAATCAATCACCGCCCGCCAGGCCAAGAGGGAAAGGATGTCCGCTCATTACGCCGAAAAAAGGGCTGCCCTGAAAGCTGAAGGTAATTATGCCGCGCTGGACCTGTTGCCCCGCAACGCTTCACCGGTTCGCCTCCGCAACCGTTGCCAGCTCACCGGACGCCCCAGGGGTTATATGCGCCACTTTGGTATCAGCCGCGTGATCTTCCGCGACATGGCACTGGCAGGAAAGATCCCCGGCGTGACAAAAGCCAGCTGGTAATACATGATTGACCGTCGGGCCCCCGGGCAAGACATGATATCATTGGATATCGCATTGTAAAAACATTATTCAAACTCTTTAACAGACATAACAATGGTTACTGATCCAATTGCAGATTATTTAACGCGAATCAGGAATGCGCAAATGGCCAACCACCGCATCGTGGAAATTCCGGCCAGCAACCTGAAGAAACGTATCACCGAGATCCTGTATGAAAAAGGCTACATCCTCAAATACAAATTCGAGGACGACAGCAAACAAGGTCTGATCAAGATCGCCCTGAAATACGATGCCGCTACCAAACTGCCCGTGATCCAGAGCCTGGAAAGGGTTAGCCGCCCGGGTCTGCGCACATACGCCAAACCAGGTGATTTCAGAAGGGTGAAAAACGGACTGGGTATCTCTATCATCTCCACCTCAAAAGGTGTGATGACCGACAAAGAAGCCAAAGCGCAAAACGTCGGCGGAGAAGTGCTTTGCAACATATTCTAATGAACCGTCCGCCGCGGCGGACATGCCTTAAGCCTGCTGTACGGGCTGACCGCATCAACAACATAGACTAAACAAGTACAAAACAAATTTTATGAGTCGTATTGGAAAAAAACCGGTGGATACTGCAAAAGGGGTAACCATCACCGTTGGAAAAGACAATGTGGTGACTGTAAAGGGGCCAAAAGGCGAACTGAAGCAGGCCATCGACCGAGACATCACCGTAGTGGTGGGAGATGATGGAAAAGTGACCCTGTCGCGCCCGACAGATCAAATACGCCATCGTGCCATGCACGGCCTCTACCGTTCGCTGATCAGCAACATGGTTAAAGGTGTCACAGAAGGTTACAGCAAGAAACTGGAACTGGTAGGTGTGGGTTACAAAGCATCTAACCAGGGCAATACACTCGACCTGGCACTCGGTTATTCTCACAATATCATCTTCGACATCCCGAAGGAACTGTCTGTTAAAACAGAACAGGAAAAAGGTAAGAACCCGATGATCATCCTCGAAAGCATCGATAAGCAATTGCTCGGCCAGGTTTGCGCCAAGATCCGCAGCCTGCGTAAGCCTGAACCATATAAAGGTAAAGGTGTGAAGTTTGAAGGCGAAGAGCTGAGAAGAAAAGCAGGTAAGTCAGCCGGTAAATAATCGGTAAACCATTAACACGCATTTAGAAATCTCTCCGGCAGTATCGGAGAAAAAACAGATAAAAAATGAACAACAAAACCAGCGCCAGACAAAAAATACGCTACCGCATCCGCAAGAAAGTTGGCGGTACCGGCAGCAAGCCCCGCCTGAGCGTTTTCAGGAGCAATACCGATATCTATGCTCAATTGATCGACGACGTTAAAGGAGTGACCATCGCCGCCGCATCATCCAGGCAAAAAGATATCGCAGCCCAGAAAGCAGCGAAAGTCGACAAGAGCAAACTGGTAGGTGAAGCCATCGCCCGTAAAGCGCAGGAACTCGGCATCAAGCAGGTTGTATTCGACCGTAGCGGATATATTTATCATGGCCGTGTGAAAGCCGTTGCTGATGGTGCCCGTGAAGGCGGATTGGATTTTTAATTGAAACATTTATAATCAACAGATACATGTCAAACGTAATTCTTAATAAAATGAAAGCTGGCGACCTTGAACTGAAGGAAAAGGTTGTGGCCATTAACCGCGTGGTAAAAACTACCAAGGGCGGACGCGCATTCAGTTTCTCAGCCCTCGTGGTGGTAGGCAACGAAGCCGGAGTGGTTGGACACGGACTGGGGAAGGCCAAAGAAGTTCAGGAAGCGATCACCAAAGGTATCGAAGATGCCAAGAAGAACCTGATCAAGGTTCCCGTGATGCACGGAACGATTCCGCACGACCAGCTGACCAAAGAAGGTGCGGCTAAAGTGTTGATCAAGCCAGCCGCCCATGGTACCGGTGTAATTGCCGGAGGCAGTATGCGTGCCGTATTGGAAGCAGCCGGTATCACCGACGTATTGGCCAAGAACCTTGGTTCCGCCAACCCGCACAACGTGGTAAAGGCCACTTTTAAAGCATTGGCCAGCCTGCGTGAGCCGGTGGATGTGTCAAAGCGCCGCAATCTCTCTTTAAAGAAAGTATTTAACGGATAATCATTATGTTCTGCACAGCAGGATGTGATACAGCCTTATTATTATGAAAAAGATCAAAGTAACACAGGTAAAAAGCGTAATCGACAGGCCGGAACGCCAGAAGAAAACCATGGTAGCCCTGGGTTTGAAAAAACTGAATGCTACAGTGGAAGTTGAAGCCACTCCGCAGATCCTGGGTATGGTACGTAAGGTTAACCACCTGATCAAGGTAGAAGAAATCTAAGAAATGTTGGATTTTGAATGTTGAATTCAGCATTCAAAATTTAGCATTCAACATTTATTATTTCAACGCGAGGGGTGATTCCCCGTAAGTATAAAATCAACAAGATGAAATTACACACACTCAAGCCTGCCAAAGGCGCAACACACAAAGAGAAACGCCTGGGTCGCGGCGAAGCCAGCGGTAAAGGTGGTACGTCTACCAAAGGTAACAAAGGTGGCCAGAGCCGCGCAGGTTACAAGAGCAAGAAGGCGCACGAAGGTGGCCAGATGCCGATCCAGCGCCGTATCCCGAAACGCGGGTTCACCAATATCAGCAGGATCGACTATAAAGTACTGAACCTCGGCCAGATCGACCAGATCTCCGAAAAGTACGGTATCAAGGAATTCAGCCTGCAGAACCTGTACATCAACAGCCTGATCAGCCAAACCGACCTGGTTAAAGTGCTGGGTAACGGCGAAATCAAGGGAAGCTATACATTTAAGGTCAATGCGGTGAGCGCCAAAGCAAAGGCCGCCATCGAAGCTGCCGGAGGTACTGTGGAAATAGTGAAATAATTCCCGATATTTGCCACCGGCGCAACAAGCGCCTACTTAGCCCAACACATTAAACCGATTACATTCTGTGAAGAAGTTCATAACAACCCTTAAAAACATCTGGAGCATAGAAGAGCTGAGGAGTAAGATCATTTTCACGGTCGTCCTCCTGTTCATCTATCGCCTGGGTTCATTTATCGTTCTTCCGGGTATCGACCCCAACAAACTGGCCAACCTGCATAACAGCGCCAACAGCGGTATGCTCGGCCTGCTCGACGCCTTTGTAGGGGGAGCCTTCTCGAAAGCATCCATCTTCGCCCTGGGTATCATGCCCTATATCTCCGCTTCTATCTTCATGCAGCTGATGACCATCCTGGTTCCGCAGATGTCAAAAATCCAGAAGGAAGGAGAAAGTGGTCGTAAGAAAATCAATCAATGGACACGTTATCTGACCGTTCTGGTTACAGCTTTCCAGGCTGCTGCCTATATCGGTTACCTGAAAAGCCCCGGAAATGCCGAAGCCCTTATTGCGGCCTATGGTAACTTCTTCTGGGTATCCACGGTGGTCATCCTCACTGTAGGCACATTATTCGTGATGTGGCTGGGTGAAAAGATCACGGATAAAGGTTTGGGAAATGGTACATCCATGATCATCATGATCGGTATCCTTGCCCGTCTGCCCCAGGCATTCGGACAAGAATGGGCAGCCCGCACCACCCGTGGCGCAGGCGGCTTACTCATCATCCTCATTGAAGTTTTATTCCTGATCGGTATCATTATGGGATTGATCATGCTGGTTCAGGGTACCCGCAAAGTGCCCGTGAATTACGCCAAGCAGATCGTTGGAAACCGCCAGTTCGGCGGCGCCCGTAACTTCCTTCCGCTGAAAGTGAACGCGGCCGGTGTTATGCCCATCATCTTCGCCCAGGCGATCTTGTTCCTGCCTACGATTTTCAGCGGATTCACCGGTGAAGGCTGGGCCAGGTATTTTACCGATCACACCAATATCGTTTACATGATCGTGTACTCGGTCTGCGTGATCGCTTTCACCTTCCTGTACACTGCCCTGATCTTCAACCCGAAGCAGATGGCGGATGAACTTAAACGCAATAACGGGTTCATACCCGGTGTTAAACCCGGTCAGCCTACAGCTGATTATATTGGTACCATCATGGATCGCATCACTTTGCCGGGAGCCATATTGCTGGCCCTGGTGGGTATCCTGCCCGGTGTGTTCCAACTGGTGTTTACCATGTCTCAGGGATTCTCTACTTTCTTCGGCGGCACTTCGCTGCTGATCATGGTGGGTGTGATCCTCGATACCCTGCAACAAATCGAAACACAGCTTCTGATGCGCCAGTACGATGGCCTCATGAGCAGCGGTCGCGTTCAGGGAAGGGCTGCGGTACCCTCTGGCATGTAAGCCAGGTCTATCAAAAACATTTGCAAACCCCAGCGATCAATTCGTTGGGGTTTGTTTTAATTTAGCATATTGAATGATACAGATAAAAACCAGGGAAGAAATTGAGATCATGCGTGGCACCTGCCTGCTGGTAGGGAAAGCCCATGCCGCAGCGGCCAGTCAATTAAGGCCGGGTATGACAACCATGGAGCTGAATGACCTGGTGGAAACATTTATTATGGATCATGGCGGGTATCCTTCTTTTAAGAACTATCATGGTTTCCCTTACGCTACCTGCATATCCATGAATGCGGCCGTTGTACACGGTTTCCCCGGTAAACATGAACTGAAAGAGGGCGACATCATATCACTGGATATTGGCATTTTCAAAAACGGGTTTCATGGCGACAGCGCCTATACCTATGCGTTAGGTGAAGTGTCGGATGCCGTTAAGAAACTGCTCCGTGTCACCAAGGAATCCCTGTATGCCGGCATTGCAATGGCCCGTTCAGGTAACCGAATAGGGGATATTGCTCACGCCATCCAGGAGCATACGGAAAAAAAGCACGGATACGGCGTGGTCAGGGAATTGGTGGGCCACGGGCTCGGCCGCGACCTTCATGAAGATCCCCAGGTACCCAATTACGGCAAAAAAGGCTCAGGTCCCAAACTCAAAGCAGGCATGGTATTGGCCATTGAACCCATGATCAACATGGGGGTAAAAGAAGTTGTACACCTGGATGATGGCTGGACGGTGCTAACCAAAGACCGCATGCCTTCTGCTCATTTTGAACATGACGTTTGCATCACCGCTTCCGATCCTGATATTCTAACCTCCTTTGCCGAAATCGAAGAAGCGGAAAAGGGGAATGCTAATCTTACCTGGAGCTATTGAGTAGCTTCAAGTTCAACATTCAGGACTCAGTGATTTTTTTTACCCAAAGATTTTTTAATTTATAAGGGTTAAACCTTAAACCTTACACTTTTGCTTGAAACCGGTATTCATCATAGTTGGCGGCGGGGCGGCGGGATTCTTCTGCGCCGTCAATGCGGCCAGGATGTATCCGGGCTTGCAGGTGGTTGTACTGGAAAAGTCGTCTAAATTACTGTCCAAGGTAAAGGTCAGTGGCGGCGGGCGTTGCAATGTCACCCATCATTGTAACGGGTTAGCCGATCTGCTGCAGCATTATCCCAGGGGCGCTTCATTTCTAAAGAAATCATTTCATCATTTTGCAACAAACGATACGGTCAGCTGGTTCAGGGAACGCGGCGTTGAATTGAAAACGGAAGAGGACGGGCGGATGTTTCCCGTCAGCAATTCTTCTGAAACCATCATTCGCTGCCTGCTCGATGAAGCAGCGCGGTATGGTGTTGACATACGCATGAATGCAGAAGTCGCTGCAATCGCTGTTTTGAATACCGATGGCCTGTCTTCCTCACCGCGGTTTTCCATTCGTTTGTCAGACGGCAGGCAGGAGCTGGCGCATCGTGTATGCGTTACAGTGGGTGGGTATCCGAAACAGTCGCAGTACCACTGGCTGGCTGCACTGGGTCATGCCATCGTGCCCCCTGTGCCATCGTTGTTTACTTTCAATATCCCGGCTAACCCAATTACCGCATTAATGGGAGTGACGGTGCAGGATGCGATTGTGAAGCTTGCCGGCACCAGGCTCCAGCAGCAGGGCGCATTACTGATCACCCATTGGGGAATGAGTGGGCCGGCCGTGCTGAAATTGTCTGCGCTGGCGGCCAGGGAATTGGCGGACAGGCATTACCGTTTCCGGGTATTTGTCAACTGGTTGCCATCTTTTCATGAAAACAATATCCTCGACGAGATCCGGCAGCTGCGTTTTAAACTGGCGGCACAGAAGATGCATAACCGAAATCCCTTCGGACTGCCTTCAAGGCTATGGGAACACATTCTCACAGACACGGGTATCCCGGTTGATATGAGATGGGCCGACCTGCCCTCCAGGGAGCAGAATAAGCTGGCCAAACAGTTATGTGCCTCTGAATATGAGGTTTCCGGTAAAACCACATTCAAGGAGGAGTTTGTAACGGCCGGCGGCATCAGCCTGGATGAAGTGCATGCCTCTACCATGCAAAGCAGGAAGCATCCCGGGCTCTACTTTGCCGGCGAGATACTGGATGTGGATGGCCTCACCGGGGGCTTCAACTTTCAAAATGCCTGGACAACAGCCTGGATAGCAGCCCGATCATCAGGTAAAGATATCTTTAACGAATCGGTGGACAGGTCAAACTTATAATTGATTTAACTTGCCGCTGCGGATGAAAAAAATCGACCGGTACATATTGAGTAAATACCTGCAGACATTCTTCTTTTGTCTGCTGCTCATGACCGTGATCGTGGTGGTGGTGGACATCAGTGAAAAAACCGATGATTTCGTCAAATCCAACCTGTCTGCCTGGCAGATCATCCGCGATTATTATTTTGGGTTTATACCCCGGATCGATGCCATGCTCTTTCCTTTATTTGTCTTTATTTCAGTCATCTTTTTCACTTCCAAAATGGCGGGACGCTCTGAAATCATAGCCATACTCAGCAGCGGGGTGAGTTACCGGCGATACCTAAGGCCTTACCTGATCGGTGGTTTGTTGCTTTCCGGAATGCTTTGGTTCGGTTATCAGTACCTGGTTCCGCAGGCCAACAGGAAGTGGGCCGATTTTGAGAAGAAATATATTGATGTCAATACTGCCCCTACCGCCAACAGTTCTACTTACAAGCAGAATATCTACTTTAAAGATGACGCAACCACCTATGTAGGCATCAAGGGCTATGATACCGTTTCACGAACGGGCAATACCATTTTTATATGCCGGTTCGACGGTAATAAAATGATCTATAACCTTCGGGCCGCGGGTTTCAACTGGGATACGACAAGCCGCAAATGGAAACTACGTTATGTCATAGAGCGCACCCTGAACCCGATCAATGAGAAGGTCAGTTTCCATGAAAACAAGCTGATGAATTATAATTTTCAGCCCATCGACCTGCGAAAAGACGATTACCTGAAGGACCAAATGACCACTCCCGACCTGAACCGGTTCATCCAGGCAGAGCGCAAGCGTGGTTCTGAAATGCTGAATACACTCATGGTGGAACGTTATAACCGGGATGCAATACCTGTTTCGGTGCTCGTGTTGACCATTATCGGGGCTGTTCTGGCATCGCGGAAAGTAAGAGGAGGTAGTGGTTTCCACCTGGCCGTTGGTGTGATCATCAGCGTACTGTACATACTTTTCAGCCGCTTCTCCATCGTGTTCGCCACAAAGGGTAATTTTACACCCTGGCTGGCCGCCTGGACCCCCAATATTCTATTCGGCGCGCTCGCATTTTACCTCTACCGGAAGGCGCCTAAATAATCCCATTTCCGTTTCCGGGAATTTCATGCGATCGATCAAAACTTTTATTCAAAACTTTTGTTTTGCAAGGCAATGCATCGTATTTTTAAGCGTTGCCTGAAAAGATCGTCATTGCATCTTTCCGCTGCCGGCCTGGAGCGTACCAATCCTTCACCTGGCCCGGTTTTCGGGCAATCCGCGATACGGTTACTAATCATCATTTAACATACAATTTCAAATTATGGGCATCGTCAAAGACAGGTTCAGGGACAAAGCAGAAGCAGTTGCAGCAGAGATCAAAGATCTCCTCAAAAATCATGGAGATAAGAAAATCGGGGAAGTGACCTTATCACAGGTTTACCAGGGTATGAGGGGGATGACAGGTCTGGTTACTGAAACTTCCTTGCTGGATGCACAGGAAGGTATCCGCTTCCGTGGTTATTCGATCCCTGAACTGAGAGAGAAACTGCCCAAAGCCCCCGGGGGAACCGAACCATTACCGGAAGGCCTTTTTTACCTGATGCTGGTGGGTGATCTGCCTACAGAAGAAAACGTTCAGCACCTGACCAGTGTTTGGCAACGCAGGAGCCACGTGCCCAATCATGTATTTGCCACTATTGAAGCGCTTCCCGTTAACACACACCCGATGACTCAGTTTGTTGTGGCCATCATGGCGCTGCAGACGGAAAGTCAGTTTTCAAAACGCTATGCCCAGGGCATGAGCAAGAAAGATTACTGGGATGCCATGTTTGACGATTCGATGGACCTGATCGCCAGGCTTCCCCGTATTGCAGCGTATATATATCGCCGTAAGTATAAGAACGGCGAGCATATCCAACCCAACGGATTGCTCGACTGGTCTGGAAACTTCGCCCATATGATGGGATTTGAAGATGAAACGTTCAAGGAACTGATGCGTTTGTATATGGTCATTCATGCCGACCATGAAGGTGGTAACGTTTCCGCACATACGACGCACCTGGTCGGTTCGGCACTGAGCGATCCATACCTGAGTTTTGCAGCGGGTATGAACGGACTGGCGGGCCCGTTGCACGGACTTGCCAACCAGGAAGTGATCAAATGGATATTTGAACTTCGCGAGCAGATCGGTTCCGATAGCCCAACAAAGGAGCAGATCGAGGAATACGTTCGTAAAACGCTTAGCGAAGGCAAGGTGGTACCGGGTTACGGTCATGCGGTGCTTCGCAAAACAGACCCCCGCTTCACCGCACAGATGGAATTCGGGAAAAAGCATATGCCCGATGATCCGCTGGTTCAAACCGTTTGGACCATCTATGAAGCCGTTCCGCCCATTCTCCAGTCTATTGCCAAGATCAAAAATCCATGGCCCAATGTGGACGCACATAGCGGCGCCCTCCTGGTGCATTATGGCATGGTGGAATATGAATTTTATACCGTTCTTTTTGGCGTCTCCCGCGCCCTGGGCGTATTGGCCAGTCTTTGCTGGGACAGGGCCCTCGGATTACCCATCGAAAGGCCTAAATCCGTTACGACGGAACTGGTCAAAGAATGGCTCCAGGGAAAAGAAGAGATATGGGGCGAGTGAAAAGCCCATCATAATAGTATACCCCGCACAAGCGGGGTATTTTTTTGTAAAATCTTTTTGAGGAAAAGGGGATAGGGGCTATATTTGCAATCCAATCGGGGGATTAGCTCAGTTGGCTAGAGCGCTTGCATGGCATGCAAGAGGCCACCAG
>RRZU011604530.1_pt1 | contig 19859 bp, 19 predicted proteins | sample 2165561 | NCBI WGS metagenome assembly RRZU01 (sample SAMN10456909, study PRJNA506462) | wastewater metagenome | isolation source: wastewater sludge | place: USA: Moscow, Idaho | reverse complement strand
GGCGAAAAGAGCTGTGCCGCTTCGTTAACTTCTATAACACGGTTAAGCCGCATAAGGGCTTGAATGGCGATACGCCTTTTGAAGTTTTACAGGCTTATTTTTCTCAAACTATTGTGTAAACAACTCGGTTATTTCTTACATGTAATATTTTTGCTGCAAAAATGATTCCGTTCATTAATGATTCTGACCGTCTGGGCTGCAATCATAATATCTACTATGGCGTTCTGTACTATCCACACAACAAAATCAAACCTGAAAACAGTTATACGCTGAATTGTTTTGCGGCTGTTGCAATTTCTTTTTGCCGCATTCCGATTCTGTTTTCAAGCTCAGGTGCCATGCCTGCTCAACGCACGTCATAAAATTTAAATTTCCAGTGCCGCTATGTTTCTGCCGATGGTTTCAGGCTCAGGCAAACAGCCGCGCTGCCCGTGATTAAATGGATCGTTGTTAAAACTGATGAATATGAAAAAAAATACCATAAACCCGCTTTCCTTTTGGACGATGACGGCATTGTCGCTGCTGCCCGTTTTTGCCGGCGCAGAAGAGCTCGGCGATATTAATGCAGAGCGTGAGCGTTGGGCGGTGCATGCCCGTTCGGGGCAGGCTGAGTTGTCGGAATCGGTGGCGGCATTGCGCAATCTTTATGCGCAAACACGTGATGCGAAAGTGCGTGCAGATTTGATTGCCTTGCTGGTGCGCCAGGGTAATGGCGGTGAAGCCTTGGCGGTGTGTGCAAACTGTGCGCCAAACGATTATTCTGCCGACGAACTGGAAAATCTGGCCAAAGCAGCGCGGGATAATAAACAGTTTGCCCAATCGTTGGCACTCTATGAAGCCTTGCAGCAGCAAACACCGCAGCAGAAAATAGGCTGGCTGGGCGGTGCCCTGGCGGCGGTGGATGCAAAGGAGTATGCACGAGCGGAAAGCCTGATTGCCGCCTACCGCAAGCAATTTGGCGATGATACTGATATTGCGATGGCGGAAGGCTACCTGAAAGAGCAGTCGCAAACCTTGTCTGAACGCATGGCGGTATTGCAAGCCAAGCTGGCGGAGCATCCGGATGACCGCGAAACGGTGCTGGATTTGTACCGTACTGCGCGCGATTTGCAGGCTTATCCGGTGCGGCAGGATTTAATCGAACGTTATCCGCAGCTTTTCAGTGCAAGCGACCGCCGCTGGTTGCAAAAAGCAGAGGCGGTGTCCGTATTGCGTTCGGGCAAAGAAAACAACAGCAAAGCCCAGGTACAGGCTGCATACGATTCCCTGAGCGAAGTGATTAATGAAACCGGTGTGGATGATGGCCTTCACCATCAGGCCTTGCGTGATCGCATGGCGGCGGCATTGGCTCTGGATAACAGCGGCCAAGCATTGCGGGATTATCAAACCTTGCAAACAGCAGAGCCTGAACAGCCCGATTATGTAAAAGAGCTGTATGCCCAAACCTTGGCAGCGCAAGGGCATCCGCATAAAGCCTTAGCATTGCACCGGCAAATCGCGGCGCAGCAAATGGCACAAAAAGGTGCGATTTCACCCGAAACCACTGAGCGGCTGATTCAGGATTATTCCGACTTGGGGCGCTACGATACGGCGCAGGAATACCTCGACAGTTTGAATCCAACACCAAAGCGGCGCGATTTTACCCACACCATTTTGCTGGATAACCCGCTGTATGCCAAAGAATATTTCTGGCAAGTGCGTTTGGAAGCCTGGCGCGGCAACCTAAAAGGCGCCATTTTGTTGCTGGATAACTGGTTGGAGCAGTCTCCCGGTGATCCTTGGGCGATGGTGATGCGGGGCGAGCTGGCGAGTTGGGACGGTAAATCCGACGAAGCTAAAGTATGGTATGACAAGGCAATGGCTCTGTTGCCTGAATCAAATCAGGCTGTTATCAAGGCTAATCAGGGCAATCTGATGATGGATAACGGCAACTGGGCAGGCGTGGCCGAGGTGGTGGCAAATGCTGATGAAAACGACCTTGCCTATCATGGTTTTTTAAAACGCTACGATGAGTCGCGTGCTGCACAGCTGAATGTTTCGGGCAACATATTTAGAGCAACGTCGCCGGCCGACAGTGGCAACGAATGGTCTCAAACTGCTACGCTGTATTCGCCGCGCAGCGCCAAAGGGCATCGTGTGTATATCCGCGAGCAAACCGGGCATGTACCTAACCACGGCGACGAGCTAAATTACGGCAGCATTGGTGTCGGTACTGAATTGAGCTTTTATCCGTTTGACGTCAATATTGAAGCGGGCAAGGGTTTGAAACTGAATGACACAGGCTACCTGAATGCCGGCGTGGGTTATCGGGTGAATCAGGCTTGGTCGCTGAATGCGCGTGCTTCGTTCAACAGCCCGAACACGCCGGTAAAAGCGATGGCGCAAGATGTTTATGCCAACGAATATTCGGTTGGAGCGCATTATATGCCTTCGGGCGACACCCGCATCGGTTTGGGTGTCAGTCTAGGTGATTATGATGATGGCAACGTGCGCCAGGGCGCTTATACCTGGTTGTCGCACAATATTTTCCGTTACAACCGCTGGAAATTGGATGGTTCTTTGTGGGCGGATTATAGCCGCAATAAAAAAATTGAGTCTGCGTATTACTACAATCCGCGCCACAGCAACAGCGTCAGCGCTGATTTGGGCATATCTTATTGGCTACCGCTTGATTACAACATCCGCTTGACCCAGCGTTTGGTGGGCTCGGCAGGACGTTATTGGCAGGCAGACTATGCCTCAGAAGATACTTGGTCGCTCCGCTACGGTCATGAATGGAGCTTAGGCAAAAAGGTTGGCTTATCTTATGACTTCGGTCACAAAAAAGCGATTTATGACGGTAAACCCGAATATCAGAATTTTGGCAGTGCCAGCCTGAATATCCGCTTCAAATAGGACGAGATGAACATGAAAAAGCTGTTTTCTCTATTGTTATTGGCCGGCACACTGCTGTCTTCAGGAGCGTTTGCCGCCGATAAATATGGTGTGCTCACCTACCACGACGTCGTAGACGAATCTAAGCCACATGTGATTGAAACGGATCAAAATTACAAAGGCGAGATATTGCGCCAATATTATCCGCAAACCATTTCTATCAAAAAACTGATTGAGCATTTTAACTGGTTGAAAGTGAATGGCTACCAGCCGGTGAGCTGGCAGCAGGTTCGTGATGCCCACGATGGTAAAGACACCCTGCCGCCCAAACCGGTGCTGCTCACTTTTGACGATGGCTACGAAAGCTTCTACCGTTTGGTGTTTCCAGTGTTAAAAGCTTATCGTTATCCGGCGGTACTGGCTTTGGTAACACACTGGCAGGAAACACCGCAGGGGCAGCGTATCCAGTATGGCAACCGCACTTTGCCGCGCAGCGCTTTTATTTCTTGGGCGCAGGCGCGTGAAATGCACAAAAGCGGCTTGGTAGAAATTGCTTCTCATACGCACAATCTGCACCGCAGCCTGACCGGTAATTCATTCGGCTCACAGTTTGCGGCAGCCTTGTCGGGTCAGTATGTTAATGGCCGCTATGAGACGGAAGTGGAATACAGACAGCGTATCCGTGATGATTTGCGCAAATCGGCGCAGATTATCCAACGTGAAATCGGTGTGAAGCCACGCGTGTTGGTGTGGCCTTACGGGCAATTTAATGCAACTGCGGTGGAAATTGCCCGCGAAGAAGGTTTCGAGAGCGATTTCACGCTGTTTGATCGCAAGTTAAATCAACCGGCAACACAACATGTCGGCCGTCAGCTGCTGGATCAAGAAACTGACTTTGGCACCATCAGGGCGTATCTGAACGAAAAAGTTTTCCAATCGCCGGTGAAACGGGTGGTACATGTGGATTTGGATTATGTTTACGACCGCAATCCGACGCAACTGAACCGAAACTTGGATAAATTGATTGAGCGCATCTACGATTACGGCATCAGCACGGTATATTTGCAGGCGTTTGCTGATCAAGACGGCAATGGTGTGGCTGAGGCGGTTTATTTTCCGAGCAAACATTTGCCGATGCGCGCGGATTTGTTCAGCCGCGTTTCCTGGCAGTTGATGACGCGTGCCGGCGTGGAAGTATACGCGTGGATGCCGATGATGGCGTTTGATTTAGGCAAAAATTATCAATACATCACCGATGCACGCACCAACGCGCCCAGCGAAAAACACTATCTGCGTTTATCGCCTTACGAGTCGAAAAACCGTCAGGTTGCGGCAGATATTTACCGCGAACTGGCGTTTTCCAGCCGCTTCAACGGCTTGCTGTTTCATGACGATGGCTTTCTCACTGATTTTGAGGGCCATATTGCTCAAGGCCAGCGTAACGATGCCCAATATTGGCAAGAAGCACAAAATAAAACTCATGATTTAATCAATTATGGTGAAGAATTGAAAAAAGCGGCGCAGGAATACAATTACAATGGCAAGGACAACTTCAAAACCGCGCGTAATCTGTATGCGGGCGTGGTGATGCAGCCGGAGTCGGAAAAATGGTTTGCACAAAATCTGCCGCTGTTTGCCAAGCATTACGATTATGTGGCGGTGATGGCGATGCCGTATATGGAGGCAGATCACCCACTGTCACGCGAGCAGGCACGCGACTGGCTGAAAAAACTGGCCAAGCGGGTAAGCAAAGAGGTGCCGCCGGAGAAAACCGTATTTGAGCTACAAGCCCGCAACTGGAATGTGCAAAAACCGATTGAAACCGGTGAGATGATTACCTGGATTAATGATTTGAAACAGGCGGGTATTCATAATATCGGTTACTACCCGGACGATTTTTTAAATAATCAACCGGATTTGAAAGCCATTTATCCGCATTTTTCGATTAAACGATAACGCATTACCAACCAGAACAACAAAAACTTATGTTTAGAAATAGGACACAATTTTGCAATGGTATGAATATTTAGGCGTATTCGTGATGATGTACCCCGGCGTGATGGCGGTGTATTGGACTTTATCGGGTATTCTGTATTTTCTGTTATGGGAGAATGATGCCAAAGAGCCTGAATATGAGTTTGATAAAGATGCGCCGATGGTGAGCGTACTGATTCCGTGCTACAACGAAGCGGATAATCTGAATCAGTCGATTCCCCATTTGCTGAATCTGGCCTATCCGAATTACGAACTGATTTTTATCAACGACGGCAGTGCCGACAAAACCGGCAAAATTATCGACAGTTGGGCGAAAATTGAGCCGAAAGTGGTGGCGTTGAACCAAAAAAACGCCGGCAAGGCTGCGGCGATGAACAACGGAGCCAGTCATGCACGTGGCAAATATATTGTTGGCATTGACGGTGATGCGATTCTGGATTACCACGCTTTAAGCTATATGGTGCAGACGTTGGAAAACGATGTTAGCTTGGGCGCCGTAACCGGCAATCCGCGCGTGCGCAACCGCAGCACGGTGTTGGGTAAGCTTCAAGTAGCAGAATTTAGCTCTATTATCGGCCTGATTAAGCGCTCGCAAAGTATTTTGGGTACCTTGTTTACCGTGTCGGGCGTGATTGTGGCTTTGCGCAAAGATGTGGTGGATCAAATTGGTGGTTGGAGTACCAACATGATTACCGACGATATTGACGTTAGTTGGAAGGTGCAAACGGCGGGCTATAATATTGCCTACGAACCGCGCGCCTTGTGCTGGGTATTGATGCCGGAAACCATCCGTGGCTTGTTCAAACAGCGTTTGCGCTGGGCGCAGGGCGGTGCGGAAGTGATTCTGAAATACTTCAGCTCGGTGTGGCACTGGCACAATTTCCGTTTGTGGCCGTTGTATATCGAATACTTCATTACCATGATTTGGGCGTATTCGATGTTTGCCCTGATGATACTCGGCTTTTATCAGGCGTTTACGCATATGGAATACAATTTTGGTTTACTGGAGGTGAGCAGCATTGTGACCTTGTTGCTGTTTATGCTGCAATTTTCGGTGAGCATGATTCTGGACAGCCGCTATGAAAAAGGTTTGATGCGTTATTTTTTGACCTGCATTTGGTACCCTTACGCATTTTGGATTTTAAACAGCCTTACTTTGGTTATTGGTTTTCCGAAAGCGGTGTTCCGCAATAAAAACAAGGCGGCGGTTTGGGTAAGCCCTGACCGTGGTGTACAGTAGGCCGTGCTTGCCAGCCGCCGGATAGAATCATTTAATAATAAGAGGAATAAATATTATGACCGGACATCAAAGCCAGGATTTGCGCCATCAGATGATCATCAACAAAGCGCGCCGGCCCAATCACACTATTACCGCAAAAAGCCTGCTCACATTAGCCATTACGTGGTCTTTATGGCTTTATGCGCTCTATTATCTGAGTCACCGCTATGAAGTATTGCTCAACCGTCCGTTTATTGCCGACTGGACGTTTAAAGATGTTTTGGTTGGTGTCACGGTGATTTTGCTGGTGCAGCTTAATATTTTGCTGTTGTGGTCGATTTTTGTGCGCACCCGCATCAAGAGCAAAGAGCGGCAGAGTGAGCGCCAACGTGAGGATGCGAAAGTGGCGAAGCAGCGTTTGCAGAATAAAGAACAAGAAACAGAAACAGCAGATGATTGAAACCTGCTTAATGTTTTGGAACATACAGGCTACCTGAAAACGTTTCAGGTAGCCTTTGATTTTTATTTATATTGTTGATATAAAATAAATTCTTAAGATTTATGAGTTGTTATTTTCTCTATTGCTTGTTGCTTGGAATGCAGGTGGCGCTTTTTTTGGTGGGGGATTTGCCTGAATCAGTAAAGGCTACCTGAAAAAGCCTTTTCAGGTAGCCTTTACTGATTTTACAGCGTAAAAAACAGTATATTGGTAAGTCGCTGCATATAAATAAAGCAGCTTGGGCTGGCCGGCAAAATCAGCGGCAGGCGCCGCGTTGCAATTGGCCGTATTTGCCGACTACCTGCTGGATTTCTTTGAAATCCTGTTCGTTGAGTGAAGTAAAGAAAACATCCATTTTTGCAATGCTCAGGCTGTTGTCGGCGGCATTTTGATCGACGTTTTCGGTGATGCTGGCGCCACTGATGCCAGATTGGTTGATTTTCGCCAGCAGCGCTTTTGCGGCAGACTGGCTTTTAAACGAACCAATGCTGAAGCGACCGCCGATGAGTGCGCCTTGAAAACCTTTTTGTGCCAATTCGGCCTGTTGGGCGTCGGGGTCGCCGCTGGCGGCTATCCATACCTGATATTGTGTGGCGGCGGTAGGGTTGCCGCTACGGCGCGTAACGGTGCGGGAAACGGAGTTCGGCCAATGGTTGAGCAAACCTTTTAAGCGGTGGTAATCATCTTCAGGAATGGTAACGCGTCCGGTGAGGCTGCACTGTTTGCTTGGGGCAGGGGCAATGGCTTTGCGGCGGCTTTCCATTTGTGCGGCAACGGAGGCTGGCGGCAGTAGGCCGGTTTCGCGGGCGAGGCGGGTGAGCTCTTCGCGTTCTTGCTGCTCGCTTTGTTCGTTTTGTGCTTTGGCCAGTTGTGCTTTGGCCTCTTTTTCTTCTCTGGCTTTTTTCTCTCTGGCCAAACGTTCTCGTTCGGCTTTCTCTTTGGCGGCTTTTTCAAGCGCTTTTTCTTCGTCGGTTTTGTCCAATTCAACCATCGATGCCTGTGCCATGTCTTCGGTAATGGCTTGTGAAGCGCTGTTCTGTATCCATTCGGGCGCACTGCTGGCCTGGATTTGGCGCGCGGCATCGGGTACGCCTAATTCGCGCATACTCAGGCTGTTGCGCTCATTGAGCGTGCGCCGGGCTTCGATATCACGCTCGGAAATACGGTAGCTGACCATGCCGGCGAATACGGCGATGTTTAGTGCGACCAAAATGGCGAATAACCATTTCATGTGGACTCAACCTCTTCTGAAAGCCAATTTAACAAACCATAAATGACAAGATTATCCACAATTTTCACAGTGTTGTCTAAACTAAACTCAGCGGGTAGGGCTTGCGCCACTTTAGCGGCGCCGCCGCCGGTTAAGACCACATCAACATTGGCTTCGACGCCTTCGCGCGCTTGCAATCGGCCGTGCATCAGCAATAACGAGCCGCATACGGCATCCATCATGCCGCTGGCTAGGGCGTTGGCAGTGGTGGTGGGAAAGGGATAGACTTTACCGGTGGGGCGGTTGAGGTTGGCGGTTTTTTGCGCCATGGCTTCTTTCATCAAGTGAAAGCCGGGCATGATGGTGCCGCCAAGATAATGGTCGTCGGAAGCGAGGGCGTCGATGGTGACGGCGGTGCCGCAGCTGACCACAACACAGGCGTTTTTGCTGAAGCGGCGGGCGCCGAGGGCATTGAACCAACGGTCGGCACCGTGTTCTTCAGGCTGGCGGTAGTGATTGCGGATGCCTAGACCCTGAGGCATGGAGGCCAACCAGCGAATCGGTGCGTCTAATTGAGCCTCAACCAATTGTTTTTTAGTTTCGCCGCACACGGCGCAACCGATGATTTCGCTGACGGTGCTGTTGCGTTGGCGCCATTGCTCGCCTAGTTCGCCCAGATTGCGGTAGGGCGCGCGACCGATGGCAACGATGGTGAGGTCTTCTACCCACGCCCATTTCAACTGGCTGTTGCCGCCATCAAGCAGTAGATAATGTTTGCGGGCGATTATCGGCGAGGCCGGAATACTTGATCTGCGGCGCAGGCTGATTTCGCCATTCACAAAGGTTTGTTCTCCGTGGGGTGTGAGCAACCGCAGCGCGCCTTGTGCCGTAACGCCGCTTACCGTGCCTTCGGCAACAAGGGTGCCGTTTTGCAGCAGGCGCACGGCTTGCCCCATGTCGCGGTTTGCCGCCTGATAATCACCGGACAAGGTGTCGAAGCCGTGTTGCCCGAATTGCGGCAGCAAGTGTGCCAATTGCGCCAAAATGGCATCAAACACGGTATCAGCCAGCGGCGGGTGCGCTGAGGAGGTTTGCACCGAAGTGGATTGCGCCACCGTTTTGGGTAAGACGAAATTAATGCCGATGCCGATAACGGCGATGGTTTTGCCTTCGTTGCGTACGGTTTCGATCAGAATGCCGCCGAGCTTGTTATCGCCCAGTACCAAATCGTTCGGCCATTTGATTTGCACGGCCATGCCTGTTGCGTGTAAGGCGCGTTGGCAGGCCAGAGCCACCACTAAAGACAAAGCGCCCAATTGCTGTTGGGCTTGTTCGAACGACCAAGCTAGGCTGAACATCAAACATTCGCCCAGCCGGTTTGACCATTGCCGCCCCTGACGGCCGCGGCCGGCGCTTTGATTGTGGGTAAGGCATAGACTGCGGTGGATGGCGGCGAGGTTTTGTTTGGCTTGTTGCACCAAAATATCGTTGCTGGATGTACATTCTGGGTGTAAGGCTACCTGAAAACCATAACGGCTGCCAATCTCGGCAGCAACGGCTTCATCGAATATCGCCAGTGGGCGGATGAGCCGCCATTGGCCGTCGTGTTGGCGCAATAAGCCCCTGACATGGGGGGGCATGTGTTGCCACAGTGCGTTCAGTTGCTGCGGTTTGCAGCCGATGCGCTTACTGAGTTCGAACACGTGTTGCGTTTGCCCGTTTGCCAGTGCTGCCAACAGCAGCCAATGCTGTTTGTGCATGATTATTCCTGCCCCTCGGCGGCTCTGATGTTTGCCAGCATTTGCGTGGTGGAGGTTTGGTGCAAAAACGGAATCGAATAAACCATGCCGCCGCGCGCTAATGTTTCCGGCGCCCCGACAATGTTTTCCACTGCCCAGTCGCCGCCTTTGATTAACACATCGGGTTGAATCAGCTCAATCAGAGCCAGCGGCGTATCGTTGTCAAACCAAGTTACTAAATCCACGCTCGCCAGTGCAGCGGCCACGGCGGCGCGGTTGGCCAGCGGGTTGATAGGGCGGTCGCTGCCTTTGCCCTGACGGCGCACGGAGGCATCGGTGTTCAAGGCCAGTATCATGGCCTCGCCACAGGCGCGGGCTTGGGCAAGATAGGTAACGTGGCCGCGATGAAGAATGTCGAAACAGCCGTTGGTGAATACCAGCGGCCGCGGCAGAGCAGCGAGGCGGCTCGCCAGTTGCTCGGGCGGGCAGATTTTTTGTTCAAAGTCGGGTAGCGGCCAGGGTGAGGACATGCGGTTGCTTTCGAAAATGGAAATATCCGCCATACTAACAGAATCTTTTTGAGCGGAGAAAGGTTTGCACGGCTGCATGCGTGTTTTGCGCTGTGATTCAGCGGAGTAAGAGGCCGAGTGCCGGCCGCATGCTTTCAGGTAGCCTGTATGCAGAAGTAAAAAAACCGCATACTGTGCAGTATGCGGTTTTGAATGCTTGGGGTGGCTAATGGGGCTCGAACCCACGACAACCGGAATCACAATCCGGGGCTCTACCAACTGAGCTATAGCCACCGCAAATTAAACTTTTGGCACGCCCGACAGGAATCGAACCTGTAACCGCCCGCTTAGAAGGCGGGTGCTCTATCCGGTTGAGCTACGGGCGCTCTACCTTGTCGCAACGTGTTGTACTTTATGAGGTGTTTCTTGGTCGGGGCGGTGGGATTCGAACTCACGACCCCCTGTTCCCAAAACAGGTGCGCTAACCAGGCTGCGCTACGCCCCGACGAGAAGACCGAACTATACCTACCCCCATTTTTTCTGTCAAGTAAACAATCTTTCTTATAAGGATTTTTTTTATAAATGGCTATTTTAAATTGATATTAATTTGATGGTGCTGTTTTCAGACAGTTTTTGATGGAGACAGGGGAATATATAGAGGATGAACAAAAGCCGGAAAAATGCGACAATACGCGCTGCTGCGCAGGCGTGTGCCGCCGTTTTGCTTTATTTCTAAATTATCTTTTCTAAAATTAATTAAGAAGGACTTTATTCGCATGAGCGCCCAAATTATCAATGGTAAAGAAGTTTCCCAGCAACGCCTTGAGGCGGTGGCGGCCAAAGTGGCCGAACGCCAGTCACAGGGATTGCACACGCCTTGTCTGGCGGTGGTATTGGTGGGCGGCGATCCGGCCAGCGCGGTGTATGTGCGCAATAAAAAGCTGGCTTGCGAAAAAGTGGGTTTCGAATCGCGCTCGTTTGAGCTGCCCGAATCTACGAGCGAAGCGGAGTTATTGCAGCTGGTAGACAGCTTGAATGCCGACGGTGGCGTGGACGGTATTTTGGTGCAGTTGCCGCTGCCCGCACAAATTGACAGCCAAGCAGTGTTGGAACGGATTTTGCCGCATAAAGACGTAGACGGTTTCCATCCGTATAACGTTGGCCGCTTGGTGGTGAAAATGCCGCTGATGCGCCCTTGTACGCCAAAAGGCGTGATGACTTTGTTGGAAGCCTACGGTGTAGATGTGGTGGGCAAAAAAGCAGTAGTGGTGGGTGCCTCGAATATTGTTGGGCGCCCGCAAATGCTGGAGCTGTTGCTGGCGCGTGCTACGGTAACGATTTGCCACAGCGCCACAGAAAATCTGGCCGAAGAAGTGGCTGCTGCCGATATTGTGGTGGTAGGTGTGGGTATTCCTGGTTTTGTCAAAGGTGCTTGGATTAAGCCGGGCGCGGTGGTGGTTGACGTGGGCATCAATCGTTTGGAAAGCGGCAAATTGTGCGGCGATGTGGAGTTTGAAGCGGCGAAAGAACGCGCCTCGATGATTACGCCGGTGCCGGGCGGTGTAGGGCCGATGACGATTGCCACATTGCTGGAAAACACATTGTTTGCCGCTTCGCTGCACGATGCGGCATAATAAGGCCGCGCTTCGGGTGCAGGCTACCTGAAAACAGTTTCCGGGCATGGTGCGGAAGACACCGTGCCTTTGTTCATGATATTTTTTGATTGGAATACATGCTTTATCAATTTTTAAGTGATGCTTTGTCGGCGCTGAGGCTGCGTTTTGCTACGCCGGGGCATTACCGTTACGGCCCGGCGGTTTTCATTGCGGTGCTGGTGTTGATTGCCGCAGTTAATGCTGTGGGCATGGCGCCGGTATTTGGCAACGGCAACGGCGCGTTGGCTTTTGCCTTGTGTCTCACCGTGCTCAAAGTTTTTGTGCTGGCACGCGCGATGGATGTTACCCTCAATTATTTCGGTGCGCCCAATGTGCGCCTTTTGGGTTTTATCCTGCTCACCGAAGCATTAATGATTCCGACTTTGCTGGTATATTATGTGGCGGCGCTGGCGCCGGTGGCGCTGTTTTGGCAGGTGTGGACGTTTTGGGTGCAGATTATCGGCCTGATGCGGATGAGCGGCCAGCCGTTGATGAAAATATTAATCGGCTATTTGGTGTATCTGCTGGTGCTGATGCTGTTGGGTTCGCTGCTTGTGGCGCTGTTTGTGCAGGCGGGTTGGTTGGATATACAGCAGATTAATCTGCAAATGGAAGAATTAATGAAATCGGTGCCGCAATAAAAAACGGCATCAAGGCTACCTGAAACATTGATTCGCCATACCAAGCAAAAGGCTACCTGAATATTTTCAGGTAGCCTTTATCATGCCAAGCCATTTTTTAACGCAACCACAACGGCTGGCGTTACGCCATTATTTCGGCTTGCGGAAAGTATCATGGCAGGCTTTGCAGCTTGCGCCCACATCGCCGTAGGCCACTTTGATTTCATCCAGATTGCCGGCTTGCGCTTTGGCATTCAGGTTTTCCACGGCGGCGCGGAATTTGTCTTCTTCGGCTTTAAACTGTTCGGGTTGCGCCCACACGGCGGGCAGGGCATCGCCATCTTGCGGTTTGCCGTCGACAGCTGCATCACGCTCGAAATGTTTGAACGGTTCTTGGCTTTCGGCGGCGAAAGCGGCTGCAGCGGTTTTGAATTTCTCAACATCATAGGCTTCTTCGCCTTTTACCATTTTGCCCATGCTGCTGAAGTTTGGCATCATTGATTTAAAAGCGGTGGTGCGCGCTTCGGAATGCGGGCCTTTGGCTTCGCCGGCGGCGCTGCTGCCACAGGCAGACAAAGCCAATACCGCAGCAGATGTTATGATGGCCAAAGTTGTTTTGATTTTCATATTTGTCTTCCTTTTGGTGGTTGTGTTTCTTACGAAATCTTTGCGTATAATAACCGAAAACTCGGTTAAAAAGTGAAAGGACAAGAAAATGGCGATTTTGATTACCGGCGCATCGGCCGGATTTGGCGAGGCCATGTGCCGTGCATTTGCGGGTGCAGGCTATTATGTGATTGGTGCCGCGCGGCGCAAAGAAAAGCTCGACGCCTTGCAAGCCGAGTTGGGCGACCGGTTTTTCCCGCTGCAAATGGATGTGAGCCATACGGAATCGGTTTATCAGGCTTTGCAAAGCCTGCCCGAACACCTGCAGGAAATCGATTGCCTCATCAACAACGCCGGTCTCGCGCTCGGTCTTGATTCTGCCGACAAAGCCGAATTCGACGATTGGCAAACCATGATTCAGACCAACATCATCGGCCTCACTTATCTCACCCGCCAAGTGTTGCCGAAAATGGTGGAGCGCAAAAGCGGCTACATCATCAACCTCGGCTCAATCGCCGGCACTTATCCTTATCCCGGCGGCAACGTTTATGGCGCCACCAAAGCCTATGTTCGCCAGTTCAGCCTCAATCTGCGCGCTGATTTGGCCGGCACGGGTGTGCGCGTGAGTAACATCGAGCCGGGCTTATGCGGCGACACCGAGTTTTCCAACGTTCGCTTCAAAGGCGACGACGAGCGTGCGGGCAAACTGTATGAAAACGTGCAATTCATCAATCCGAAAGACATTGCCGACACCGCATTGTGGCTCTATCAGCGCCCCGCACACATGAATGTGAACAGCATCGAAATCATGCCGGTGGCGCAAAGCTTCGGCGCCTTGCCGGTGCACCGCGAAGCGCCGCCACCAGCGGAGGCTGCTCATGCAGATTTTGACAAACAAAGCATGTCGCTGTTTCAAAAAATCAAGGGCTGGTTTAAATAAGCGGTTAACACAAAAGCTACCTGAAAAGTTTCAGGTAGCCTTTATTTTGGCCGGCGAAGCAGACCGCGTACGCTTTCCCCGGTTGTTGAATACATAGGGTGTAAACGGGGGGCGTTGCCGATATGCAGTTATGGCTTGAGGGCGCATAAAAAGCCATATAGGTTCATGCGCGGCTGCACACACCGCGCCAATACAAGTTATAATATAACAATCTAAACAGGCTATCTGAAACCGTTTATGCAAAACACCAAACAAAAAATCCTCAACCAAACCGCCGCCAACGGCGCGCAGGTAACGGCTTTGCGCGAACAGGTGCTGGACATTGTGCTCAAGCAGCACAGCGGCGTGATTAAAGCCTACACCGTGTTGGCACAGATGCAGCAGGCCAACGAAGGGGTGGTGGCGCCGCCCACCGCTTATCGTGCGCTGGATTTTTGGGCAGAGCAGGGCGTGTTGCACAAAGTGGCGGCGGTAAACGGCTATGTGTTGTGCAGCCACGCGCAACACGATTGTGATGCGCATTGCCATGCACACAGCCAACAGGCACACCATAGCGCCTTTATTCTGGTGTGTACCGAGTGCGGCGCAGTAGACGAGCAAACGCTGAATAAAGAATGGGCGGCTTTGCGCGCCGGCGTGGCGGCAAACGGCTTCCAGCTCACAGAGGAACATGTTGTTTTAACAGGAATATGCAAACAATGTCAGCAGTAAACAAAACCAAAGTCCATTTGTTTTCCGGCTTTCTCGGCACCGGTAAAACCACCGCCTTGAAAAGCTTGATGGCACAAAAAAATCCGGCGGAAAAATGGGTGATTATCGTCAACGAATTTGGTGAAATCGGTATCGACGGCGCCGTGTTGGGTGACAATGGCATTCCCGTGGCCGAAATTTCCGGCGGTTGTTTATGCTGCGTGGCCGGTTCGCAAATGGGCGACACTGTGCAGAAAATGCTGCGTGATGCCGCGCCCGACCGCCTGATGATTGAAGCCAGCGGCCTCGCCCATGCCGCTTCGGTGATAGACGAGCTGAAAGCGCCGCCGCTCAACGATACGCTGGAAATCGCCGCTGTGTTTACCGTGGTTGACCCGCGCCAGTTTGTTAACCCCGACTATGCCAACCAGGCTTTGTATAAAGACCAAATCGGCGTGTGCGATGTTTTGGTGGCCAGCAAGGCCGATTTGTGCAGCAACGAAGTTATGGTTGATTTTCGCGACAAGGCCGCCAAACTGTTTCCGCCGAAAGCCAAAGTGGTGGAAGTAGATCATGCACAGCTTAATATTGGCTGGCTCGACATTCCCGTAACGGAAAAAAGCCGCTACCGCCTTAAAAGCCTGCCCGACAACAGCATGGGTTTCCAGTCGCAAGGCTTTACCTTTTCCGCCGGGCAAGATTTCGACGGCGAACGCCTTACCCGTTTTTTTAACGATTTGCCGCAAATCACCGAAGGGCTGGTGCGTGCCAAAGGCGTGTTTCAGGTGTTGGGCACCTGGGTGTGGCTCAACTGGGTAGACGGCCAATGGGGCGCCAACCAGGTTTCGTGGCGGCGCGACAGCCGTTTCGAGCTCATTGCCAAATCGTTTGATGCCGATTTAATCGAACGCAAACTGCGCGAGGCGCTGGAATAACCTGCCAAAAGGCTACCTGAAAGATTTCAGGTAGCCTTTTTTAATATTCCCTTTAATTTTAAAGAAAGAGCAACGGCTATTGACAAACCGTAAGGCTTATTTTTATAGTGAAACTTATCCGGATTTTAACCTGCATTCATCACTTTTGAAGGAGTAAATGATGGCGACTTTTGAGTTGAAAAAGAATGATATGGGGCAGTTTCATTTTAATTTGCTCGACGAAAACGATAAAACCATTTTACGTAGCGAGCAATATACCAGCAAAGCCTCGGCACAAAACGGTATTGAGTCGGTTCGCAACAATTGCGATCAAGACAATCGTTACGAGCTGAAAGACAGCGTGTCCGGCAAATTTTATTTCAATCTCAAAGCCGCCAATGGTCAGGTTATCGGCACCAGCAGCATGTATGCCAGTGCCGAAGTGCGGGCAGAAGCGTTGGCAGAGGTGAAAACACAGGCCAAACATGCCGGCGTGATTGAAGATTTATAAGCCTGTTATCGTTTAATGTTGGGTGGCGGCAGTGCCAACAATGCTTTATTTTTAAGTGCGGCGTAAAAATATGATTTCGCAAGGTTGCCGCCACTCTCTGCACGGGGCGAATCCGTATCGAAAAACCGGCAGATTTGTTATAATTATTCGATTTCGACTGTTTGAGCAAGGAAAGCTTAATGCCCCGTTTTTATCCTCATCCGATTATCGCACGCGAAGGTTGGCCGTTTATCACGGTCGGGCTGGTGTTGAGTGTTGTTTTTACATTATTCGGCGGCTGGTGGGCGTTGCCGTTTTGGCTCTTTACCATATTTGCCTTGCAGTTTTTCCGCGACCCCTCGCGCCCGATTCCGCAAGACCAAGATGCAATACTGACGCCGGCAGACGGTCGGATTGTGGTGGTGGAAAAGGCGCAAGACCCATATCGCGGCACCGAAGCATTGAAAATCAGCGTATTTATGAATGTGTTTAACGTGCATTCGCAGCGCTCTCCCATAGATGGTACGGTGACGCGGGTTGAATACAATGCCGGCAAGTTTGTTAACGCCGCTCTGGATAAAGCCAGTACGGAAAATGAACGCAATGCCGTATTTGCCACCACACACAGCGGTCGCGAGGTTACTTTTGTTCAGGTGGCCGGTTTGGTGGCACGCCGCATTTTATGTTATGTGGGAGAAGGCGAAACGTTGGTGCGCGGCGAGCGTTATGGTTTTATCCGTTTCGGTTCGCGTGTGGATGTGTATTTGCCGCCGGATGCAGTTTCTCAGGTGGCGATTGGCGACAAAGTAAGCGCCAGCAGCACCATTTTGGCACGCCTGCCTTTACATGCGCCGGTGCCTGATGAAACGCCGGCTGCGGCAGCCGATAATGGTATTGAAAACGAGCAAACGCTGATTGCCGGTGCGGCAGAAAATATCCAAAACGCCGTAGACAAAGAATTCAAGCGCTCTTAAATGCCCAAGAGGGCGGATACCTGAATGATGTTTGCATCTGCATTTTCAGCGTCATACCGGAGGCAACTGTTATATTTTGGCACTACACCCCAAAAAGCGCCCGGTGCGAAATCGCCGGGCGTTTTCCTTGCCGAGCCTGTTCTGGTTCGGCCATATCCAGAATGGTGTGATTTTGTTATGATACGCCAGATTTTATTGAAGAAAGCCGCTGCATGAAGCCCTTACAAAATGATACTTTTTTACGTGCCCTATTAAAAGAGCCGGTGGATTATACGCCGGTGTGGATGATGCGCCAGGCAGGCCGTTATCTGCCCGAATACAAGGCCACGCGCGCGCGCGCGGGCAGCTTTCTGGATTTGTGCAAAAACACCGAGCTGGCCACAGAAGTGACCATCCAGCCGCTGGAGCGCTTTGATTTAGACGCGGCGATTCTGTTTTCCGACATCCTCACCGTCCCCGATGCCATGGGTTTGGGCTTGTATTTTGCCGAGGGAGAAGGGCCGAAATTCGAACGCCCGTTGCGCGACGAAGCCGATATTGTCGCGCTGCAAGTGCCGGATATGGGCAAGTTGCAGTATGTGTTTGATGCGGTAAGCGCTATCCGCACCGCCTTGAGCGGGCGAGTGCCTTTAATCGGCTTTTCAGGTAGCCCCTTTACTTTGGCCTGCTATATGGTAGAAGGCGGCGGCAGCAAAGAATTCCGCACCATTAAAACCATGATGTATTCGCGCCCCGAATTATTGCACAAGATTTTGGAGGTAAATGCGCAAGCCGTCACCGCTTATCTCAACGCGCAAATCGATGCGGGCGCCCAAGCCGTACAGATTTTCGACACTTGGGGCGGCGTGTTGAGTGATGCGGCGTTTGAGCAGTTCAGCCTGCGCTATATGCAGCAGATTGTGGCCGGATTGAAGCGCGAAAGCGAAGGCCGCCGCGTGCCGGTGATTGTGTTTACCAAAGGCGGCGGCCTGTGGCTGGAAAAGCTGGCCGCCATCGGCGCCGATGCACTCGGCCTAGACTGGGGTTGCAATATCGGCGAAGCCCGCCGCCGCGTGGGCGATCAAGTGGCATTGCAGGGCAACTTTGATCCGTTTGCGCTCTTCGGCACGCCGGAAGCCATCCGCGCCGAAGTGGCACGCATCCTCAACGCCTACGGCGCAGGCAGCGGCCATGTGTTTAACCTCGGTCATGGCATCAACCAGTTTGCTAACCCCGAACACGCCAAAATCCTGGTGGATACGGTGCACGAATTATCGCGCCGCGCCTGAGCGGCAACTGCCGATTAAAGCTGCTTTCAGGTAGCCTTGAGGCTACCTGAAAAAAGATACCGAAACAGGAACCATAACATGCCAGCATCCGAACAAGAAACCATGCGCCTTTCCAAGCGCATGGCACAGCTGGGCTTATGCTCGCGCCGCGAAGCCGACAGCTATATCGAACAAGGTTGGGTGCGCGTAAACGGGCAAACCGCCGTGCTCGGCCAAAAAGTGACCGCCACCGACCGCATCGACCTCAACAAACAGGCGCACGAAAAACAGGCCGAGCGCGTAACCATACTGCTTAATAAACCTGTGGGCTACGTGAGCAGCCAGCCCGAAAAAGGCTACAAAGCCGCCGTAGAGCTGATTAGTGCCGACAACCAGTGGCAGGAAGACAGCAACCGTATTCCGTTTAAAGAAGCCCATCGGCGCGGCCTGGCACCGGCAGGGCGGCTCGACATTGATTCTGTGGGCTTGCTGGTGTTGACGCAAGACGGGCGCATCGCCAAACAGCTTATCGGCGAAGACAGCGGCATGGAAAAAGAATACCTTGTGCGCGTGCAGGGGCGCTTGAGCGAAGAGGGCTTGCGCCTGCTCAATCACGGCCTGAGCCTCGATGGTGAAAAACTCAAGCCCGCACAAGTGGAATGGCAAAACGAAGACCAACTTCGTTTTATTCTGCATCAGGGCAAAAAACGGCAAATCCGCCGCATGTGCGAACTGGTGGGTTTACGCGTGACCGGCCTGAAACGCATCCGCATGGGCAAAGTGAAACTCGGCCGCCTGCCGCCCGGAAAATGGCGCTATCTCGGCAGCAACGAACAGTTTTGAATGATTGGATAATAATCAAAAGGCTACCTGAATGTTTCAGGTAGCCTTTTAACGAGTCTGGTGAGGTTATTGACTGTACCGTAACGGTATTTTACAGGATGGATTACCGGCTAACGCCGGCAAAATATAGGAAGTTTTAATCAAGGTATTGGCTGGCTTGAGTTGGGCAGCGAGACAGCGCGGTATATACAGCGGGCTTGTTGATGCGCCAAATGGCACTAAATCTGCTTTGGTCAACTGCAGGCACTGCTCGGCTAGATTTCTCTGCCATGCCGCATTTTTCGGGCACAGCAAACGGATATCGCCCATATTGAGCGCCAGATAGCCGTGGAGGTATTTGTATTCTGAATTTTTGGGTTCGCCGTTGGTCCAGTTGTGCCGTTCCATTTTCGGGCGCAGATATTCGCGTTTCTCCGGCGTTACCAGGGCATACCACATTGCATTTTTTTGCGTTTCTACCATACCTATATTATGCAGAACCATGCGGGAGAAGCCATCGTGCAGTTTGACGGAAAGGATAAAAGCAAAAACACCGAGAAAGAGGCAGATCAATATGGGAATCATTAAAGACTGTTGTCGGGCTTCGCCTTGTTCCGTAAGCCGTTGTTGTAAAAAAAGACTGCTGAATAATAAGTTAACCAAAAAAGCCGCAGTAAAAGCAACAAATAATATGTATTGATATTCAGGTAATACCACCATTTTTAATTGAATTAATGGGTAGAAAATCTAAAGCCTTGTTATTGTTTAAAAATAGGTGGACAACCATTTACTGACATATGAGGTCGTTCATGATTATAAAAGTACTGCCAGTCAGTTGTATAGTCCTGCACCTCGC
>RRZU010506789.1_pt1 | contig 19859 bp, 17 predicted proteins | sample 2165561 | NCBI WGS metagenome assembly RRZU01 (sample SAMN10456909, study PRJNA506462) | wastewater metagenome | isolation source: wastewater sludge | place: USA: Moscow, Idaho | reverse complement strand
TCGCGGCGATCGCGGACGCGCACGGCGTCGACCCGTCGATGGTGCTGCCCACCGCCGGCGGCGCCGAGGCGTTCGCGCTGGTCGCGCGGGCGTTGCCGCTGGCTCATCCGCTGGTCGTGCATCCCCAGTTCACCGAGCCGGAGGCCGCGCTGCGGGCCGCCGGGCGAGCCGTGCAGCGCTGGCTGCTGCCCGTGTCCCCCGGCGCGGACACCCCGCCGCTGGGCGAACTACCCGGCTGGGCGGACGCCGTGTTCGTCGGCAATCCCACCAACCCGACCGGCTGGCTGCACCGCCGAGCCGACCTGCTCGCGGCCGGTCAGGGGCGCACCCTCGTCGTCGACGAGGCGTTCATGGACGCCGCGCAGGAAGCCGAGTCCCTCATCGCGCCCGCCATGCCGGGATGCCTGGTGCTGCGGTCGCTGTCGAAGACCTGGGGGCTCGCCGGGCTGCGCGTCGGCTACGTGGTGGGCGACCCCGACCTCGTCGCCGCCCTCGCGGCCGCCCAGCCGCCCTGGCCGGTGTCCGCGCCGGCCTTGGCCGCCATGGTGGCGGTGCTGGATGCCGACTCCCGCGCGCAGGCGTCCACCCGGTATGCCCAGGTCGACGCCGACCGTGCCCATCTGGTTGCCGCGCTGGAGGCGTCCGGCTTCGGGGTGGTGCCCAGTTCGGCGCCCTTCGTGCTGATCGACACCTCCCGGCTGGGGCCGGGTTCGGCCCGGGCCGCGCTCGCCGCCCGCGGGTTCGCCGTCCGTCGCGGGGAGAGCTTCCCCGGTCTGGGCCCGACCTGGATCCGGGTCCGGGTGCCGGACCCAGCCACCGCCGACGCCTTCGTCGCCGCCCTGGATGCCCTGGCGCAGGCCTCCCTCACCGCCCGCGAACAGGGGAACACATGAGTGACCTCGGGGCGCCCAGCGCCCACCTCGCGCTCGCCGACAAGGCCGATGCTGTCTGCCACATGGGGGCGCTGATGCTGAGCGCCGGCACCGGGTCCTACCGGGTGAAGGCCGCCATGGGACGCGTCGCGGTGGCGCTGGGCGTGGATCGGCTCGACGCTCAGGTGAGCCTCAACGAGATCATCGTCACCACTCGCGCCGGCGACGAGACCGTCACCCAGGTCGTCGAGGTGCCGGTACCGACGGTGAACGCTGCCCGCATCGCCGCCCTGTTGCGCGTGTCGCTGCGTGCCCGCCCTGGCCTGCGCACCCAGGACCTGCAGCGGCAACTCGACCGGATCGAACTGCGCCGGGCGCCGTACCCCCACGCGGCGATCGTCGCCGGCGCCGCGCTGGCGAGCCTGGCGTTCGCGTTCCTCAACAACGGCCACCTGCAGGAGTGCCTCGCCGCAGGGCTGGGGGCGGCCTGCGGCAAGTACGTACAGTTGCTGCTGCGGCGGGCCCGGCTGAACCATCTGGCAATCGTCACGGTGGCCGCCTTCGTGGCAGCGGCCGTCTTCGTCCTGACCGGGTGGGCGATGCACGCGGCCCTGCCCGGCACGTCGCAGGCCGTCCACGCTGCCGCCTTCACCTCCGCGATCCTCTTCCTGGTGCCCGGCTTTCCGCTGCTGACCGCCGCCTTGGACCTGACCCGGTTCGACTTCACCGCCGGGACGGCGCGCCTGTGGTACGCCGGGCTGATCATCTTCGCCGCCGGGATCGGCGCCTGGCTGGTGGCGTGGGGGTTCGGGCTCACGCCCGCCCCGCTCGCCCCGCTCGACGTCTCGCCGCCCGCCCTGCTGGCGTTGCGTCTCCTGGCCGGCTTCGCGGGCGTGTTCGGGTTCGCCGTCACGTTCAACACGCCGTGGCGGATCGCCTTGATGACGTCGGCGATCGGCATGCTGGCCAACACCGGACGCCTGCTGATCGTCGACGAAGGCGGGCATCCGCTGGTCGCCGCGACCGCGGCAACACTGGCCGTCGGCCTCATGGCGGGATGGACGAGCCAGCGGTTCGCCGCACCGCGGATCATCATGTCCGTGCCCGCCGTGCTCATCATGATTCCCGGGGCCGCCGCCTTCCGGGCGCTCGTCGGCCTGGTGAACGGCGATGTGCTCGAAGCCCTCACCAACGCCACTTCCGTCCTGAGCATGGTCGTGGCACTGGCCGCGGGGCTCGCCCTAGCTCGCATGCTCACCGATCCGGCGTGGACGCGGCCTGCGCCCACGTGGACGAAGATGCCGCTCACCCGCGCCCAGCGTCGCCTGCGCTCCTACGCCAGCACCACCGGGACGCGGGCCCAGCCACCCACGGGATAGACCTCGCGGACCGGCGGCTCGTCCGCGGCGGCGATCCACGTCGTCCCGGCCACCAGGGCGCGCAGCGCCACGCGCAGTTCGATGGTGGCCAGGGCCCGTCCCGGGCAGGCGTGGCGGCCCACCCCGTAGACCAGGTTGGCGGGCCCGTAGGAGGCGGGGTGGAAGCCGTCCGGATCGTCGAAGGCCTCCTCGTCCCGGTTGGCCGACGTCCAGTGCAGCGTGACGCGTGCCCCCTCCGGGATGTCGACGCCGCCGACCGTCACCGGGCAGGTCGCCACGCGTCGGTTGGACACGAAGGGGTCGTCGCGGCGCAACAGTTCGTCGATGACCGCGTCCCACTCCTCATCGCTCACGCCCGCGCGGAGGCGGCGTTGGAGGGCGTCGTCGGCGACCAGGCCCCGCACCAGCACCCCCACGCACAGGGCGATGGATCCCAGATCCCCACCCGTCCAGTTGCGCAAGACCGAGACGATCTCCTCGTCGCTGAACGGGCGCCCCCTCACCTGGGTGCGCATCAGCCGGGCGGTCACATCGTCGCCGACGACGGCAGCGAACTCATCGCGTCGGGCCGCCAGCAGCGGCGTGATCAACGCGTCGAAGCGGGCGGCGACACCCGCCAGTTCCGTCCGCTCACCCCGGCGGCTCGCTTCGTGGTTGGCGCTCACCCAGGCCACCAGCGGCTCCTCCAGCGTGGCCGGCCATCCCAACCAGGCGCTCTGGGCCCGGACCGCGAACACGGTGCCGATCTCCGTCACCGCATCCACCGGGGCCGCCCCCGCGGGCAGCGCCTCCACGAGCGCTCGCGCCACCTCACCCAGTTCGGGAACGAGCGGTGCGAGCGCCTGCTCCGACAGGAACGGATCCAGCGCGGCCCGGACGTCGCGGTGCGCGTCGCCATCGAGACCGTTGGGGATCTGCAGGTGGGCTGACACCGCGCTCGAGAAGGTCACGTCGTCCAGGGCTGCGGCGCGCACGTCGGCGTGCCGCAGCAGGACATAGTCCCCGTGGTCGCCGCGCACCACGGGATGGTCAGGACGCAAGCGGTCCGTGCACGCGCGAGGATCCTCCCCGGCGAACGAGACGTCTTCCGCCAGACGATCTGCCATCACGCACCCTTCGTCGATCGGACGCCCCACCAGTGGGCGAGATCGACACTACCAAGATTCTTACAGACAATTCGTAAGAATTGGCGAGGGCTTTCCTTGCGCGCAACCGATCAGCCCTGGCGGCGCTGGCGCAGCTTCTCCAGTTCGCGGCGCTCCGCCGCGGTGAGGCTGTGCAGACCCTCGTTGCTGATCTTCTCCAGCAGTTGGTCGATGCGTTCGGCGTCCGAGGCACGGCGCTCGGCGGCGCGGCGTTCCTTGCGCGCCGGACGCGGCGCACTCGGCGCCTTGGGGCGAGGCAGGAAGTTGAGCTCCGACAGCAGGCCGAATCGACGCGCCATCAACGCGGTGAACACCAAGGCGCCCAGCAACGTGAGGAGATCGGCGAGCCGGCCCGAGGCGGCCATCAGCAGGACCTGCAGGCCCAGCAGGACGGCGCCGACCACCCAGGCCCGGATCCCGAAGAAGAACGGACGCTGCGGGTATTCGGCGATCCACAACAGCAGCACCAGGAACTGGATGAGCCCCAGCCCATACATCTGGCCGGTGCCGCTCACCAGGTGCACCACCAGCGAGATCGCTGTCAGCGACGCCCACATCCCGATGTAGAGGGCCGCCATGGAGCGGCGCCCCACCTGGGCTTCGAGGTCGCGGCCGAAGTACCACAGCAGCACCAGCGACAGCAGCGTCCACAGGGAGAGGGCGTCCACGAAGGGCCAGGTGACGATCCGCCAGACCTGACCTGACAGCACCAGTCGAGGATCCAGGTAGAGCGCGTTCGCCACGCCGGCCGCCAGCGTGGCGACGACGGTTCCGAGCGTGCCAAGAGCGACCAGCAGAACCGTCGAGGTCACATCGAAGCGGCCGATCCGGAACCAGGCCTCACCGGAATTGTCCCGGGACACGTTGAACGATGACACCCCTTAAGAGTGCCAGATGGGCCCAGCCTCAGGCCTGTGCGCCGGGGGCTGCCGCCGGACGCGGGGGGCGCGCCGCCAGCACGAACAGCGACAAGGCGCCCAGCACCACCAGCACACCGAGCACGATGTGGACCATCGTCACGTGCATCTCGCCGAGCGCGTACTGCACCAGGGACAGCACGAACACCCCGGCGGCATGGCCGATGCCGCCCTTGACGCCGGAGACCTGGCCGAACCGGAACGCGGCGAGGGCACTCAGCAGAGCGGTCACCACGAACAGCATGGCCAGCCCCGCGTGCGCGGAACGGACGGCCGGCTCGCTCGTCAAGAGCGAGCCGAGGATGCCGAGCACCAGCGCCACGACGGCGCTCACGCCCGAGACGGCACGGTAGAGGCGATGCCAGGTCAGGGTTCGGTTGTTCTCAGCCACACCGCCACCCTAGCTGCGCGCTCAGAGGTTCAGGTATTCGGCGATCTCGTCGCCGCGAACGGTCCACAAGGCGTCCACGAGCGCCGTCCGGAAGGACGCCGGGCCGCGGGACTGCTCCTCGGCCTGCTCCGACGCCAACGCCAGCCAGGCCGCCCCCGCCAACGCCGCCTCGAGGCGTCCCGTGACGACGGCGCACGCCCCCATCAGGCCCGACACCGCGGTGCGGACGCCCGGGATCTGGGCCAGCATCGCCGAACCGAGGGGCACCTTCACCTCACGCCCGCCGAACGTCACCCGCTCGGCGGAGTCACCCCACACGATCGCGGCGTCGAGCTCGGGGGCACCGAAGCCGCTGATCTCGTCAGGGTTCACGCGGACGATCGCGGGCCGGTTCGCCAGGAGCGCGTCCACCCGCTCGGTGTGCAGCGGCAGGTCGCCGAGCCGGGTCAGGTCCAGCACCCAGGGAGTCCCGTCGGAGGCCAGCCGGGCCGTGGTCGCGACGATCGCGTCGTTCCACTCGGCGGTGAGCGCGGCCAGGTCGAGGACGACCGCCTGCGCGCCGCGGGCCGCATCGAGGGCGTCGGGCGACGTGCCGGTCACCAAGGGGCGCGCTCCGGCACCGTGCAGGGCGTCGGCGACGAAGGGAGTGGCGGCGCGAGGAGCCACACATTGGACCCGAGGCCCTTCCTCACGCACAGCTTCGGCGGCGAACCCGATGGTCAGGGCGAGGCTGGAATGGGACATCGAAACTCCTCTTACAGATTGCGGCGGCTCGCTAGCAAGTATGACCGAGTTCTCCGCGGGACCGGCGAGCGACCCTCGGCGGGTGTGGGGATTCCCCGCACGGTCGCTCCAGCACGAAGTGCCAGGCGTCACAATGACGTCATGGAGCCGACGACGCCCCCCGCACCGCCCGCGGATGCCTTCGCGTCCTTCCGTGTCCCCGCCACCGACCGCCGCGAACGCGTCAATCGGGGCAAGGCGCTGCGGGAGGCGACCCCCCACGCCGCATTGGGGCGGTGGCAGCCCCGCCACAACCGACCGCGGACCATCGACCTCATCGAGGCAGCCCAGTACGGCCGGCTGCCGTGGCTGCACGGCGTCCGCAACGCCCGCATGGCGGCGTCCCCGTTCGGGATGCTGCGCGGTTCCGCCGCGATGATGGCGTGGGACGTGGCCAACCTGCCCGCGACCGGCGTCCAGACGGTGACGTGCGGCGACGCCCACATCGGCAACATCGGCTTCTACCGTTCACCCGAGGGCAACCAGGTCATCGACCTGAACGACTTCGACGAGGCCCACACCGGCTGCTGGGAGTGGGACCTGCGCCGGCTCACCGCCTCGATCTGGGTGCTGGGCCGGGTCAACGGGGCCAGCGAGCAGGACTGCGCCGACGCCGTCGCCCACTGCGTCGTCGCCTACCGCGACGAGGTCAGCTTCTTGTCCAAGCAGCCGCTGCTGTGGCGGGCGTTCGACCGGCTCGACGTGGAGGGACTGCACTCGAGCGTCACCGAGGAGGGACTGCGCGAGGAGATCGAACGCGCCGCCGCCGCCGCCCGGCGCCGCACCTCGGATCGCAAGCTGCCCAAACTGACCGGCGGGGCCACCACCGCCGCGCACATCCTCGAAGACCCGCCGCTGGTGACCCACCCCGACGCCGCCGAGTACGAGGCGCTCGCCGACGGGCTGGACGCCTACCTGGCCACCCTGACACCGCAGTGGCGGCGCATCGTGGGCGGGTACACGCTGGTCGACATCGCTCACAAGGTCGTCGGCGTCGGGTCGGTCGGCCTGCGGGCCTGGGTGGCGCTGCTGTGCGGCTCCCGCGAGGACGACGTCCTGTTTTTGCAGCTCAAGCAGGCGCAACGATCCGTGCTGGCGCCCTTCGTCCATGGCGAGCACGCCTGGCACGAGCATCAGGGGCAGCGGGTCGTGGAGTACCAGCAGGTGCTGCAGACCGTCTCGGACCCGCTTCTGGGCTGGACGACGGTCGGGCCGCATCAGTACTACGTGCGCCAGTACCGCAACATGAAGGGCGGCATCCCCCTCGACAACATGTCCCCCTCGGCCCTGGTCGACTACTCCGGCGTCACCGGGCATCTGCTGGCCAAGGGCCACGCCCGCACCTCGGGGGCGTCGATCATCTCCGGCTACCTCGGCAAGCGGGAATCCGCCGTGGATGCCTTCGTCGCCTGGGCGCGCAGCTACGCCGACCAGACCGAAGCCGACCACGCCGACCTGGTGGCTGCCATCGCGTCCGGACGCCTCCCCGCAGAACCCGGCGTCTGACGCGTCGGGAGCCGACTCTGCGCGGCGCCGTAGGCTGAACCCATCGATCAGGCTCGGAAGGACGACATGCGCGAGATCGCGACGGGGATCACCCAGGACACCACGCTGTGCATCTCCTTGTCGGGCAGGCCCGGTAGCACCGGCACCCGGTTCCACAACTACCTGTACGACGCGCTGGGCCTGGACTTCGTCTACAAGTCGTTCACCACGTCCGACATCGCCGAGGCCATCGCGGGCGTCCGCGGGCTGCGGATCCGCGGCTGCGCCGTCTCGATGCCGTGGAAGCATGACGTCATCGCGCTGGTCGACGAACTGGACGCGTCCGCCGCCGCCATCGACGCCGTGAACACCATCGTCAACACCGATGGCCACCTGGTGGCCTACAACACCGACTACCAGGCCGTTGCCCACCTGCTCACCGACCGCGGCGTCCCGAAGCAGGGCACCGTCGCCGTGCTGGGCTCAGGCGGCATGGCGAAGGCGACCGTGGCCGCGCTGCGCGACCTGCACTACCGCGACGTCGTCGTGGTGGCCCGCAACGAGCACACCGGGCGCGAGCTCGCGTCCAAGTACGGGGCGGGCTGGCGTCCCGAGCTGGGCGACCTGCGTCCCGCGACCGTCGTGAACTGCACCCCGGTCGGCATGGCGGGCGGTCCGGAGGCCGCGGCGTTGCCGGTGAGCGGGTCGGTGCTGGAGGACGCCTGGGTGGTGTTCGACATGGTGCCGATGCCCGCCGAGACCCCCCTCGTGGTGGAGGCGCGGCGACGCGGCCTCACCGTCATCACGGGCGCCGAGGTCATGAGCCTGCAGGCCCTGGAACAGTTCGTGCTCTATACGGGCGTCCGCCCCGACCCGGAACTCGTCGCGGCCGCCACGACGTTCTCGCGCGCCTGACGCGACGAGCCGGGCACCGGCCAGCAGGCGCCGCCGAGGCCGGCGGACGGCCTGTGCGGCTCAGGGGGCGAGGCGATCCCGAGCCCAGTCCGCGCCCCGCATGCGGAACCGAAGCCGGTCGTGGAGCCGCGAGTTGCGCCCCTGCCAGAACTCCCAGGTGTCGGGCAGCAACCGGTAGCCGCCCCAGTGCGGTGGACGCTGCGGGTCCTCGCCCTGGTCGCGGACGGCGGCTGCCTCGGCGTCCTCCAGGGCGGCCCGGTCGGCGATGACGCTCGACTGCTGCGAGGCCCAGGCCCCGATCCGGCTGCCCAGGGGACGCACCCGGAAGTAAGCGTCCGACTCCTCGGCCGGGACCTTCACGACCTTGCCCTCGACCCGGACCTGCCGCTCCAACGGAGCCCAGAAGAACAGCAGCGTCGCCTGCGGATTGTCAGCCAGGTCGGCGCCCTTGCGGGAGTCGTAGTTGGTGAACCACACCAGCCCGCTCCCGTCGAACTCCTTCAGCAAGACGACGCGCGCCGAGGGCCGTCCGCGACGGTCGGCGGTCGCGAGCGTCATGGCGTTGGGTTCCAGGCCCGGCAGGGCGCGGGCGTCCTCGAACCACTGCGCAAACAGCGCGCTCGGGTCGTTCCCAGCGTCAGCCTCGTCGAGTTTCCCCTTGTCGTAGGACTGTCGCAGCCCGGAGATGTCCATGAAGCCAGCCTAGGACACCACGGCCGATTGCGGGGCGGCCCGCAGCGAAGCGGCCAACCGTTGCCCCGGGCCGCTCCCGGTCAGCGTGTGGAGATGCCCCCGACCATGCCGCTGATGAACTTCTTCTGCAGGGCGAAGTAGAGCAGCGCGATAGGCAAGGCAACGAGCACGCCCGCGGCCGACAGCAGCGAGTAGTCGGTGGTGTTCTGCCCCTGGAAGAAGGCCAGCCCCAACGGGGCCGTGCGCCGCGCGTCGGAGACGATCATCACCAGCGGCAGCAGGAACTCGTTCCAGGTCCACATGAAGACCAGGAGCGCCATCGTCATGATGGGAGCCACCGTGGAGGGGACGAGCACCCGCCACAGCACCTGGGAGTCGCGTGCCCCGTCCAGGCGAGCGGCCTCGATCACTTCGTTGGGGAACGTGCGGAACTGATTACGCATCCAAAAGATCGAGAAGGCCAGGGATTGCGTGGTCTGCGGGAGGATGAGCGCCCAGTAGGTGTCGGTGAGGTTGACCCCCCGCAAGTTGAAGTACAGCGGGATGATGAACGCCTCGGCCGGGAGCATCAGCCCGAGCAGCAAAAGGTAGAACAGGACGCTGGAGCCGACGAACCGGAGCCGGGCGAAGGCAAAGCCCGCGGTCACCGAGAGCAGGATCGTCAGCGCCACGACGCTCAGGGCCACGATCACGCTGGAGAGCATGTACACGCTGAAGTTGCCGCGCGCCCACGCGTCGGCGTAGTTGCTGAACACGAGCCTGCTGGGCAGGGCGAACCCGCCGAAGTTCTCGGCCGAGGGGGTGAGCGAGGAGAGCACGACGCCCAGGAGCGGGACCAGCGCGAACAATGCGAACAAGGCCAAGACGACCTGGTTCACGATCTTTTCCTTGCGGCTGAGCTTCATGCTTCGTCCTTGGGTTCGAGGCGGCCGATCAGGACGGTCGCAGCGACGATGACGACGGTGAGCACCAGCGCGACGGCCGCCGCGAGACCCACCTGACCGGTGTTGAAGGCCCGGTTGTACGCCTCATAGGCGGGCACGGCGGTGCTGGTGCCGGGGCCACCCCGGGTGGTGATGTAGACGATGTCGAACGTCTTCAGCGCCGAGACCACGGTGAGGGTGAGTCCGACGGAGATCTGTCCCCGCAACGAGGGCAGCGTGATCGCGAAGAACTCGCGGATGCGTCCGGCGCCGTCGATCCGGGCGGCCTCGAAGAGTTCGGGCGGGATGTTGCCCACCCCGGAGAGGAACAGGACGAGGCACAGCCCGATGTTGAGCCAGGTGCCGACGAGGCCGATCGCGATCAGCGCCGTGTCGTACTCCCCGAGCCAGACGCGGGCCAGGCTCCCCAGCCCCACCGCGCGCAGGACCTGGTTGACCAGGCCCGTCTGGGAGTAGATCGACACCCAGATCGTGCCGACGACCACTGACGCGATCACCTGGGGCAGGAACAGCACGGTCCGGTAGAAGGACATCGACCGCATCCGGTGGGCACGCGAGATCAGGGCCGTCAGGAGGAGGGCTCCCACGACGGGAAGCACGGCGTAGAACAGCATCAGGACGCCCGCATGGACGAAGGACAACCGCAGTCCTTCGTCCTGGAACACGGTGACGAAGTTGTCGAAGCCGACGAACGTCGCCGCCCCCAGCCCGTTCCAGTCGAAGAACGAGTACTGCACGGTCTGCGACAACGGGATGCCGAGGAACAGCACGAACACGAGGAACGCGGGGGCCACGTACAGGTAGGCGGCGGGCTGCCACCGCCGACGGTGGCGCAGCGGTGGGGCCGTGGTGGCCAGGGGGGCGGGGGTGGGGAGGTTCGCTCCCCACCGTCCGCTCCTGGATTCGTTCACGGAGTTACTCACGTTGAGGGATCCTTCAACGCTTCGCCAGGAACGCCGCTTGGTCGGCCTGGAGCTTCTCAACGAAGCCCTGCGGTGTGATCTGCCCGGCGATCAGGTCCTGCGCACCCGCGGTCAGCGTGTCGTAGAACGTGGTGGTGGCGTAGTCGAGGTAGGGAACCACGCCGTTGGCCGCCTGGACCGCGCGGTACTGCGTGGCGATGTCCGCGGCGAGCGTGCCCGCCTCGGGCTGGTAGCTGGCCGGCAGCACCGTGGGGAGCGCACCGGTGCTCATCAGTTGCTCGGCCGATCCCGCGTTCGTCACGAAGTCGATGTAGGCCGCGGCGACGTCAGCGTTCTTGGTCTTGGATCCGATGGACCAGGCCAGACCCTGACCGCCGGTCGTGGTCGGCTTGCCGTCCACCGCCGAGTTCAGCACCGTGAAGCCGGCCGCGCTCGTGCCCATGGCCGTCTCGAGCTTGGCCTGCTGCCACGTCCCGTTGATGAGGAACAAGGACTCGCCCCGGCCGAACGCGGATGTGGCGTCGTCTCGGGAGACGCCGTTGGCGCCCGGCGTGAGGTAGCCGTCTTGGGCCCATTGGGCGATCTTCGTCGCCGCCTCCAGGGTGGGGGCGTCCGTCCAGGCGCCGCCCTGGCCGCTGACCAGCTTGGTCACGCCCTCGGCGCCCAGCAGGGAAGCCTGGGTGACGCCCATGATGTGGATGCCGGGGCTCTTCTCCAGGTTGCCGAAGGACAGCGGGAGGATGCCCGCGGACTTGGCCTTCGCCATCGCGGCTTCGAGCTGATCCAGCGTGGTGGGCGTTTCCAGGCCGAGCTGGTTCAGCAGGGCGCGGTTGTAGTAGACGCCGACGAGCTCACCCGTCTGCGAGACGCCGAACAGGTTGTCGCCCTGCCAGGACTTGCCGTCCGCACTGAAGCTGTTCTGCTTCAGCAGCCCCTTGGGGAAGTAGCTGCTCCAGCCGTAGAGCTGGTCGTAGTCGTTCAGCGGACGCAGGAGCCCCGCCTCCACGAAGGCTCCCATGTCGGGGTAGCCCTGGTTGACCTGCGCGACGTCGGGCGGCGTGTTGCTGGTGAGGGCCAGGCGCAGGGTCTTCTTCAGGTCGGCGAAGGACTGGGCCGTCCGCTCGATCGTGACGTTGGGGTACTTCGCCTCGAACTGCTTGTTGAGCGCCTCCTGGGCTTCGGCGATGCCCGCGTCGACGTTCTGATCCCAGACCGTCAGCGTGACCTTGCCCGCCGCCGCGACGTCCTTCGATACGGGGCCGGCGGAGGACGTGGTCGTCCCCGCTCCCGAGCCCGGGGCGCACGCGGTGAGCGTGAGCGCCACGGCGGCCACGACGGCCGCCAGGCCTGCTGCTTTCTTCATGATTTCCTCTCGGATGTGACGGGTGCTGCATGAGTGGAGCCGTGCACGCCTTCGGACTGCTGCCTGGCCCACTGCCGGACGACGTCCCAGCCGCGTGCGGGCTGGAGCTCTTCGAACAAGTCATGGAGGTCGGTGGGGGTGGGCGCGCTGCGGGCCCCGCCGGGGGCACGCACGGAGCATGCGGCGGCGGCCGCGGCGAGCCGCAATCCCGCCTCGAGCTCCCAGCCCCAGGCGGTCGTGGCCATGAACACCGCGCCGAAGGTGTCCCCGGCGCCGGTGGGATCCACCGCCGTCACCGGGAGCGACGGCACCTGCACCGTCGTACCGGCCCGCGTCGCCAGGGCGCCGTCCTTGCCGAGGGTGACGACCGCGGTCTCGACGTAGCCGCTCAGGGCGGCGAGGGCCTCCTCGGGGGTGGACGTCCGGGTGTAGGCGCACGCTTCGGCGTCGTTGAACACCACGGCATCCACATCGCGGATCCGTGTCAGGACCTCGGGGGACCAGGCGCCGGTCGCGTCCCACCCCACTCCGCCGAAGACCGCCGTCCCCTGCTGGCGCAGAGAGCTCAGCCAGGGCGGGAGCGGCTTCTCCACGCTGAGGTGGAGCGTCGCGGGGGCAGCGGCACCGTCCCATTCCGGGGGCATCGCTGGCTCTTCGTACGTCACGAAGGCACGGTCGGGTCCGTCGGTGATGGCGACCGTGATGGGGTTGTGCGAGCCGGGCCGGTGCCGCAGGTGGGTCAGGTCGAGGTGCGGCTCTTGCGCCAACTGGGCTAGGACGAGCGTCCCGATGGGGTCGTCGCCCACGTCGGCGGACAGCGCCGCGCTGGCGCCGATGCGCGCCGCCGCGACGGCCCGGTTGGCAGCGCCTCCGGGCGAGAGGGTGAACGACTCGGCGTAGACCTCGCTCCCGGGCTGCGGTGGTCGTGCGCCTGCGAAGACGAGGTCGCTGTAAATCTGGCCCACGATGTGGACGTCAGCACACACAAGGTTTCCTTCGGTGGTGAGGTTTGATCGACTTTGATGCTAACCGCGCAATGTTTCCTGCATGTTACCCACATGAGGCACCCTCATGACAGGAGTTGAAGAACTTTGGGTGAACAACACCACCAAAGACTGCCAAAGTCAATCAGCATTGCGCTAGAGTGGTGGCATGCTCACAGCTCAACGACGTGCGCTCATCCTCGAGTCGCTTGCCTCCGGCGGACGAACGGTCGTCCAGCTCGCCGGTGAGCTTCTCGTCAGCGAGTCGACCATCCGGCGCGATCTGGACGCCCTCGCGCTCGACGGAAAGCTCGAGCGGAAGTACGGGGGTGCGATCCTCACCAGCGGCAGCCGGGCCACCATCACCGACTCCGGCCGGGAGGAGGGGTCCCTCGCGCAGGAACGCGACCGGGACTACGACCTCCGCGTCCGCGTGGCCGAGGCCGCAGCCTCGCTGGTCGAGGACGGCGACATCATCGTGCTCGACATCGGCCTCACCACCCCGCTGGTGGCGCGCGCCCTCCACGGCCGCCGCATCACCATCATCACCGCCAACCTCGAGGTGCTGGACGAGGTCCGGGCCGACGACGCCATCGACGTCGTCCTGCTCGGCGGCGCGCTGCGCCGCAACTATCAGACCCTGGTCGGCTCACTCACCGAACAAGCGGTGGCGCAGCTCAACGCGGACATCATGTTCCTGAGCTGCACCGGCGTCCGGGACGAGCACGTCCTGGACAACATGGCCGTCGAAGCCCCCATCAAGCAGGCCCTCATCGGCGCCTCGGCGCGCACCGTGCTGCTCGCCCACGAACGCAAGTTCCCGGGCACCGGCGCGATGCGCATCTGCACCCTCGAGGACGTCGACACCCTGATCACCACCGAAGGCAACACCTCGGAAGAACTACTGCGCCGCCGGGAAAGCGGCAGGAAGGTCATCGTGGCATGAAGCTCACAATCCTGGGAGGCGGCGGCTTCCGCACCCCCTACGTCTGGCAGGCCCTCATCCGCGACTCCGGGTCGCCACGGGTCACCGAAGTGGCGCTGTACGACATCGACGGCTCGCGTCTGCAGACGATGACGCACATCCTCAAGCGGCTCGCCGTCGACTTCCCCGACGCCCCCACCCTCACCACCTACACCGCGCTGGAACCCGCCCTGGAAGGTGCGGACTTCGTCTTCGCCGCCATGCGCGTCGGGGGCCTGGAAGGCCGCTGCTGCGACGAGCGCGTGGCCCTCAACCGCAACGTCCTCGGCCAGGAGACCACCGGCCCCGGCGGGCTGGCGTACGCGTTCCGCACGATCCCGACCATGCTGGATGTCGCCCACGCCATGCAGCGCGTCGCCCCGCGGGCCTACCTGCTGAACTTCACCAACCCCGCGGGCATCATCACCGAGGCGCTCCAGGGCGTCCTGGGCGACCGCGCCCTGGGCATCTGCGACACGCCCTCGGGCTTGGGACGCCGCGTCGCCGGGCTGCTGGGCCACGACCACACGCGGGTCGAGATGGACTACGTCGGCCTCAACCACCTCGGCTGGATGCGCCGCGTCCTCGTCGACGGCGTCGACGTGCTGCCGAACCTGCTCGCCGATGAGGCCAAGCTCGGCTCGATGGAGGAGGGTCTCGTCTTCGGGACCCAGTGGATCCGCGAGCTCGGCGTCATCCCCAACGAGTACCTCTTCTACTACTACTTCAACCGGGACGCCGTCCGCCGGATCCTCGAATCCCCGCAGACGCGAGGCGAGTTCCTGCTGCAGACGCAGACGAAGTTCTACGCCGACGCCGCGGCCGCCGGTGACAAGGCCGTCGACGTCTGGTCCGAGGCGGTCGACGAGCGCGGCGCCAGCTACATGGCCGAGGCGAAGGGCGGCGTCCAGGGCCACCCGGCGACGCACCGCGAGAACGAGACCGACCCGTCCCACCTCGGCTATGCGGGGGTGGCGCTGGGCGTCATGGCGGCGATCAGCCGCAACGAGAAGCGCACCATGATCCTCAACGTGCGCAACCGGGGCACGATCGCCGGGCTTCCCGAGGACGCGGTCGTCGAGGTTCCCACGCTGGTGGACGCGAACGGCGTCCGGCCGTTGTCGCTGAGCACCCAGCCCGACCTGCACCAGCTCGGCCTGATGCAGCAGGTCAAGGCGGTCGAGCGGCACACCATCGCCGCGGCCACCACCGGCTCGCAGCAGGAGGCGCTGCTGGCGTTGGCGCTGCACCCGCTCGTGGACTCCGTCACCGTCGCCCGCGACCTGCTGCAGGGCTACATGACCGCCATCCCCGAGGTCGCCGACGTGCTCGGAAGCAAGCACTGACGTGAGCCTCACCGTCGAACTCGCCCTGAGTGAGCGCGCCGCCGGGCGGAGCATCGCGCTCCGCCTCGCGGAGGTGATCGCCGCCAAGCCGGCGGCGGTCATCGGCGTCGCCACCGGCTCCTCCCCCGAGCCGATCTACGCGGCCTTGGCCGACCTCGTCCGCGACGGCCTCGACGCCTCCCAGGTCACCTGGTTCGCCCTGGACGAGTACCTGGGGCTCCCGGCGTCGCATCCGCAGAGCTACCGGTCCGTCCTGGAGCGGGCCCTGATCCGGCCGCTGGGCCTCGATCCGGCCTCCCTGCACGTCCCGGCGGGGCTCCCCGCTACGGCGGACGCCGACGCCGAGGCCTACGAGCGGCTCATCGGCGAGGCCCAGGTCGACGTCCAGATCCTGGGGATCGGGCACAACGGGCACATCGGTTTCAACGAGCCGGGAACGCCTTTTGCCTCCACCACCCACCGGGCGGTGCTGACCTCCACCACTCGGAAGGCCAACGCCCGCTACTTCGACTCCCTCGATCTCGTGCCGCGCGAATGCCTGACCCAGGGCATCGCCACGATCATGCGCGCGGGCACCCTTGAGCTGATCGCCAGCGGCGCGGAGAAGGCCCCGGCCGTGGCGCGCGCCCTGCGAGGCCCCGTGAGTGAGGACTGCCCGGCCAGCGTCGTGAATCTGCACGGCTCGGTGCGGGTCACGGTGGACGCCGACGCGGCGAGTCTGCTGTCCAGCATGGCGTCCTGACAGCCCTGCGTCTGTGCAAAACCGCGTTCGCGCGCTCCCGGCAACTGTCCGGGACGGGTGAGATACTGACGACCATGACCAACAGCGGGGGTGAAACCGATCACCTCGGCGGCAAGGGTGCCAACCTCATCGTGCTGCGTGAGGCCGGTCTTCCCGTGCCGCCGTTCGTCGTGTTGCCCAGGCGGGAGTACGACGCGTTCGTGGCCGAGGCCGGGCTGGCATCCGTCATCGCCGAAGCGCTGAGCAAGGAGCCAGAGGCGGCGTCGCTGGCGATCATGGCCGCGTTCTCCCGCGCGAAGCCCTCCCCCACCCAGCGAGAGCGGATCGTCAGCGAGGTGGCCGCGTTGCTCGACGGCCCGGTCGCGGTGCGCAGCTCCGCCACGGCGGAGGATCTCCCGGGCGCCAGCTTCGCCGGGCAGCAGGACTCCTTCCTCAACGTGGTGGGCGTCGAGGACGTCCTCGCGGCGGTCGTCGCCTGCTGGGCGTCGCTCTGGACGCCGCGGGCCATCAGCTACCGGGCCCACCTGGGGTTCGACGCGCCCGTCAGCCTCGCCGTCGTCGTGCAGACCATGGTGGCCGCCGACACCGCCGGGGTGCTGTTCACCGCGAACCCGCGCACCGGCCGACGCGACGAGTCCGTGGTGGACGCCGGGCGCGGGCTGGGCTCCGCCCTCGTGTCCGGTGAGGTGACGCCCGACAACTACGTGGTCGAGACCCTCACCGGCGCCGTCCGCTCCAAGGAGATCGCCGGGGCGACGGCGGTGCTCAGCGCCCCCGAGCTGAGCGCACTGGTGGCGCTCGGCCGCCGGATCGTCGAACTGTACGGCGTCCCGATGGACATCGAGTGGGCCACCCACGGCGAGGAGCTGTTCGTCGTCCAAGCGCGCCCCATCACGAGCCTGTATCCGTTGCCGCCTGCGAACCCGCAACCGCATCCGACCCCCGAGGTGTGGTTCAGCTTCGGCGCCTTCCAGGGGGTGCTCGAACCGATCACCCCGCTGGGGCTGGACACGTTGCGGATGCTTCTCGCCGGCGCCCCCCGGATCCTGGGCCGACGCGTCGACTGGCGTACCAACCGGGCCGTGCAGCCCGCCGGAGAGCGGTTGTGGCTGCGGGCCGACGGCATCCTGCGCGTGCGCAGCACCCGCACGCTGGCGACCCGGTTCCTGCCCCTGGTCGAACCCGGCTCCGCGGCGATCCTCGCCGACCTCGGGGAGGAGCCGGGGCTGCGTCCGGTCCATCAGATGCCCGCCGCACCGACGATGGCCGCGCTGGCCGCGTTCGCCTCCCGGGTGGCCTCCCGCGGCCGGGCCTCGCTGCGGAACCCCGCCGCCGCCCGTCGTCACCTCGACCGGGCCGTCGACCGCCTCCTGGAGCGGATCAGCGCCCAGATGGCGAAGGCGGCCCGCGCCGACACCCCGCAGGGGCGGCTCAGCGCCCGCGCGAAGGTCATCGCCCTGATGGCCGACGAGGCGCTGCCGACGCTGCTGCCGCTGTTCGCCCCCGTGATCCTGCCGACCGTGCTGGAGCTGATGAAGCTGCGCGACCTGGCCGCCAAGACCGGGCTGCCGGACGCCGACGCCCTCGCCTTGGCGGTGATGCGGGGCCTGCCCGGCAATGTGACGACCCAGATGGAACTGGAATTATCCGATGTGGCGGCGACCCTGAAGACGGACGCCAACGCGTGGGGCTGGGTCGCGGAGACGCCCGCGCAAGACCTGGCCCGGCAATACCTCGCCGGGCGTCTGCCGCGGGTGGCGCAGGAGGCCATCGGGGCGTTCATGGCCGCCTACGGCATGCGTGGTGTCGCCGAGATCGACGTGGGCGCGGCGCGCTGGCGCGACGATCCGACCCCGCTGATGCACACGCTGAAGTCCTGCCTGGCGTTGCCGCCGGACGCCCAGCCGCGCACCGTCTACCTGGCCGGACAGCACGAGGCGGGCCGCTCGATCCGCACGCTGATGGACGCGTCGACGAAGCAGCGCGCCGAGAAGATCCGGCGCAGCGCGAAGGCGATCCGCGGGCTGGCGGGTGCTCGGGAGACGCCGAAGTTCACCCTGATCCGGGCTTTCGGCATGATCCGCTCGGGGCTGGACGCCTCGGCGATCGAACTGGTCGAAGAGGATCGGCTGGGTGCCGTGCAGGACCTGGCGTTCCTGCGGGTCGATGAGCTGAGCCGGGCGTTCTCGGCGAACTGGCATGAAGTGGTCGCGCGCAGGCGGGGCCGCTGGGAGGCCGAGCGACGTCGCACGCAGGTGCCGCGGATCCTCGTCGAGGACGGCCGCGCCCTGTACGAGGGGCTGAGCGCCGGGGAGGCCGACCTGCATGGTGCGGGGGTGTCCCCCGGTGTCGTGGAGGGTCCGGTCCGGATCGTGCGGGATCCGCGGACCGCGCAGCTTGTGCGCGGCGAGATCCTGGTGTGCCAGGGGACCGATCCCGCGTGGACGCCGCTGTTCCTCATCGCCGGCGGGCTGATCACCGAGGTCGGCGGGCTGATGACGCACGGGTCGGTGGTGGCACGCGAGTACGGCGTCCCGGCGGTCGTGGGCGTCCACGATGCGACGCGGCGGCTCACCGACGGCCAGCGCATCCGTCTCGATGGGGCCAGCGGGAGCATCGAACTGCTCTAGACTTCCTATACCTAGAACTACAAGGTAGAGGAGGTGCTGGCATGAAACTGTCGAAAGACCTGGTCGCAGCGTCGGCCACGCCGATCGTCCTGGGCGTCCTCGCCACAGGCGAGGACTACGGCTACTCGATCCTGCGGCGCATGACCGACGCCTCAGGCGGGCGGCTGGAGTGGAGCGAGGGCATGCTCTATCCCCTCCTCCACCGGCTGGAGCAACAGGGGCTCATCACCGCCCGGTGGGGAGCGGCCCCCAACGGCAGGCGCCGCAAGTACTACGCAATCACACCCGACGGCACCGCCGAACTCGGCGGCCAGGCCGCCCAATGGCGCGCGGTCGTCGACACCTTGGAGGGGCTGCTCCCCGGCCCCCTCCCTCACGCAGCGGAGGCACGATGACGAGCAGGCAGCACCCCTCCCACGGGACCGGCGAGCCCGGCGCCCAGACCTGGTCGCCTCCCCAGCCTCCCTCCGGCGTCCTCGACGACCTGGCTGTCCCGCTGGCCGAGTGGCGCACGCTCATGACCCAACGCCCCGGCGTCACCCCCGACGACGTCGAGGAGTTGGAGGACCACCTGCTCAGCGAGGTCCAGGACCTGCGCCGTGCCGGGCTGGGTCCGGAGGAGGCCTTCCTCATCGCGGTGCGCCGCCTCGGCTCCCAGAACGAGGTCGCCCGCGAATACGGCGCGGTCCACACCGACCGGCTGTGGCGCCAACTCGTCTTCACCCCGTCTGCTCCCTCCCCGGCAGGAGCTTTGGCGGCCCGCTGGGACCTGCCGGCCGCCCTGGCGCTGGGGCTGCTGTCAGGCCTGGCGCTGCGGCTCCCCACCGCTCTGCTCGAAGGCGAGGCGGTCGGACAGGTCTACGCGCGCAACCTCGCCTTCGGCGTCCTGCCATTTCTGGCGCTGTACCTCATCGCGCGTTCGGCGCCGCGCTCACGCAGCGGGTTGACGGCCCTCGTCAGCGTGTTCGCCGTGAGCGCGCTGCTGGTCAACCTCTACCCCTCCCACGCCCCGCAGCAGACGCTGGCCCTCACCGCCCTGCACCTGCCCATCGCCTTGACGGTGACCGTCGGCATCGCCTACCTGGGAGCACGCTGGCGGGCCCTGGAGGCGTGGATGGACTGGGTCCGGTTCCTCGGCGAAGCCGCCATCTACTACGTGCTCATCGCCCTGGGAGGCGGGGTCGTGACCATTCTGGTCACCCAGATCTTCCTCGCCGTCGGCCTGTACGGGGTCGGCACCGCGCTGAGCTGGGTGATCCCGATCTGCGCGGCCGGCGCCGTCCTGGTCTGCGCCTGGCTGGTGGAGGCCAAGCGCTCGGTGATGGACAACATGGCACCCGTGCTGACCGCGGTCTTCACCCCCGTCCTCACCCTCGGCATGCTG
>RRZU010821710.1_pt1 | contig 19860 bp, 21 predicted proteins | sample 2165561 | NCBI WGS metagenome assembly RRZU01 (sample SAMN10456909, study PRJNA506462) | wastewater metagenome | isolation source: wastewater sludge | place: USA: Moscow, Idaho | reverse complement strand
TTATTATAAGAATATCGTGAATACACAAAACATTGAATGGCAAACATTCGCCAGACTCTTAGAATTTGCGAAAGTGGATGTGGATACACCGCTAGATAAAATCACAAAGAAACAATTAGATATTATTTTATATGGTTCTATAAAACCGATTAGATATGACATCCATACACGTTCTGGCAATGTGATGCGTAAAAATGAACCGATTGAAGGGATCGCAAGTCTGATTGAAAGACGTCATATGGAAACATCTTCCTCAAGAAAACAAGATTGGTATGCAACATACCTTTCAGAATCAACATGTAAAACATGTCACGGATCACGTCTTAATGAACATGCCTTGGCTGTTTATGTTGGGGAAAGAAACTTACCTGAATTTACAGAACTCTCAATTGAGAAAGCACTGGCATATGTTCAAAGTTTAGAATTAGATCCCATGAAACGAGAAATCGCAAAACTTGTGATTCAAGAAATTGAAAATAGACTCTCTTTCTTAGAAAATGTAGGATTGGATTATTTAACTTTAGATCGTATTGCGGGAAGCTTATCTGGTGGTGAAGCGCAAAGAATTCGTCTTGCGACACAAATTGGGTCGCGCTTAACGGGTGTGCTTTATGTGCTGGATGAACCATCCATTGGTTTACACCAACGTGATAACGCACGGCTCATTCAAACACTTAAAGACATGCGTGATTTAGGCAATACATTAATCGTGGTTGAGCATGATGAAGAAACCATGATGGAAAGTGACTGGATTGTAGATATTGGCCCAGGGGCTGGTGAACATGGTGGAGAAGTCATTGTGTCAGGTCCATTAGAAGAAGTCTTGGCTTGTGATGCATCCATTACAGGACGCTACTTAAGTGGTAAAGAGAAAATTGAAATTCCAACAACACGCCGAAAAGGCAATGGTAAAGTCATTGAAGTTGTGGGTGCGAAAGAAAACAACTTAAAAAATATTAATGTGAAATTCCCACTGAACCAATTCATCAGTGTGACGGGTGTGAGTGGTAGTGGTAAATCAACCTTAGTCAACGAAGTCCTCAGTAAGAAAATGTATCAATTCTTAGGACGTCAACGTATTAAACCGGGGAAACACAAAGAAATTAAAGGTTTGGAACATATTGATAAACTGATTACCATTGACCAAAACCCCATTGGTCGTACGCCACGTTCAAACCCTGCAACCTATACGGGTGTCTTTGATGATATTCGTGATCTATTTGCGAAAACACCAGAAGCGAAAATGCGTGGTTATGATAAGGGACGTTTCTCCTTTAATGTTAAGGGTGGAAGATGTGAAGTATGTAATGGAGATGGTGTAAAACGTATCTCAATGCACTTCTTACCCGATGTTTATGTGAAATGTTCAGAATGTCAGGGAAAACGTTATAATGATGAAACCCTTGAAGTCCACTATAAAGAGAAAAACATCTTTGATGTACTGGATATGAGTATTGATGAAGCTTTTGAATTCTTCAGTGCCATTCCTAAAATTAAAAAGGGGCTTCAAACACTGATGGATGTGGGACTGGGTTATATTAAACTGGGACAAAGTGCTACAACACTCTCAGGTGGTGAAGCACAACGCGTGAAATTGGCCAGTGAACTTCAAAGACCTGCAACAGGAAAAACCTTGTTTGTGCTGGATGAGCCCACCACGGGACTTCATGCACATGATGTGAAGAAACTCATTGCGGTACTCAATACCATTGTGGACAATGGAGATACTGTAGTGGTGATTGAACATAATCTTGATGTGATTAAATCCAGTGACATGATTATAGACTTAGGACCTGAAGGGGGAGAACGTGGTGGCCAAGTGGTCGTGACGGGAACGCCTGAAAAAGTAGCTAAAAATGAAACCAGCCATACAGGTCGCTATCTTAGAAAAATTCTTTAGGAGGAAATGATGGAACGTAAAACACTCAAAGTAAAAGCAATTAAAGAGCATTTTAATTTTAAACAAGTGGTAGGGGATGAGAAATCCTTAGACCGTTTTGTTTTGGTGCCAAATATTTCACGTCCTGGTCTTGAACTTTCTGGTTTTTTAGACCATGTGGAAAAGAAAAGAATTCTACTGATTGGAAATAAAGAATCTGCTTATCTTGATACTTTGGATAATGAAGCTTATTTAGAAGAACGTTTTGATTTTCTAACGGATGATTTAACACCGATGTGTCTTGTGACAGATGGCAATAAACCACATCCAAGTTTGTTGAAAGTTGCCAAAGAAAAGAACTTCCCAGTATTTGTGAGTGACTTGAGAACTTCAGAAGTGATGGTTGATATCATTACTTATCTTGATGAAGCATTAGCTCCCACAACCAATGTTCATGGGGTTTTAATGAACGTCTTTGGAAAAGGTGTCTTAATTATTGGTGAAAGTGGTATGGGTAAAAGTGAGGTTGCTTTAGAACTTATTCTGAAAGGCCACTCTTTAATTGCGGATGATCGTGTGGATGTATCCCGCGTAAAAGAGCGTTTGGTAGGGACAGCACCGGATCTGATTAAAGGAATGTTAGAGATTCGTGGTATTGGTATTATTGATGTCAGTCAAATGTTTGGGGTCCGTGCGTTTTTAGAGTCAGAAGAAATTGACTTTGTAATTGAGTTTGAAAAGTGGGATGATAATAATGAATATCTTCGCGCTGGTGTTGAAGAACAACTTTACTACGAAACACTGGGTACCAAGATTCCAAGATTTGTATTCCCTGTAAAGGAAGGGCGAAACTTGGCTGTTCTGGTAGAAAGTGGCGTGCGTGATTTCATGTTGAAACAAAGGGGTATTGATACCGCTAAAATCTTTGATCAACGTGTCATGCAGTATATTCTAGATAAAAACGAGGGATTAGAAAATGATTGAAATATTTCCTGATATGCAAAACTTTATAAAAATTGGGCCTGTTGCGATTACATGGTATGCAATTTTTATCGTGAGTGGTGCATATATTGCTTATTATTTGAGTTTAAAAAATTTAAAGAAAATGGGATTCAGTGTTGATGATGTCGACACCCTTTTCTTTGGTGCATTAATTTTTGGGATTGCGGGCGCAAGACTTTATTACGTTCTGTTCTTTGATTTGGGACACTACCTCAGTAACCCCATGAGCATTCTTAATTTTAGAGAAGGTGGCTTGGCCATTCATGGTGGTTTGATTGCCGGTGTGGGTTATGGTTATTGGTTTGCGAAAAAACGCGGCCTTAACTTTATGCACTGGGCCGATGCCATTGTACCCAATATTCTGATTGCACAAGCATTGGGTCGTTGGGGAAACTTTATGAACCAAGAAGCATTTGGTGGTGTGGTCAGTGAAGCACACTTTAGATTCTTACCTGAATTTATTAAAAACCACATGTTTATTAATGGGGCATATCGTGCACCGACATTTCTTTATGAGAGTGTTTTAAATATTGTGGGATGGATTCTCATTACACAATTCTTAAAGAAATCTAAAAAACTCAAACGTGGTGATTTAACCTTTTCATATTTAATTTGGTATGGTGCCATTCGTTTCATTATTGAAGGCATGCGCACAGACGCTTTACCTTTAAATCTAGGTTTTGTGGAACTGAGGGTTGCACAAGTTGTTTCTGTTTTATTTGTGATTGTGGGACTTTTTGGTTTTTATGGTAAGTTTAGACGTTTCTATCCAAGTCCAAAACCAGTCTTAATCTTTGATTTTGATGGTACAATTATGGATACACAAGCTTTAATCTTGGAGACATTCAGACGCGTGTTTGAAAATCATAAACCTGATTATACATTGACAGATGAGGATTACTATTCTTTTTTAGGGCCAACACTGTATGATAGCTTTGCGCGATATTTTGATATATCAGAAGTGGATGCGATGGTCGCAGAATATCGTGAGATTAACTTAAAACTTCATGATCAATATGTCAAACCCATGGATCATGTGATTGAGGTATTAGAAGATCTAAAAGCACAAGGGTACAAAATGAGTATTGTATCCAGTAAGCTTCAAGCACCCATTCTTTATGCTTTAGAACTCACAAACATGTCTCATTTATTTGAGGTTGTTTGGGGTATGGATAACTATGAAAAAATAAAACCTGATCCAGATGGTATTATTAGAATTATGAAAGAAAACTTTTATGATCGCTCATCCTTTATTTATCTTGGCGATACTGTGACAGATATTGAAGCAGGAAAAAGAGCGGGGGCCTTTACAATTGGCTATGTTTTTGATAAAAATAGAGAACAAGCTTTAATTGACAGTGAGCCCAATGTCTTAATTGATGATTGGCGCGAACTGCCAAAAATCTTAGAAGGAGATCACGAATGGACATACAATACGATTTAATCATCATCGGGGGCGGCCCAGCTGGCATGACTGCCGCAATTTATGCAGGACGTGCAGGACTGAATGTCGCCATGATGGAAAAAGAAGCACCCGGAGGCAAGATGATTAAAACAAATATCATCTGTAATTATCCTGGTTATAAAGAAGTTGAAGGGGTAACCTTATCCATGAGTATGTTTGAACATACGCAAGCCAGTGAAGCAGAATATCTTTACGGTGATGTGAATCATATTGAAGATAAAGGTGATTATAAAATCATTCATACTGAAGATGGATCAACGTATACAGCCTACGCTGTGATTGCGGCTACAGGAACTGTAGAAAGAACTTTAGGTTTTCCTGAAGATGAACTGTTATTGGGACGTGGTTTATCATATTGTGCTGTGTGTGATGGGGCATTTTTCAAGGAAAAAGAAGTACTCGTCATTGGTGGGGGAAACTCTGCACTTGAAGAAGCTTTATATTTGACACAATTTGCGAGCAAGGTAAAACTTGTGATCAGACGTGACGTCTTTAGAGGCGATATGCTTGCGCAACAACAAGTCCTTAACAATCCAAAAATTGAAATCATTCGTAAACATCTTCCTGAAAGTTATATGATTGGTGATGATAATAAACTGAAAGGTGTGCGTTTTATCAACCGTGATACAGATGAACTGGTGGATATTACAGCTGATGGCCTTTTCCCTTATATTGGGGCAGATCCTGCATCTTCTTATCTGAAAGATTTAAATGTCTTAGATGAAGAGGGTCATTTGATTGTGAATGATCGTATGCAGACAAGTGTGCCTGGAATCTTTGGTGCAGGAGATCTTGTTGTGAAACATTTAAGACAAATTGTAACGGCAGCAGGAGATGGTTCTATCGCGGCACAAGAAGCTTTTTATTATATACAAACATTGAAATCTTCACAAAATTAATTACTGATGCCTCAAGAATCTCTCTTGAGGTTTTTCTTTTATGTGAATCCCACAAGATTTTCATAATTAGTGGGTTTAATTTGGTATAATGAACACAAGAGGTGACGTATGATATTAAATAAAGTAGTCTTGGTCACAGGAATTTCAGGGGCCGGAAAAACAACAGCGATGGCTGTTTTGGAAGATATGGGATATCATTGTATTGATCGTTATCCTGTTTTCTTAGTTGATGAATTAATTGAACTCTTACAAAGTAATGAAGAAGATGAGCGTCTGAGAAACTTGGCACTCTCAGTTTCTGCACATGACTTTTTTACATTTAAACAAGCATTCGAAAACATGGAATGTGATTTAACCATTCTATATTTAGATGCATCTTATGATGCCTTACTTTTACGTTATAAATATAACCGTAGAAGTCATCCTTTACTCATTCAAAAGAAGGCAAACTCTTTAGAAGAAGCCATTGAATTTGAGATTGCATCTTTTTATGAAGTGCGTGAGTATGCAACAATTATTATTGATACATCTCATTTATCAGTGCATGATTTATCTAAGAGAATTCAAGCAGTCTTTTCAATCTCATCTCAAAAAGCTTTGACGATTAGTTTTGTGTCTTTTGGCTTTAGACATGGGGTGCCAGGTGATGCAGATATGGTTGTGGATGTACGCTTTTTAGCGAACCCTTATTGGGAAGTATCCCTCAGAGAAAAATCAGGCAATGACCGTGTTGTGTATGACTATGTTTTAGAAGATGATAAAACTCAAGCATTTCTAAAAACATTTATTCCTTACTTGGAATTTGTTTTGGATCAATACACGCATGATAGTAAAAATCACTTAACTGTAGCCATTGGATGTACAGGTGGACAACACCGTTCTGTTTCGCTTGTCAATTGGCTTCAGCGTCAATATCGCAAAGCGTATCCTGTTTTTATTAACCATCGTGATGTGAAAGACCAAGAAGATGCCTAAGGTTTGTGTTTTGGGGGGCGGAACGGGACAATCAATTATTTTAAAAGGTCTAAAAAATATTGATCATATTGACCTATCAGCCATTGTGACTGTATCAGATGATGGTGGCAGTACAGGAAAATTAAGGTCAGAATTCAACATCCCAGGTATGGGTGATATTCGTGCTGTGATGGTGGCTTTGGCATCAGAAGATTCGATGTTACCAGCAGTCTTGGATTATCGCTTTGATTCCTTAGATTCAAAGTCACTGGGTGGGCATAATTTAGGGAACTTAATCCTCACAGCCCTTACGCAAAAAACAGGAAACTTTATGGAAGCTGTGGGTTATGTCTCCAGTATCCTGAATGTTCGTGGACAAATTATTCCTTCATCACTTCAAAATCTTACCTTAATGGCAAAAATGAGTGATGGTACAATTGTGCGTGGAGAATCTAATATTCCACGTTTTAGTAATAATATTAAAGAAGTTTATTATGAAGAAAAAGTAAAAGCAACACGTGAAGCAGTTTCTGCGATCATGGATTCAGATGTCGTAGTGCTTGGAGTGGGGTCACTTTATACCTCAATTCTTCCCAATGTCATCATTCCAGAGATTAAAGAAGCCCTTCACAAAACAAACGCAAAAATTGTCTATTATTGTAACGTCATGACCCAACCCGGAGAAACAGACGCTTATACCGTAAGAGACCATGTCCAGGCACTTTTAAGCCATATGGACACTGCCATTGACTGGGTAATTGTGGATAACAATACATTTCCACCAGAAGTCATGGCACGTTATTTAGAAAATAAAAGTGAACTTGTGACCTATGATCCAAACTTAAAAGTGGACTATAAAGTTTTAAGACATGATGTGGTCAGTGTTGAGGATGGATTGATTCGTCATGATTCAGATAAAATAAGAGCAAGTTTTGAAAAGGTTTTGGAGCTGATTTAATGTCTTTTAGTAGTGAAGTAAAACATGAAATTTGTACAAGGGACTTAGATGATTTGGCCATAAGGGCACAATTGTCTTCGTTTTTTCACTTGAATGCGACGATGCACATCATCAACAACAAGTGGGAGCTTCAAATTGAAATACTCAATGCGACCATTGCGAAAAGAATGTTTCAATTGGTGAAACATCGTTATGATGCAGAAACAGAACTCACAGTCTTAAAACGTCAAAACTTTAATAAAGGGAATGTCTTTCGTCTAAGGGTTAAAGACAAAGCCATGTTTATTTTGGAAGATTTAGGAATTTATGATTCAGATGGTTTAAGGGCTGTGCCTTTAGATACCATTGTTGTTCAAGAATCTTTTGCGCAAGCGTATCTTGCGGGTGCTTTTTTGGCATCAGGCAGTGTGAATGCGCCCACAAGAGCAGACTATCATTTAGAAGTGTCTTCAGACAGGGAATCTCTGGCACACTTTATGGTTGAACTACTCAAACGATTTGGCTTAAGTGCTAAAGTTACCAAACGTCGCAGTAAGTATGTGGTTTATATTAAAAAGGCAGATCACATTGCGGACTTCTTGAAGATTGTTGGGGCATATAATATGACCATGCACTTTGAAGATGTACGCATTCAAAGAGACTTTAGAAACTCACTGACTCGCCTTGACAACATGGAACTTGCGAATGACATGAAGACAATGAAAGCTGGAAATCGTCAGATGGATGCGATTTTGAATTTGATGGAAAATAATCGTTTTAATCATATGGACAAAAAACTCATTGATGCAGGAAACCTAAGGATGGATCATCCTGAAGCAAGTCTGAATGAACTGATTGAAATATATTATTCAGAAACAGGTAATCGTATCAGTAAATCGGGATTACAACATCGATTTAATAAAATACTGGAACTTTCTGAAAAGTTAGATGAAAAAAAAGCGTAGATACGTTAAAATTATATGAGGTGATGACACATGGATACACTCAGTTATATTTTATTTATATTCTTAATATTAGTCGTTTTATCATTTGTATTTAAAGTGCTTTGGTATTTAATGCCCTTTATCATTATTGGGATGGCAATACTCTATTTCAGAAATAGATTCTTTCAACCAAAAGGGCCGCAAAATAGACCCAGACAAGATCAACCATCACAATCTAGACCTGATGTTGTGGATGTAGAATTTAAGGTGAGGGATGCAGATGAAGATCACTAAAGCTTATAAAAATGAAGTTGAAAAAATAAAGATGTATTTCAAACATTCTTTTCCAGAAGCACAAGGTACAAGCATTGAAGCTTATTTTGATGTTTATTTTGACGTGAATGAAACAATGGTTTTAAGAAATGATAAAAATGAAATTCTTGCGTTGGCACAAGTAAAGCCAAAGGTAATTTCATTGGGTGATAAAAAGCTAAAGACACATTTAATATCACACGTGATGACGCGCCCTGAATTTCAAGGTAAAGGTTATATGAATGCCTTAATTCAAGGGGTTTTAAGTAAAACTTCAAAAGATACTCTGTTAACGGTTTTAAAGCCGTATGAACCCAATGTGTTTCGTTCTTTGGGTTTTGAGAATGTAATTGCTACTACAGAATATAATATAGCCACAAAAGATATCCCATCTATGAGTACAGAAGGAATCTTATTGAGTCCCTTTGCGGCTGATTTAAAACAAGCTTACGATGCATTTACTGAGTACTTTGATGGGCACTTTGATCGAGATGATGCTTTTTATGATGCTTTAAAAGAGTATGTAATGCAAAGAAAAGGGAACATCATTGGTTTTAAAGAAGCTGGTATTTTGAAAGGATATTGTGTTTATTTGGATCATCCGACCCACACAGAAGTGATCGAATGTGTTTATGATACCAGTGGTACTTTGATTAAGCTGCTTTCATTTGTTTCAAGAGGGAAGCATCGTGTGTTACTGAAGGCCAGTACTTCTGAAAAAATTCATAAGCTTTTTCCAAAAGCAATGAAAACAAATCAACCCTTTATGATGGCACGCATCAATGACCAAGCCTTATTTGAACGTTTATATGGTCTGAAAATTATTTCAGCATATTCAGGATTTAATGTAAGCGCTAAGCCGCTTTTCAATCGGGACTTTCAATAATTGATAGTATCTTCACAATTGACTTTTAAAGGGATACTTCGTATAATTATAGAGTAACAAAAGGAGGAATTATTACTATGGCAGTAAAAGTTGCAATTAATGGTTTCGGACGTATTGGTCGTTTAGCGGCACGCTACATGATCGGTTCAGAAGAAATGGAATTAGTAGCTGTAAACGACTTAACAGATGCAAAAACATTAGCGCATTTATTTAAGTATGACACAGCACAAGGTCGTTATGACAAAGATGTAGAAGTTAAAGACGGTGCATTCGTAGTTGACGGACACGAAATTAAAGTATTCAGCGAACGCGATCCTGAAAATCTACCTTGGAAAGATTTAGGTGTTGACGTTGTTATTGAATCAACAGGTTTCTTCAGAACAGAAGAAGCAGCTGGTAAACATATTACAGCAGGTGCTAAAAAAGTTATTATTTCAGCACCAGCATCAGGAAACATTAAAACAGTTGTATACAACACAAACCATGACATCTTAGATGGTTCAGAAACAATTATTTCAGGTGCATCATGTACAACAAACTGTTTAGCTCCTATGGCTAAAACATTACACGACAACTATGAAATCGTAAGTGGACAAATGACAACAATTCACGCGTACACAAACGACCAAAATACATTAGATGGTCCTCACTCAGGTGGAGACTTACGTCGTGCACGTGCAGCAGCAGAAAACATTATCCCTAACTCAACAGGTGCAGCTAAAGCAATCGGTTTAGTAATCCCTGAGTTAAACGGAAAATTAGACGGTGGTGCACAACGTGTTCCTGTCGTAACAGGATCAATTACTGAACTTGTAGCAGTTGTTAAAAAAGAAACAACAGCTGAAGAAGTAAACGCAGCTATGAAAGCAGCAGCAGATGAGTCATTTGGATATACAGAAGAAGAACTCGTATCTTCAGACATTATCGGAATCGACTACGGATCACTATTTGACGCAACACAAACTAAAGTTACAACAATTGATGGTGTAACAATGGTTAAAGTAGCATCATGGTATGATAATGAAGCTTCATATACACACCAATTAATCCGTACAGCAAACTACGTTGCTTCACAAGTTAAATAAGACTTTTGAACACATCCAAGATACAACCGAAAGGTTGTATCTTTTTTGTTTGGCTTAAGCTTGAAAGCACATGTATTTTTCGATAAACTATGATAAAGTGAATAAGAAGGAGACCTATGAAAAAATCAACACAAATATCCATGGCATTTTTTACTTTAGCCCTAATATTAGAGCTTTTTTCAAACAGGGTCACGTCCAGTGATCTCAGATTATTTGTGGGTGTTTTTATCGTACTGGGTTTGGCTTTTAGTATTTATAGTTTTAAGGAATTTGTGAACTTTAGAGGAACCACATTGTTTAAAGGCTGTACCATTTCAAAAGCGACACTGGTGCGTCCACATTATGATGAGTACTACTTAAGTCAAGACACACAGTATTTATGGGTAGAAAACTCCATCTTTTTAAGATGGCAAGATAACTCACCTTTAAAACAAGCATTGTATGGCTTTGCGGCAGCCATGGGTGGCCTTAAGAATCCGCATAAAAATACACATTATTATATATTTAAATTAAAACAAGACAGTTATGTTGATGTCAAAACCTTAGAGACTCTATTAGAGTCCTCAGAAATTGAAGTGATTGAAACAGGAAAAGCTTCAAAATTCTATGCGAAAGAAACAGTCATTGGGATGCGTGTCTCAATTGCGCTGGGCATACTTTTGATTCTTGTTTTAATTACTTATATCGCATTACAAGTTCGCTAATTGGAGGCATTTATGAAATTATACAACTCAAAAATAAATAAAATAGAAACCTTTGTGCCAATAATAGAAGGACAAGTCAGTCTTTATTTATGTGGTCCAACTGTTTATGATAAACCCCATATTGGCAATGCCCGTCCCATTGTTGTTTTCGACCTTTTAAGACGTGTCTTAAAAGCAGATGGGTATAAAGTAAAGTTTGTCTCAAACTTTACAGACATTGATGATAAAATCGTTGAAAAAGCAATTCAAGAAATGACCTCAGAAAAAGAAGTAGCAGATAAGTATATTGAAAGCTATGAAGCGGTAAGAGATAACCTATACGCAAGCGGGATTGATGCTAAACCACGCGTCACAGAAGTGATTGATGATATTATTGAGTTTATTGCATCACTGATTGAACATGGATTCGCATATGATGTGAATGGTGATGTTTACTTTAGGGTGGGTAAGGTTGATTCGTACGGCTCTATTTCTCATCAAAAACTGGACGAACTGCGCGTGGGTGCCCGTATTGAAGAAAATGTGGATAAAGAAAATCCCCTTGACTTTGTCTTATGGAAAAAAACTGATGAAGGCATCAAATGGGATGCACCTTGGGGTGCGGGAAGACCAGGCTGGCATACAGAGTGTGTTGTGATGATTCATGAAGCCTTTGGATCAAAAATTGACATCCATGCTGGTGGTGTTGATCTTAAATTCCCTCACCATGAAAATGAATCGGCTCAAAACTATGCCCATCATGATCATGACTTAGCCAATTATTGGGTTCATAATGCCATGCTACAAATTGATGGTGAAAAGATGAGTAAGTCACTGGGAAATGTAATGCTCGCAGAAGACTTCATTGAAAAATTGGGGTCTAATGTTACAAGATGGCTTTTACTTTCAACACACTATCGTTTGGGATTAAACATTTCTGACGATACAATATCGCAATCACAAAAAGAAATTGCACGCTTAGAAACAGTGCTAAAAAGTGCATATTTAAAGAGTGAACTTGAAGGCATCGATTTAGATGGATCTATTGATGAAAAATTCTATGATAGATTTTTAAAGAGTTTAAATGATGATTTAAATGTCGCAAATGCCAGTGCCACCCTCTTTGAAGTAATTAAAGAGCTCAATACAACCCTGAGACAAAGAGCAGTAGATCGAGAAAAACTTGTGAGATATGTTTTAACTTTAGAAAAAATGATTGATATCTTAGGATTATACATTCCTAGACTCACATTATCTTCAGAAGATAAGGATTTATTCAAACAGTGGCATAATTTAAAACAAGAGAAGGCATTTGAAGAAGCTGACAAAGTGCGTGATGAACTCACCAAGAAAGGCTACTTATGATGCATTCAGGAAACGTCCTGGCGTTTATTGGTGATGGTGTTTTAACTTTACAAGTGCGTGAGTACTTGGTTCAAAAGGGGATTACCAACACAAAACAACTTCAAGAAACATCGGTTGCTTTTGTATCCGCAAAAGCACAAGCTAATTTTATTCAAAAATTAATCTCTGATGACATCCTTACAGAAGAAGAGGAAAAAATGTTCAAAAGAGGTCGTAACGCAAAATCACAATCCATGGCTAAAAATGCGGATGTCATGACGTATCGCTTGGCTACAGGCTTTGAAGCATTATGGGGATATTTATACTTAAATGAAGAACATGAGCGTTTGGATTACCTGTGGTCATTGTTTAAAGAAATGGTGGAAATTCTATGAGTGAATTTATTTACGGAAAAAACGAAGTCCTCGCATACTTAAAGACTAAAGGGGATGTTAAAAATATCTACTTGATGAAACAATCGCGTTATGATGATATAGAAAAAATCATCAAACAAAGACGCCTCAATGTAAATCGCGTAGAGAAACATGTCTTAGATAAGAAAGTAAAGGGTGTCCATCAAGGGGTCATCGTAGAAATCGATGGTTTCAAATATACTGATCTTGATGTATTACTTAGAGAAGCGAAAAATAAACTCATTGTAATGCTGGATCAAGTGGAAGATCCACACAACTTAGGCGCCATTTTGAGAAGTGTTGATGCCAGTGGCGGTGATGGTGTGATTATTGGGAAACACCGCAGTGTTGGTTTAACTTCAACCGTTGCGAAAGTTTCAACAGGTGCCATTCACCACGTAAAGGTAGCGCAAGTTACCAATCTAACTCAAACCATTCAAAAACTTAAAGATGAAGGTTATTGGATTGTGGCAGCAGAAAATGGTGTGGATGCCATTTCTTATTCAGAATTAAATGTAGATATGCCCATTGTCTTGATTTTAGGATCAGAAGGTAAAGGCATTTCTAGAATTGTACGTGAAGCCAGTGACATCTTAGTGACCATTCCCATGCATGGGAGTGTAAATTCACTGAATGTTTCGGTTGCGACGGGAATCTTATTATTTGATATTGTAAATAGGAGGATCTAGACATTATGGGGGGAACTATAACTGATTTTGAATATCTTTATATGCAACGACAAAATTGTGATGTTTCGATGCATGAATTATTTTGTAAGTACGATGCCATGCTTTGGAAGATGAGTCATGAGTTTTATCAATCCTTCAGACCAGAAGGCATTCAAGTTCATGATCTCTATCAAGAAGGCAAACTTGGCATTCTTGAAGGTTTTCTAACGTATCAAGAAAGTAAAGAAGTGGGCTTGGCACATTATATTAAGCTTTGCGCTACAACACATATCAGAATGGCATTGAGAAAATGTCGTAATAAATCCTATATGTTATTGAGTTCTCGTTTTTCACTCGATATTTCTATTGCAGAGGATGCATCCATCTGTTATAAAGATTTAGTTCCATGTGAAAACCCAGAATATGATCCACAATTTCATGCAAATATTGAAGAATCACGCATCATTTTAGCAAGCAGGCTTCAATGTTTAAAAGAAGATGAAAAAATGATTTACAGATTCTGGAATGATGGCTATTCATATTTAGAAATATCTGAAAAAACAAAGTCTGATAAGAAAAGAATTGATAATGTAATTCAAAAGATTAAAAGACTTGTAGAAACAACCTAAACCCAAGTAACGACTTGGGTTTTCGTTTGACAAAGAAGGGTTAGAATGATAAAGTAAAGGGGCACAAAAGTGGAGGTAATAGTATGACAAATAAAAGAAAAAAAGTGATACTTGTATGTACGGAATGTTTGTCTAGAAACTATTCCACATATGTCAATCACCTAAAAGCTGAAGACAGATTAGAAATTAAAAAGTTTTGTAAAAAATGTGGACAACACACTTTACACCGTGAGTCACGTTAGGAGGATTTAAGTATGAACTGGTTAACATTACAAGGTCTTAAAGACGAAATTAGAAAAATAGAGTGGCCAAAGCGCGCTCAAATGACAAAAGACACCATCGTAGTTCTTGGTTTCATTGCATTTTTTGTGGTATATTTCTTATTAACTGAAGTCGTTATTTCACAAATCTTAAGATTGTTGAAGGTATTTTAGTTTATGAATGAAAAATTATGGTATGTCGTAAATACTTATTCAGGACACGAAAATAAGGTTAAGGATAACCTTGAAAGACGTGTTGAATCAATGGGTATTGAAGATTCTCTTTTTAGAATTATTGTGGCTGAAGAAGAAGTCATTGAATATAAAAAGACTGCAAAAGGTACAAAGAAAACACCTGTTAGAAAAAACTTATTCCCTGGATACTTATTCGTTGAAATGATCATGACTGATGAAGCATGGTACGTGGTTCGTAACACACCTGGTGTTACAGGATTTATCGGATCATCAGGTGGTGGTGCAAAACCATTCCCCGTTTCACCAGAAGAGATTGAATCAATCTTACAACGTATTGGTGAGAGTGATAAAAAAGTTGTGGTTGATTTCAAAGTCGGCGATCGCGTTAAAATATTATCAGGCCCTTACCAAGGTAAAGATGGCGAGATTGAATCTATGGATGATGAAACAGAAAGTGCAAAAGTATTGGTTCTCTTTGCGAGCCAAGAAATTCCAGCTGAAGTATCATACGTAGACTTAGAAAGATTATAAGCGAGCAATGCTCGTTTTTTTCTTGGAATGAAAAAATAATGCTATAATGTGATTAAGAATGGAGGAGCTTATGAAACACGCAGTGGGCAGTGCGCCAGGAAAAATAATATTAATGGGCGAACATTCAGTTGTATATGGCAAACCTGCCATCGCCATGCCTTTTCATCATGTGGGTGTGAAGTGTACTGTTGAGCCCCATCAAGGGGATTTAATCATCAAAAGCTATTGCTTTGATGGATTGGTAAAAATGATGCCAAAAACTTTAAAGGGCATCCAAAAGCTCATCGAAGTCACTTTAGATTACTTAGATAAAGAATCTAAAGACATTAAAATAATCATCGAATCAACCATCCCTGCACAACGTGGTCTTGGTTCCAGTGCAGCTGTTTCAGTTGCGATTGTTCGTGCTTTGTTTAATGCTTTTGAAATTGAGTTAGATTTTAAAACATTAAATGAACTTGTTTTTGTGGCGGAATCAATTCACCATAAAAACCCAAGTGGCCTTGATACCAACACAATCTTAAATGAACGATTTGTGATGTTTGATATTGAAAAAGGCATCAGTTTCATCGATGCCAAACTCCAAGGATTTCTAGTGATTGCAGATACCGGACAAGTTGGACATACAAAAGTATCTGTTGACAATGTCAGAAAACAATTAGAGTCAAATCCAAAAGAAACAATTGAAACCATTGATGCATTAGGACGCCTTACCATGCTTGCGAAAGGTTGCATTCTTAATGATGATTTAGAATGCTTAGGGAAATACATGCATGAGTCCCATTACTTACTGAAGAAGCTTGGCGTAAGTGATCATATCCTTGATACCATGGTTGATGTTTCAATGCTCCATGGATCACTGGGCGCTAAACTTACAGGTGGTGGTAATGGCGGCAGTATCATTGCCCTTGCGAAAACAATGGTTGATGCCAAAAATATATCCGATGCACTCATTGCGCAAAACGCAGCACACACCTGGATTTATCATTTAAGCGAGGTATAATATGTCAAAAACAGTTCGTGCACATACCAATATTGCACTGATAAAATACTGGGGAAAAGAAGATGACGCACTACGCATTCCTTCAAACCCTTCCTTATCACTCACCTTAAAAGAATTTTATACAGACACAAGTGTCAAATATGATAAAAACTTGTCAGAAGATATTTTTATCTTGGATGGACAAGAAGTCAGTGGACAAGAGAAAAAACGTGTCACCAATTATATGGATTTAATTCGTAAACGTTACGGACTTAAAGATTATGCACTCATTCAATCCACAAATCATGTTCCTAAAGCAGCAGGCCTTGCATCCAGTGCTAGCGCCTTTGCGGCTCTCGCAAAAGCGGCGACTTTAGATCTGGATTTAGATGATGTAGAAATTTCACGTCTTGCAAGACTTGGATCCGGCTCTGCTTCAAGGTCTATTTATCCAGGATTTGTGAAATGGCAAAAAGGATCATCAGATGAAGATTCACATGCTGTTTTTATTGATGATTCATGGGATGATATCATTATGATTGCATGTATGATAAATCAAGAAACAAAACCTTTCTCAAGTACTGAAGCCATGGATAGAACTTCCAAAGAATCCGTATACTTTGATGCTTGGGTGAAACAATCTTTTAAAGATATTAACTTAATGGAAAAGTATGTCAAAGATAAGGATATCCGCAAAGTCGGACTTTTAGCACAAGAAAATGCCTTAAGAATGCATGCTTCTCTTTTGGCGGTAAATATGTGGTATTTTGAACCTGAAACCATCCGTATTTTAAACTTAGTCAGAGAACTCCAAAAAGAGATTCCAGTTTACTTCACCATGGATGCAGGTCCCAATGTGAAACTGATTACCACAAAAACATATGAAAAGACTGTGCTTGAAGCACTTGAAGGTGTTGAAACTGTTGTCTCTTCGACAGGTCCTGGAGCTTATGTTTTATGATTGAAGTAAAATATCCAGGAAAACTTTTTATCTTGGGTGAATTTGCCATTATGGAACCAGGCAATACAGCCATCATATCGGCAGTGAACCGTTTTCTGTATGCACGTATTGAAACAAGTGATACCTTACATATAGAAACTGACTATGGCAGTGTAAATGAACATACTTTATATACTCAAGAGGAGATGGCTTATGTCGGGGTAGCTTATGATGTTTCTAAAGATTATTGTAATGTTCATAACATAGACTTTAAACCTTTTAAATTAACTTTAGAATCAGAACTTAATAGTCAGGAAAATAAGAAGTATGGCTTTGGTTCAAGTGGCGTTGTGATTGTCGCAACCCTCTCAGCAATTCTAAAGTTTCATGGGTTAGAAATAGACAGACGCACACTGTTTAAACTGGCGGTTGTAGCACAAAAACGCATGAATAAAATGTCTTCTGGAGGCGATTTGGCTGCTTCAATTTATGGTGGCTTGATTCGTTATACGCGGTATGATTTAACAGAAGTCACTGATGATGTTTCCTGTGTATTCAAAGACTGGAATCACTTAATCATCGAGCCGCTTAAACATGACTTAAACTTTGAAGTATGCTGGACTAAAGAAAGTCATGACACCAACAAAGCATTAAAAAACTTTAGAAAGTTAAAAGAAAATAAACCGAAGGAATACATTGAATTGTTACAAGAAGCCAATGATATTGTTTTAAATGCTTTGGATGATGATATCTTATCATCAATCGCTTTATATCGAAATTGGATGTTAAAACTATCCAAAATAATAAACTATGAAATTGAGACAGAAGCACTTACCACACTCATTGAAATCTCCGAAAGTTTGGGTTATGAAGCCAAAGTATCAGGATCAGGTGGGGGAGATTGTGGCATTGCGATGAGCAAAAATAATGATTTAAAAGAAGCCCTCATAGAGAAATGGGAAGCAAATGGACTCGAATATATTAAGGATGGCATATGATGAGATCAAAAAGAAAAGATGAACATGTAGATTTAGCACTGAAACAAGAAGTATATGAAAATGATTTTGATAAAGTACATTTAATCCACCAAAGTCTTCCAAGTTATGATTTGGATGATATTGTCTTAAATACTCACTTTCTAAATCATGATTTTAATTTACCCATCTATATCAATGCAATGACAGGTGGTAGTCTTAAGACACTAGAGATTAATAAGAAACTTGCCTTACTGGCTCAAAAACATGGGCTCGCGATGGCAGTTGGATCACAACACGTGGCTTTAGATGATGCGCAGTACGAAGCTTCATTTAAGATTGTGCGTGAAACATATCCTGAAGGGTTTCTTATTGGGAATGTGAACGCGAATGCGACTGTACAACAAGCAAAGTGCGCCATTGAGATGATTGGTGCCAATGCCCTCGGGATTCATATAAACCCTGCACAAGAGCTCACAATGGATGAAGGAGACCGTCATTTTAAACACTGGATGAAAAACATTGAAGCCATTGTAAAGGCAGTAGATGTTCCGGTGATTGTGAAAGAAGTAGGAAATGGTTTCAGCAAAGAAACCGTTCAAAAACTCATCAGTTTGGGTGTGAAACATGTGGATGTATCAGGACGTGGTGGTACCAATTTTATTTGGATTGAAAACGCGCGTTCTGAAGAAAAGCGCTATGACTATCTTGAAAACTGGGGTCTTAGTACAGTTGCATCACTCATCGACAACAAAGATCACCAAAATAATGTGGAAATTTTAGCATCAGGTGGTGTTCAAAATCCACTGGATGTTGTGAAGTGTTTGGTACTTGGCGCAAAAGCTGTAGGAATGTCTGGCATGTTTTTAAAAGCAGTGATGAATGATCGTGAAAAAGATATTAATGCTTTCATTGAAGATTTAAAGAAGATTATGATCTTGGTAGATGTGAATGAAGTTTCTAAATTACCCTATATACGTTACAAAACGACCTTATAAGAGGTCGTTTATCTTTAGGTATTGAATGATTTTTTTATGTGCTGTTACCATCGCAATGTCATCTAAGTTCTCAAGTGGGATGAGTGTTGTATGATCAAGGTCTAAAAGTGTTTCAGCACGATACACTTTAATATCCCATGTAAGATGGGTAAATTTATGTTTCATACTATAAAGGATGGGCTTGTCTTGATGATCATCAATCTGTGGTAAGCGCCACAAGTCTTTCATTAAACCATCAGAATCATCATTTGAAATTAAGATGTGGTTTTCTTCTGTATAGATGAGCACGCTTTTTTTATACGAAGGTGCTTTTTTCGCCTTTGGGATAAAGGGAATGGTTCCAATGTTTTCTCCGCGATAGCAAGCACACAGTTCTTTAAAGGGACTGCCTTCACAAGTTGTGTTTGAAGGCGTATAAACCAAAGCACCCAATTCCATTAAAGCTTGCACAAAATCAGAAGGGTTGGCGTTGGATGCAATCAGTTCCTTTTTAAGATAGTCTTCAAATGTTTTATGGGCAAGGCGTGTGTTGACGTTTTCTGTATAATTAAGAAAACGCGCCATGACACGTTTCACGTTTCCATCTACCGCTATCTCAGGTAAATCAAATGCAATGGCCGCAATGGCACTGGAAGTATAATCTCCTATCCCTGGGATCTCCATAAGTTTCTTTTTATCTTTTGGAAGTGATCCATTAAAATGGTTCACAACATATTGTGCACCTTTGTGTAAATTTCGAGCACGATTGTAATAACCCAAGCCTTCCCACATCTTTAAAATATCATCAATGTCAGCTTCTGCTAAATCATGAATGGTGGGGTATTTTTGTATCCATCGTTCATAGTACGGGATCATCGTCGCAATTTGTGTTTGTTGGGCC